>CEVA01050499.1_pt1 | contig 14755 bp, 12 predicted proteins | sample 361521 | NCBI WGS metagenome assembly CEVA01 (sample SAMEA2622823, study PRJEB7988) | marine metagenome | isolation source: saline water (ENVO:00002010), including
AAATATTATCACAGTACATTCCTGATGGAATATCAACAGAATAAACAGGACACTTTTGACTATTTATTGCATCAATGATTCTAGTATAGTATCCTTCTATAGGCTTAGAAAGCCCTGTACCAAATATTGCATCTATTATTAGATTATACTTAGAAAAATCTGGTATAGGATCAGAATTTTTTAATTCTTGTGCTGAATCAATTTTCGTTAGATTTAATTGGCAATCTTTAGATATTTTTGAACTGACATTTAAAAAATATGTTTTGACAGAAATATTTTTTTCTTTCAGTAATCTTGATATCGCGAGACCATCTCCACCATTATTGCCAGCTCCACAAACTATAGCTATTTTTTTTGTTATGAATTGCTTATCCCAAATTGAATTTATAAAACAATTAGAAGCATACTCCATTAAATCAATAGATGGAATTGGCTTATTTCTTATAGTATAATCATCAGCACTTCTTATTTGCTCTGCATTTAATATTTTTTTTAGATTATTCATCATATGTCAAAATTATATTAAAATTTATGTTTTTCACACTAATTATTTTCTTCTTTTATACATTTATAGGACGGGATGTGGCGTAGTCCGGTTAGCGCACACGGCTGGGGGCCGTGGGGTCGCAGGTTCAAATCCTGTCATCCCGACTTTTTTTCTACATTTGTTATTATGAAAAGATCTGCTATTTTAATTCTATCAATAATTTTATTGTTTTCATGTCAAGATCCTAATCCCTCTGAATCAGAAAATCCAAATATTATTTTAATTACACTTGATGGTGTTAGATGGCAAGAAATATTTAATGGGGTTGATTTGGCACTTATTGAAAATAAAAAGTTTACAAAAAATCCTAAATTATTAAAGGAAATGTTCTTAACTAATGACAATAAAGAGCTTCAGCAAAAGTTAGTTCCTTTCTTTGGGAATTATATTAATAATAAAGGGGTATTGATTGGGAACAAGGATGAAGGATCAGTATTGAAATTAACGAATGATCAATTGTTTTCCTATCCAGGATATAATGAAATTTTAACTGGATTTGCAGATGATTCTATTAGAAGTAACGATAAAATATATAATAAAAATAAAACAATATTAGAGTTGCTAAATGCTAACAAAAATTATTCTGGCAAGGTTGCTGCTTTTTGTAGTTGGGATGTTTTCCCTTATATAATTAATGACAAGAGAAGCGGAGTTCCTGTAAGTGCAGGCTATAGCAATCTAGAAACCAAAAAATTGTCTAAACTTGAATCTTTTATTGAAAATTATCAGACTATGATTCCACTTTTTAGAGATAATGTGAGATATGATTTGTTTACTCACATCCTTTCAATGGAGCATATTAAAAATAGAACCCCCAAAGCAGTTTATATTTCTTATGATGAAACTGATAGCTTTTCTCATGCGGGAAGCTACGATGATTATATAGCTTCATTGCACAATACTGACAAAATGATTGAGGAACTATGGACCTATCTACAAGAGAACCCTTTTTATAAGGATAATACATATATGTTTATTACTACTGATCATGGAAGAGGTGATGGTGATTTTCCCGATTCTATGTGGACTAGTCATGGAAGCGGAGCTAATGGGTGCGAATATACATGGCTTGCAATTTTAGGGCCAGAAATAAAAAAAACAGGATTAGAAAAAGGCGAATATTATGTTAATCAAATTGCACCAACTATTGCAAAATTAACTGGCGTTACTATAGAAAATAAAAAAGCAGGAAATCCTATAATAATAAAATAACAAAGCTATTCGGAGTAATTTTGGCACGAAAATTGTCTTTTTTATTTAGTAAAAAAACAATATACTTTCTTAACTTAACAACATTATGAAAAGAATCTTCATATTATTATTTGCCTCTATTTTAATTAATTGTTCATCAAGTAGTGAAACAGTATCATCTTCAAAATTAAGTATTTCTCCAGCTGCATTAACACTAATCGACGTAATTGCCGGAAAGTTCCCAGGAGTTGAAGTAATTGGCGACAATGTTGCAAATTATTTAGACTATCACAACAACACATTAGAAAGTGTATCTCCTAAAATTTTAATAAGAGGCGGAAGTCAATCAATTAATTATAATGCATATGCAGTCTATGATGTTGATGGGCTTCTTTATACTGATTATCCTGGTTTCATTGATCCTCAACAAATTAAAAGTATAACTATATTAAGATCGCTTGCAGCTACCAACAAATATGGAGGGATAGCTCGTGGAGGCGCGATAGTTATTAGATTAAAAGGAACTAACTAATTTAAACTACTAATCTATTTTTTTAAATGTGCAAAAGGTAAAGCTTTGAGTAGTATTAAAAGGAGTATTATGGATTTCTTTAAAGCCATCAATAAATTTAAAATTTTCTTTTAGTAATTCTCTTAATTCTTTGACTGAATATCTTTGAACATCAAGGCCACTACATTTTAGCGGGCCATCTTCTGAAAAGGTACCTATAATTAAGTATCCCTCTTTGTTTAAAGATGAATTTAAAAGGCCCAAATATTTTTCTCTTTCATGGCTATTTGTAATAAAATGAAAGACTGCTCTATCATGCCAGACATCATATTTTTGATCTGATGATAGATCAGTTACATTTGATTCAATGCATTTAATTTTATGGTTTCCCTTTGCTACTCTTTTAGCAACTTCATCTAATGCATTTCCAGAAATATCAAGGATTGTAATATTATTATAACCTAAATTCAGCAAGGTATCTGCAAGAAAACTTTTACCAGCGCCTACATCGATTATTGATGCATTTAAATTTAATTTTAATGCTTTAATAATATTTAAGGATGTAATAGGAGTTTCTTGATACCAGCTCACTCCATCAATTTCTTTAGTAGAATATATTTTTTCCCAATGATCTTTATTAGACATCTATGTTTAGTTATAACCACAAAATAATAATTACTTTTTAAAAAAATAATTAAATATGTAAATATATATTTGCATTTACTCAGGGCCCCGTAGTTCAATGGATAGAATAGAAGTTTCCTAAACTTTAGATGCAGGTTCGATTCCTGCCGGGGCTACAAATTAATATTTAATAGTGAAAATTTATTTCTATATTGGGATATGAGATTATTTTTTGCTGTTTTCTTGCTTAGTTTTTTTTCTGCAAATTCACAAACTTTTTACTCTGTAGATTATAAATCTCAAGCAGATGTTAATATATTCGTTGTAGAGCACAGAAGCCAAGCAGATCTTTTAGTCTATAAACTTGACTATAAATCTCAAGCAAAAGGCAATGAGGGATTATGGTTTTTTGTTGATTATAAGTCTCAGGCAGATTTTAAATTGTTTTTTGTCGAATATAAATCTCAGGCAGATTTGAAAATTTATTTTGTTGATTATAAATCTCAGGCTGGCTGGACTTCTAATGAGAAAAAACATTTATTATATTAATCACTGAATTTTTTTTAATTTCTTTGCAGAATATATTATTTACAAATGAGGCTATATAGAATTTTATTTATATTATTTTCTTTTTGTTTCACCTCTTTAAATTCTCAAATTTTAGAGCCTGTAGAATGGAGCTTTCATTCAGAGCAAATTGAAAAAAATAAATATGAATTAGTATTTATTGCAGATATTGATCCCAATTGGGCAATTTATTCAAAAACTGTAGATGAAGGAGGCCCAATCCCAACAACATTTTATTTTACAGAATCTTCAAATTATAAATTAATTGGTGAAGTGGTTGAGGATTCTATTAATATGGTAACGCAAAACGACCTAGTATTCGACATGGTAGTGTCTAAGTTTTATAACCAAGCAATTTTCAAACAAAAAGTTGAAGTAATAAATTACGAAAGCCCTATCACAGGCGGTTTTGAGTTTATGACTTGTGATGATACGCAATGTCTAGCCCCTGAAATAATTGATTTTAAATTTAATTTATCAAATAAAGTATTAGAAAGGGATGTTAAAGAAACGATTTCTATAAATCAAGAAAATCTTCAAATAAACATTTTAAATCTATATGGGTTTTTGCCAAGTGATATAAATAAAACAGAAGTTAATTGTAGCAATTCATCATCAAATGCAACAACGGTTTCTAGCTCAACTAACACCCTATTTAATATTTTCGGACTTGGTTTTATAGGGGGATTACTTGCATTGCTGACACCATGTGTGTTCCCAATGATTCCTTTAACCGTAAGTTTCTTTACTAAGAAAAATGATAATACAAATGGTTATTCCAATGCTATATTATATGGAGTCTTTATTGTGTTAGTATATTTAATTTTGAGCATTCCATTTCATTTATTGGATTCTGTAAATCCTGATATATTAAATGAAATTTCAACAAACGTATACTTAAACGTTTTCTTTTTTATCATATTTCTTTTATTTGCATTTTCCTTCTTTGGATATTATGAATTATCCCTCCCTACATCTTGGGTTGATCGGTCAGCTAAAAGAGAATCTGCTGGAGGTATAATAGGAATCTTTTTTATGGCTCTTACATTGGCAATAGTGTCCTTTTCTTGTACTGGACCTATATTAGGATCACTACTTGCTGGATCTATTTCTAATGATTCGGCTGCTTGGGAATTAACTGCTGGAATGGGCGGGTTTGGGCTCGCACTGGGGCTCCCTTTTGCAGTATTTGCAATGTTCCCAAACATGTTAGAATCATTGCCAAAGTCAGGCGGATGGTTAAATACTATAAAGGTCTCTTTAGGATTTATAGAACTTGCCTTAGCATTAAAGTTTTTGTCTAATGCTGATTTAGTTGCCCATTGGGGAATTATTAAAATCGAAGTATTTTTAATTTTATGGTTCATTATTTTTCTTTTAATGGCAATATATCTTTTCGGAAAAATCCAATTCCCAAATGAAATAAAACCTAAGAATATTTCATTTACAAGAGGAGTATTTGCATTGCTTTCTTTAGGCTTTGCTCTATATTTAGCATCGGGGTTAATTTATAATAAAGAAACTCAATCCTATAGAGCATTGAGTTTGCTCAGCGGTCTGGCACCTCCTTTGGGCTACAGTTATTTTTCTCCCAAGGAATGTCCAAACAATTTGAATTGTTTTAAAGATTTAAAATCTGGGATCGAATATGCTAAAAAAGTTAACAAACCAATCTTATTAGATTTTACAGGATATGCGTGTGTTAATTGCAGAAAAATGGAGGAACATATCTGGCCATTAGAACAAGTAGACAGCACTATTAGAGAAAACTATGTATTAATTTCTTTATATGTAGATGACAAAAAAACATTGCCAGTTGATGAACAATTATTAGTAACAAGAACTAGTGGAAAAGGGGTGAGAAAGTTAAGTAATTATGGTCATAAGTGGGCCTATTTTCAGGCACAATATTTCAAGACAAACTCTCAGCCCTATTATGTGCTTTATGATCCAAACTCAAATGAGATTCTAAATAATCCTGTTGGCTATACCCCTAATGAAGAAGAATATTTAGCGTTTTTAAATTGTGGATTAGAAGCCTTTAAGAACAATTAATTTTATATTTTTAATATTATTTATTTTTAAAAATTGACACCAGAAAAACAACATAAATATGATCTTGCCTATTTAAAGATTGCTAACGAATGGGGTAAGCTTTCTTATTGTGAGCGAAGAAAGGTTGGGGCTATAATTGTTAAGAATAACATGATTATTTCTGACGGCTTTAACGGCACTCCTTCTGGATTTGAGAACATATGTGAAGATGATGATGGATATACTAAATGGTACGTATTGCATGCTGAGGCTAATGCAATTTCTAAGGTAGCATCTTCTACTCAGTCATGTGAGGGAGCCACCTTGTATATATCTCTTTGCCCATGTAAGCAGTGTAGCAAATTAATTCATCAAGCCAATATAAAAAGAGTTGTCTACCAAGAGAATTATAAGGATAAATCAGGTGTTGATTTTTTAGAAAAGGCTGGCATTGAAGTGTGCCATATCGCTCAATAAACCCAATTATTTTTCTTTATTGTAATTCTTTATTTTATTTGAAATCCTTACAATTAGTAAGAGCATTAGACAACACAAACCAGCAATTATTGTAATGACAGGAACCGTATTATTTTTAGACAAAAGGTTACCAAAATCTATTAGTGTAATGTTAAATAGTACAATTAATATTGCCAAAATTGAAATAACTATGATTATTTTTTTCATAATTTTTTTGAATAAATTTAATAATTTTCTAGTCTTATCTGTTTGTTAAAAACTTATTGAAAATGTTAATAAAAATGCCTTTCATTTTCAACAACAATTTTGTCTATTTGTTAGTCACAATTTAAATTAAATTTTTTATTTAATAAAAATATTATGTCAGCTTTTGTCGAACCTTTGCTAAAAGAAAACAAAAAACGATTTGTAATATTCCCAATTGAGCATCACGATATTTGGGAATGGTATAAAAAATCGGAGGCTAGTTTTTGGACAGCAGAGGAGATTGATTTGCATCAAGATTTATCGGATTGGGCCAATAAGCTTAATGATGATGAAAGATATTTTATCAAGCATATACTTGCTTTTTTTGCTGCGAGTGATGGAATTGTTAATGAAAATTTAGCAGAGAATTTTGTCAATGAAGTTCAATATAGTGAAGCAAAATTCTTTTATGGCTTTCAAATTATGATGGAGAATATTCATAGTGAAACATATTCTTTATTGATTGATACTTATGTTAAGGATGAGAAGGAAAAGGATAAGCTATTTAATGCTATTGACAGATTTCCTGCTATAATGGAAAAAGCTCAATGGGCATTAAAATGGATTGATTCTCCTAGCTTTGCAGAGAGATTAATTGCATTTGCTGCTGTAGAAGGTATCTTTTTTTCTGGCGCTTTTTGTTCAATTTTTTGGTTAAAGAAAAGGGGACTTATGCCAGGGCTGACTTTTTCAAACGAATTAATTTCTAGAGACGAAGGAGTACATTGTGACTTTGCAGTCCATCTACATAATAATCACTTAGTAAATAAAGTGCCGCCAAAAAGAATAAAGGAAATTTTGGTTAATGCACTTGACATTGAGAGGATGTTTATTACAGAATCATTGCCAATTAGTTTAATTGGAATGAATGCAAAGCTTATGACCCAGTATCTAGAATTTGTTACTGACAGGTTGCTTGTTGAACTTGGATGTGAGAAGGAATTCAACTCTTCTAATCCATTTGATTTTATGGACATGATTTCGTTACAAGGTAAAACTAACTTTTTTGAAAAACGTGTTTCTGAATATCAAAAAGCAGGTGTATTAAACAAGGAAGAAGAGAAGGATAAATTTAGTTTTGACGCTGATTTTTAATTAGATTAACTAAACTGTTCAAACAATTTAAAGTAGTTATTAATTATCTTTAAAAAAGATATAAATTTTTTTGACCCTATATGTATGTAGTTAAAAGAGATGGCAGGACTGAGCCTATAATGTTTGACAAAATTACAGCTCGTGTTAGAAAACTTTGTTATGGATTAAACCCATTAGTTGATCCGGTCAAAGTAGCAATGCGTGTTATTGAAGGGTTGTATGATGGAGTTACTACTAGTGAACTTGATAATCTTGCTGCTGAAATAGCCGCAACTCTAACTACTGCTCATCCAGATTATGCAATATTAGCTGCACGAATTTCAGTTTCTAATTTACATAAGAACACAAAAAAAATATTTAGTGAAGTCATGGATGATCTATATAATTATATTAATCCAAGGACTGGAAAAACTGCTCCTTTGCTTTCAGATGAAGTTTATAAAGTAATTTCTGAAAATAAAGAACTACTAGATTCTACCATAATATATAATAGGGATTTTAGCTATGATTATTTTGGATTTAAAACTTTAGAAAGATCATATTTATTAAAACTAAATGGAAAAATTGCCGAAAGACCTCAGCATATGTTAATGAGGGTTTCAATTGGAATTCACTTAAACGATTTAAAAGCAGCGATAGAAACTTATGAATTAATGAGTAAAAAATATTTTACTCACGCAACTCCAACATTGTTTAATGCTGGAACACCTAAACCACAAATGTCATCATGCTTTTTGCTTACAATGAAGGATGATAGTATTGAAGGGATATATGACACATTAAAACAAACTGCAAAGATTTCACAGTCTGCTGGAGGCATTGGCTTGTCAATTCATACTATAAGATCAACGGGGAGTTATATTGCAGGGACAAATGGAACAAGCAATGGAATTGTCCCAATGTTACAAGTCTTTAATGATACTGCTAGGTATGTAGATCAGGGCGGTGGAAAAAGAAAAGGAAGTTTTGCAATCTATATTGAGCCTTGGCATTCAGACATATTTGATTTTCTTGAATTAAAGAAAAATCATGGAAAGGAGGAAATGCGAGCTAGAGACTTGTTCTATGCAATGTGGATGCCAGACTTATTCATGAAAAGAGTTGAAGCTAATAGTGAATGGACATTAATGTGCCCTAATGAATGCCCTGGCCTTTGTGACGTTCATAGTAAGGAGTTTGACAAGTTATATACTAAATATGAAAAAGAAGGCAAGGGAAGAAAATCAATAAAAGCAAGAGAATTATGGGAGAAAATTTTAGAGGCTCAAATTGAAACAGGGAATCCATATATGCTATATAAGGATGCTGCTAACTTAAAATCTAATCAGCAAAATTTAGGAACAATTAGATCTTCAAATTTGTGTACGGAAATTTTAGAATACACATCTCCTGATGAAATTGCAGTTTGTAATTTAGCTTCTATTGCCCTCCCAATGTTTGTTAAGGATGGTGCATTTGATCATCAAGAATTATTTAGAATAACTAAGCGAGCAACTAAAAACTTAAATAGAGTAATAGATAGAAATTATTATCCTGTTATTGAAGCTCAGAATTCTAACTTCCGTCATAGACCTATAGGGCTTGGGGTGCAAGGATTAGCAGACACATTCATTAAATTAAGAATGCCATTTACTAGTGATGAAGCAAAGAAATTAAACCAAGATATTTTTGAGACTATCTACTATGCAGCCGCCACTGCTTCGATGGAAGAGGCAAAGAAGGATGGAAAATATGAAACGTATGATGGATCACCTATTAGTGAAGGGAAATTTCAGCATAACTTATGGGATGTAGATGAAAAAGATCTTAGTGGGTTTTGGGATTGGGCTAAACTTAGAAAGAATGTACTAAAACATGGCGTAAGAAATTCATTGCTTGTGGCACCAATGCCCACAGCCAGTACTTCTCAAATTCTTGGCAATAATGAATGCTTTGAGCCTTACACTTCAAACATATATACAAGAAGGGTGCTTTCAGGAGAATTTATTGTTGTTAACAAGCACTTATTAGAAGATCTTGTTTCTTTAGGATTATGGAATGAAGAATTAAAACAAGAAATAATGAGAGCAAATGGATCAATACAAAATATTGACATTATTCCTGATGATATTAAAGAATTATATAAAACGGTTTGGGAACTTAGTATGAAAGATATTATTGATATGGCTAAGCATAGAGGCTATTTTATAGACCAGTCACAATCATTAAATTTATTTGTTGAAGGCGCAACTATGGCGAAACTTACGTCCATGCATTTTTATGCATGGAAGAGCGGTCTTAAAACAGGAATGTATTATTTAAGAACTAAGAGTGCAGTTGATGCAATCAAGTTTACGTTAGATAAAAAAACTAAGGAAGAGCCTCTCCCAAAGGAGTCAATTGTTAAGAATGAAAAGCCTAAAGTTGTTGCAAATAAAAAACAAACAGCAAAGAAAACAGCAGAGAAGTTTGCAAAAACTAAAAAGATTGATGTTGAACCTATGTCCCCGAAAGAGGTAAAAGAATTAATAGCAAAAACAAAAGAGGATGAAGGAGATGATTGTTTAATGTGTGGTTCTTAGAATTAAAAAACCATTAAAAAAGTCCCTAATTATTTTAAACAAATTAGGGGCTTTTTTAATTTATAGCTAAATAATTTTAGGAATTATTATTTGCTTTTGCAGGCTTAATACTGCCATCATGAGAAAGATAATATTCCTCTATTAAACTCATTATTGCCTTCAAAAGATCTTTAGTCTCTTGCAAGATACTAAAGTAAAGCGTTGTATTCTTTGGACTTTTTTCTTCTGTTGTTCTTGTTCTAGAAATTTGAGCCTCAATCTTATTCTCAACTATCCCAAATAGTTTGTTCTTGTTTTTTAAAATAATTTCCATTTTGTGAAATGATCGTCTTTCAAATGAAATTTTTATTTCTTCAAATAAGTCATTTATGGCTTCGTCAATTTCTATTAAATCTCTTATTTGGCTTAGTCTTAATTTACTATGACTATTTTTAATATGCTTATGACTAATTTTAGAAATATACTCTAAGGATTGAGTTATATCTTGAAGAAATCCTAAAAGATTTATATAAAAGTTACTAGCTCCTAAACTAGATTCATCTAGATTTCTAATAAAATAAAACAGCTTATCTTTTAGATTGTCCACCTCTAGAGATAATTTCTCAATTTGTTTATTATTTTGATCTAGCAGGCTAAGATCTTGTTTAGAAAGTCCTTCTACAGTGTTATTATAAACTTTATTACCACGCTTAATTACCTTAGAAATAGTTTTTGCACTTTCATGGATAACACCTTGTAGAGAGCTACTCTCAGCTATTACTAGGGCTTCATCTATAATATTACTACCATTAGATTTGCTATTGGTATAATGCCTAATCATTATTATTATAGCAACAAATAATAAGACAGCAATCATTAATTCACTTATGTTTATTAAATAGGCAATGGTCCCTGCGGCAACAAATGCAATAATTGCTGTTCCAAACCACCCAGCAATTACATTTAATACTCCTGCCACTCTATATACTGCGCTTTCACTTCCCCAAGCTCTATCAGCAAGGGAAGTCCCCATAGCAACCATAAAAGTTACATAAGTTGTTGAAAGAGGTAATTTATAGGATGTTGCAATGGAAATTAAAATACTTGCAACCATTAAATTTACAGAACCTCTAACTACATCGAATGCAGGCCTGTCTTTTTTACTTATTTTATTTGATGGCAGATCATTAGGGATTTTGAATTGTTTTTCAATAATATTATTGATTGAATCTGGTAAAATTTTTGTAATAAAATCAGAAGAATTTGAGCCTGCTCTTACCAATGATCTTGATAAAAAATTAGGGCTAAACCTTTCTTCTGTCTCTCCTTGTTCTGACAAATCTATAGATGTTTTAACAACACGATGCGCCTTTTTAGAAAACCATAACGTTAGTACCATAATAATACCAGCAGCAAATAAAAGATAATTGGGAGTCGGAACTTTAGAAGCTAAAACTTGCATACTAAACTCATTTGCAGCCATGCCTGAAGCCATCCAAGCTTCATAAGATTGCCAAGCTGCAATAGGTACTCCAATAAAATTCACTAAATCATTTCCTGCGAAGGCTAAAGCCAATGCAAATGTACCAACAGCAATAATTATTTTATAAATATCTGCTTTGATTACACTTATAAAAAAGTAAGAAAGCAATGACCAAAACAGAGAACTAACTGCAACAATTGAAACAACATTAGATTCCAAATAATCTGTAATTGTCATTCCCCCAATGATATCAAAACTTTCTTTTGCATATGTTGTGCCTTTTATCCCTTTCATTAGAATAAAATAGGTAATAGCAGTTAGCGCCACACCTCCAAACACTGCTCCGATCCAATTTGCTTTTGATGAAATATCATAAGAAAGCAAAAGTCTAGATATCCATTGGACTATTGCACCAATGGAAAATGCCACTACCACCGAGAGTAGAATCCCAAGTATTATTTGAGTTGCCTTAGTTGTATTAATATATATTCCTAAATCTGAAAAACTACCATTGTCCATCCCTATTTTAATTAATGCCATAGCAACAGATGCACCTAATAATTCAAATACAATAGAGACAGTAGTAGAGGTTGGCATTCCAACAGTATTAAAGAAGTCAAGCAATAAAATATCAGTAATCATAACTGCCATGAAAATTATCATGATCTCACTGAACATAAATTCTCCAGGATTAAATATCCCCTTTCTTGCTACTTCCATCATTCCACTAGAGAATACTGCTCCAACAGCAATACCTATACTGGCAACAATCATAATGGTTCTAAAAGAAAGCACTTTTGTTCCTAGTGCAGAATTCAAAAAATTAACAGCATCATTACTAACACCTACAACTAGATCTGCAATAGCTAATGCCACTAGTGCAACTAACATTAATAAATATATATTCTCCATTTTTTATAATTTAAATTCAGCATTAAAATATATAAATGATGAATCTTCTATATCATCATTAATGTAATTAAAATTTCTGGAGTTTACTGAAAACTTGACTCCTTTAGCGGCTACGTATTGTACTCCAAATAACATTAGAGCTCCATCTTTATTATAATTCCAGCTATTATCGTGACCAGTTAATATATTAGAGGATATTTCATCAAATCTAGCAAATATTTCAACTTTATTATTGAAGACATAGCTGCCATAGAAAGAGATGCCATCTAAATTATGATCATCTATGGCTGTTTTATAATTCGTCCCATTTTCCATTTTATTATATTCTGCACCAATTCTCCATGAATCAGTTTTATAGCCTGCAAAAAATGCAATATTATTCAATGACTTTGAATTTTCAGATGCATGCGTATCATAATAAAATTTAGTAGTTAATTTTTTTAATGGATTATAAATTAAGCTCACACCAAATCTTTGATTTCCATCATCGTCTTGAAGATTTTTATATCCTTCACCATTTACAACAAACAGGTTAGCCATCAGTGTTTTACTAATTTTAAATTCTGCATTAATTCCTAAATCAGCACTAGGACCAAATTTGTTTTCATCTTGAAGCATTTTATATATGTATCTATAACCCCAGTGGTTTTCCTGATCTTTATACTGTTTCCCCCCAATTAGTCCCATACTGATTTTAACACTAGGGTTTATTTTATAATCCAATTGTGCAATTTTTACAAATGCAGTATGATTACTCCCTGCATCATTTTTGCCTATATCATAGGTAATTTTTGCAGAAAATTTGTCATCAAATTTGTATTTGTAACCAAGATAGACTCGTGTTAACTCAAATGCACTTACTTGCTCAGTATTTTCTGTATAATCATAATGATAATTCCAAAATACTTTAAAATGGGGCTGACCTTTAGAAGCAGCGCCATCATTATTCCCTTGTGGAAAAGTGATCAGAGGAGCCAAAACCATAATTATTAATAAATATTTTTTCATCAATTGATTTAAAATACTATGCAAATATCATTTTGTAATGTAACCTTAATGTTAAGAGAATGTTATCAGTTAGATATAATTTTGAGATGTATTAACAGATTATTGCTATATTGCTTATCAGGAAATAAAACAATGGACTGGGAGAAATTATTATCATTAAAAAGATTTGGTGATACTCAAAAAAGAGAAAGAAAAGATCAAGACGAAACACGACTTGGATTTGAGGTAGATTATGATCGAATAATTTTCTCATCAGAATTTAGAAGTCTTCAAGACAAAACACAGGTAGTTCCGCTTTCGAGCGAGGATTTTGTTCATACTAGGTTAACTCATAGTTTAGAAGTTAGCGTTGTGGGAAGATCCCTAGGTAGAAAGGTTGGAATGAAAGTATTAGAAAAATATCCAGAATTAAGAAAACAGTATAGATACCAGGCTAATGATTTCGGAGCTATTGTAGCTTCTGCTTCATTAGCACATGACATTGGGAATCCGCCATTTGGTCATTCTGGGGAAAAGTCTATTGGTCAGTTCTTTATTTCAGGAAAAGGCAAAGAATTTTCTAAGAATTTAACTGAAAAACAATATCAAGATTTGTGTAATTTTGAAGGTAATGCAAATGGGTTTAAAATATTAACAAAATCTAGAATTGGAAGACAAGGAGGGCTGCGTTTGAGTTATGCTACCTTGGGAGCTTTTGTCAAATACCCTAAGGAATCACTTCCAATTAAACCAACCACTAATATTTCCCATAAGAAATATGGTTTCTTTCAAAGTGAATTAGATGTATTTAAAGATATAGCACAGGAACTTGGTTTAACAAAGGACAAAACAGGCAGCTATATTAGACATCCATTAGCATATTTAGTTGAGGCTGCAGACGATATCTGCTATACAATAATTGACTTTGAGGATGGCATAAATCTTGGATTAATTGAAGAGGAATTTGCTTTAGAATATTTAATTAATTTGGTAAGGGACTCAATTAATACCAAGAAGTATCACCAACTAAGTAATACAACTGACAGGATAAGTTACTTAAGGGCTTTATCTATAAACACTTTAATAAATGAGTGTGTTGAGATATTTATGAATAATGAAGCAGAGATTATTCAAGGAACTTTTCAATCATCTCTTTTAGATCGAAGTAAATACAAAGCTCAAATTTCAGATATAATCAAAATCAGCGTAGAGAACATATATGAGTCTAAAGAAGTCATAGAAAAAGAAATTGCAGGGTATAATCTTATAAGCGTTTTATTAGAAAGCTATATTACTGCAGCTAATAATATATATGCAGGAAATCATAATAGTTATGACAAACTAATACTTAATCTTTTACCTGAGACAATAGATATTAATAAATCTGACTTATATTACAGGATATTAGAAATATGCCATTATATTGCATCCTTATCAGATAGTCAAGCGCTCTTAATCTATAAAAAAATAACAGCCAATGAATATTAAAATAATACCTTAATGAAATTAGAATACGATAATAAATATTTTATGAATAAGGC
>CEVA01116667.1_pt1 | contig 14748 bp, 24 predicted proteins | sample 361521 | NCBI WGS metagenome assembly CEVA01 (sample SAMEA2622823, study PRJEB7988) | marine metagenome | isolation source: saline water (ENVO:00002010), including
CCCTCGCTATATGGCGTCCGAGTTCAAGTCTCGGTGGTCGCACCAAATAAAGTTGAAAAGTGAATAAAAAATCATTTGACTCTTTGTTTGAAGGTAACTATAATTGATTACAGATAACAATAGTTATTTAAGAATTGTTTGGTTGATTGTTAAGTTCGTCTAGTGGTCAAGGACACCAACCCTTCACGTTGGTAACAGTGGTTCGAATCCGCTACTTAACAGTTATACATATTATGCACCCTTAGCTCAGTTGGATAGAGCACGTGCCTTCTAAGCATGTGGTCGCAGGTTCGAATCCTGCAGGGTGTGCCATCTTTAAGCACTTTTCACCAAGAGTGTTTAAAAATGGTAAGGAAGGAAGGCTTTTATTCCAATAGCTCGTAGCTATGTTCGCAGATAAGCCGTCAAATTAATAGTAGGTTAGTTAAATCCTGCCTCTCTACTTTTAAGAGGGAAAGAAGATTTACTCTGGGTGTCGAAAGCCTATTCGCAGGTTAACGAACTATTTAATGAGACTGGATGTAATTCTGCCCTTACCTGAAATATATGCTTCCTTAGCTCAGTTGGTTAGAGCGTCCGACTCATAATCGGTAGGTCACAAGTTCAAGTCTTGTAGGAAGCACCATTTTATTTAATTTTGGTTTAAAGGTATCAAGATGAAAAGAATCACTCTTTTACAACAGGCTTTTCGAGAATTTCAATGTGCTTCACAATGGGTTACAAGTAATCCTAGCCGATACGTTGAATGTTTGAGCAAAGCAGAGTCAATTATCGAAATCTTAGAAATAGAAGATTGTGGATCAGTTGGCGGATTTGATAAAGAGAATAAATGTAAAGCTGTTACTGGCTTTAAACTTTATGACCGTTTTTTAACTGTTATAAGAAAAAACAATGAATATTCTGATTTGAAAGACGAATGTGAATTTACCGTTGAACTTCTTGGTGAATACTATAAGGTAATTCATAGTTTTCGAAGTGATATTTTGAGATAATTTTTAAAATAAGTTGATTTCTAAAACGTTTTTAGGTATTATATCTTCATTAATTAACATCTTGAAAGTGTTTTTAAAAAATCAATTTTTAAAAGTTTAAATTGTATCTTCTAGCGGTCTAGAATACTCCGACTGTTGAAATGTTGGTTCCAATCCATCTACAATTTAATAGTTTTTTAAACAATATGCTCCCTTAGCTCAGTTGGTTAGAGCGTCCGACTCATAATCGGTAGGTCAATGGTTCAAGTCCATTAGGGAGCACCATCTTTAAGACTATTTTTGAAAGTGTTTTTAAGATAAAACTTATTAAAAATCGCTCTGTAAGGCTTTGTCAGGGACTCTAAATCCTACGGCAGAGGGTTCGAATCCCTCCAGAGCGACCATTTTTATTTCAAGTCGTGCGCCCTTAGTTCAGTTGGGTGTGATACTTTTGAGCTGTGTATTTAATTTATTTTGCTCTTTTATAATAAAATATTACCAAAAAATGATTTAAAAATAGTTTATTTAATCCTTGTTATTCTTGATTATCTCAACTATAATTTCTTTATTAAATCGAGACAAGTTCTTGATTTGAAAAAAATGCGGGTATGGTGGAATTGGTAGACACAAGGGATTTAAAATCCCTCGCTATTTGGCGTCCGAGTTCAAGTCTCGGTATCCGCACCAAAAAAATGATATAGATATTATATTCATATAGCATAAAAAGGCTACGTATGTCTAATATTAACTTATTGGAAAAAATTTATGAACAATTTTTAATAGATAAGGATAAAGATAAAGCTTCTAACCTTATCTATGAAGAGTTTAAACGTTCTAATGAAACAGATTTTTCTGTTGTTACAGTTGTTTTTGGTAATGAATTTTTACCCATTCAAATAAGGTTAAAATGGGAACACATTCTTTCTGTTGCTTCTAAATCTTCTTTACCTACAATTATTTTATCAAATCTCATTATGGTTAATGAAGATTTCAAAGAAGAAGCTTATTTGGGATTAGAGTTCTTAAAAGAGTATAAGAAAGAACAATTTGAATCACTAAAAGAAGAAAGTATATCTTATTATATAGAAGTTCAAAAAGAAAATAATTCAAAATTTGAAATGAACAAAGAATCTATATTTGGATACCTTGAATACTCTATTTCTGGCTCTCCTTTTTATGAGGAAATTGTTTCAAGATTTAAGAGTATTTATGATTAAATGGTTTTTTAATTCATTTTAAATAAATTAGCGTAAAAAACAAAAAAACACTTGATTTTTTAATGCTAAATAGGATATACTTTATATCAAGGCGGTAAGGGAGACCTTACGAAAAACAATAACTAACTTAAAGGTGATTAGATATTTGACTTGGTTGATGTCCAAGTCACAGTAATGATAGCTTAAATTACTTGCACATAAATAAGTCGAGTATAGCCAAAAGCAACAAAAAAACAGTTTCTAACTGGCTTTTGATTACTGGTAGAGCATTAGATATTACATTATTATTTTATAATTTTAATTTAAAGGTGCGACACTTGATTTGGAGGTTATCTGACTCGCTTCCATTGATGTCTTAGAGTCTATAACGAACTTAAAATGGTGAATAGATATCTGGATTGGCTGACGCCCAATTCACAACAATGAAACTTAGCTGTCCCTTATTGTTGGTAGAACGTCTGGTTATAAAATTATAATTTTTTAACTTAAAAGGTGCGACACTTGATTTGGAAGTTCCCTGACTCGCTTCCATTGATGTCTTAGAGTCTTCACAAAACTAGAATGGTGAATAGATATCTGGATTGGTTAACGCCCAATTCACAACAGTAAAACTTAGTTGTCCTTTATTGTTGGTAGAGCGTTTGGAATTGAACATTTATTTAATTTTGAAAACTAATAGAATCGACAGAGGCTAACGATCAAAGCCTACTCCCTATGGAATCATTTGGTTCGTTCATTGCGGAGAGTCCAGAACCAAAACCGTTCGAACTCCTACCTCCGTGTAGGAGTTTGCCGCTTTAGACGTTTTTTTGTTGCTTTCTTTTCCTAACTATCATATAATCTATTCACTCCTTAAAGATAATTCAAAAGAGATTATTATGATTGACACTACTGAAATTGATATCACTGACCTAATTCTTATTATCGACAAAAATCATAGACCAGAGCACCCTTCTTTGAAAGAAGTTGTTAAAGAAGAAGCGATTGATATGTTAATGTCAAATCTTCCTGAATCTTTTAAAAACTCCGCAAAGTTTCAAAAACTTATCAATAGTGATTCACCAGTTCAAGAGATACTTTTTGTTTTCTTTGGTAATCCAGATGAAGACGAACTTTCTATCGAACACCCTTACATTTCTATCGTTAATGATAAAATTGAAATGACGATCCATCATTACTATACTTGTGGGGCTAATGATGAGCTTAAAGGCGTAGATATCCTTACACACAGCTTTACATTAGAAGAATTTGAAAGCAAATTAGGATAATTTAAAATTCGAAGCTGATAGATTGAAAAGAAAACTATTAGACGATATCTAAAAAAAGGCTACCTTGCAGCCTTTTTTGTTGTTTTAAAAACAATAAATTGCTATAATAATCTTATCTTAAACAAACAGAGATTAAAAAAATGAGTCTAGTTAAAGTATATGTTTCAGCCAATTTAAAAGAAGACGCTCTAAAACAAGCAAAAGAACTTAAGACTAAAACAAATCAAACTCATTATGTTTGGGAGTATCCTAACCACAAAATTTCTGTTGTTGGAACTAGTAAAGGTATTTCTAGCTTTTTTGTAAAAGAAGAAGACCTTTACCCACGACACAAAGACTATGTTTCTGGCAATGAAACTCCTATTAAAGTCATCCTTTCAGAAGACCCAAAAGAAGATGCAGATCGTGCTGCTCTTGCTGTTGCCTTTAATTCTAGTGACTCTATTACTGTTAAATCAATGTCTCCTGACATTGAAGGACAAGCACTTGTTGATTATGACAATCGAATTGTCGCTATTTTCCTAGACAAACGAAGAGAAATGATATTATAAAATATTTAATAACATATTAAATATTTATTAAAATATTTAATATATTATTTTTTAGTATTGATTTTATTTTTTATTTTGATATAATATTGCCTATTGATTGGATTTAATTCATTCAATTTGTTAAAAATAGAGAGGTAAATTATGTTTGTAGTCGTAAATAAAGATAATAATTCTGTAAATGTCGCTTTACAAGGTCTTGATTGTTTAGGTCTTGTTGAATCACACTGCATAAAAGTTAAAACAACTGGAAATAGTAAAAATGGCGTTGCTGAATTTGTTCCTGTCTTTGAAAGTGATTTTACTAACCTATTGCATGACGAACTTGAATATATGAAGCTTGAAGACTTCATTAATCAAACACACGTATTGGAAGTCAACGAACTACCAATAACTAGTGAACAACGCAATACAGCAGTTAAATGGTATGCAGAAAATTGGAGCATTGAAACAATTGCACAAGAATTTGGCTTGCATGTTGAAGACATGAAAAAAGCCCTTCACAATAACCATTAAACTATTTTGAATAAAATAAACGTCTCTTTTGAGGCGTTTTTTATTGTTTTTAATTCTTCTTTTTGCTATAATATGTTTATTAAAATTCATGAATTTAAGGATTCATTATGAGTATCAAAATGTTTGACCACGAACCTATTTTAACCGTTATGTATCTTTATATTACCGTTGACGGTCTTCCTAAACCTATCAAGTTTTACGAAAAAGAAGATCCATATAGTAATACAAGAAGTCCATCTGGTTCACTTTACGAAAGAACTGTCGAGTCTCGACACATTATAACGGTAGACAAGCTTTCAGAAGCTACAAAAATGACTTCTTTGATTACCTTTACTGATTTTCTTAAAGACCCACAAGTAGAGTTTAATGCGTTTCTTGACGAACACGGAATTAAGAAAGAAGATATTAAAATCGTTCGAGTTGACTACGAAGAACCAAAAGAACACCATATGAGCGGTGATGCCATTTTTGCATTGTTGTAATTTACTTAACAGTATATTAAAAACGTCTCAACCGAGGCGTTTTTTTTGTTTTAAAAATTGCTTTTTTACTTGATTTTTAAAGGTTTAATTGCTATTATTGCCTTGTCGAAATGAGAGATAGAAAGAGGAATCTTTTATGAGCTTCAATGTTAATACTGACGATTTTGGTACCACAACAGTTTCAATTGAAGGCAAAAGCCACCCAGACTTTGATTTCAATCGTTGGAATCTAAGACGAGACGGTAACAGTGTTGATGTCGAGTTTTACATTCGTGGCGAACTAAAACAAGTGACTGTTAATTTCACTGAAAAAGAAGAGACTAAACGTTTGTACGTGAAAGACTATCTTTAAAAATTATTAAAAAAGGGGTTTTTCTAAACCCTTTTTTCTTGCTTAATCCAAGCAAAAGAATTATAATAAAGTCATACAGTTAATAAGCCTTTTGAGGAAAAACAATGCGAGAATTCAAGTCAATTAATCTTTCTCTACTTCTTTCAGAACTACAAGGTTCTATCTCAGAAGATGTTATTATGATTGCTTCTTGTAATTATGGTGATCACTGCTCAACTCAACAAGTTATCCCACTTACGGGTGTTGAAATTGGCTACGTCCGTGAAAGTGCATATTCAAATTCAGGTTTCAAAATCATTGAAAACGATGATGAACGCCAACCTGACGACCAAAAGGTTATTATTCTTAATCCAGAAACGAACACAAACGTTGATGACGCACTAACAGCGCAACAACTTGAAGAATGTATCGAAGAAATCCTAATGCAAGATACAGAGCTTCTAGAAACGCCTATTACCTTTGGTTCTCCATACGGTGATCGTGCAGGAACAATTCAAGCAAACAACGCTGACGTTTACGGTATGGGCGAATGTCGAGTTCAAGAATCTGCGTATTCTTCTTCTGGCATGGCTATCATTTGTGAAGAAGATGAAACGGAGTTTGATACTGACACCGACAATGACACGAATTATTACACAATTGCTTAAATAGGTTTAAACGATTGCAAAGCCGCCTCGTGCGGCTTTTTTTTTGTGACTTAAATATCCTTTTAAAATAATTAGAGTTTTTACTCTTGCGTTCTCTTTTTTTTGGAATATCCTAAAAGGAAAAACTAGGAGAATCCAAAATGGAAGCCGTTTATCCATCAAGCCGAAACCACGACAAAATTCAAAAAACAAAACAAGAAGAAGAAAATATATGCTGTATCATTAAGAAAATGTTCGAACTGCAGAGCAAACATGACTTGAAGAAAATGACGGTTAAAGAAATTGAAGAACTTTTGAAAAAATAAATAAAAAAAGCACAAATTCCTATTTGTGCTTTCTTTTTATCTTTCTATTAAAGGTAATCTGTTACTTTTCTAACCTTATAAGGAACAAGCTGATCTTCTCTTGCATTTTCCTTATAAATGTAATCAATAGGTACCGCTATGCTATAGACTCTATCAATTTCTTTCAAGATTGCTTGTATTTTTCTTGACGATTCAACGTCTGTCATTACTTGATCCCACGTTAAAATAACACTAGGGACATCTGAATTGACTTCCTTTGCCTTATCAGAGACTATCTGTTTAAGCATTGAGTCTAATTTTTCAACCAACTCTTTTACCTCTAAACTGTATATTGGAACAAGAATAGGGACTTTATCCATTGTAACATTAATCATATATAAACCTCAATTATTATTAAACTACGAATATTTTATCATAACTTTATACAAAAAAAAGCTTATACAACTAACTTTTAAATTGTCATTGTTTTTTTATTTTGCTATAATTATTTCACATTCAAAGAGAATCAAGGTTATCAAAATGACACCAAGTAACGCCACTGGTATTCGAGTCCCTTCTACTGCTACCGTTAGTGACGTTCAAGACAACGTTCGAGAATTTAAGCTTACTCCAAAAGAAATTGAAATCATTGTGTCTCAATTTCCCCGTAATACAGACTATTGTTTTTACAATGACATTTTTGAAAGAGATAGTTTCATTTTTGTTATTAACGGTGAATGGAAATTCTTAAATACTAATGGTGATGTCATTCAAGATTGGGATTGGAAAAAAGATCTAGACGATATTTATAAATCTATCGAAAATGACGCTTGCGGTGACTTAGAAGAACAAAAAGAAGAAAATCAACGTTTTGAAGACGGTTGGAGTATTACAAATGTAAATAGCCTTGAAACAACTTTCTGGAAAGAAGAGTTTGATAAGCTTGGTTTTGATAGTCTATTTGAAGATATGGATATCCCTGCCATTTTATCAAAAGGAATGAGCATTGAGGAACGAGCTTTGCTTATTATGCGTGAAAGCTGCCTTTCTGACGAAGAACGTGTAAAAAGAATCCTTGCTTTAAAACCTAATTAAAACAAAAAAAGGCTATCCTGATAGCCTTTTTTCTTGCTTAATTTCGAACATTTTATTATAATTATTCTATTGAAAACACATAGAGAATGTAAAAATGAATATTCAAAACGCACAAGCAAAATCAGATATTAATTGGCGTCATTACCTTGCAATGTCTTTGAATGTTGCTAAATCTTTTGTTGACGCATTTTTTACATTAATCTTTATTGGATTTGTTTTTTCAATCTGGCTTGAATTATTTGAAATGAGCGACTTTATTGTTAACTGCTATCTTTGCTTTTCTGTTGCTTTTGGGCTTCATAAGCTCGTTAAGGAATGGGAGCAAAAAGGACTTCCACTAGACAATGATATCACTAATTTAAATAAAAAATATTTTGTTGATATTTTAGGGAGAATAGTTAAAATTGTTGTCTTTACTTTGGTTTTCTATTATATCTTTGAAGACACAATGATAGCTTATGCCGCAGCCAACAAATAAAAAAGCCCGAAAGGGCTTTTTCTGTATGTTAATTATCCAATTTTTTTGCTATAATTAATACATTTTAACAACCATGAGAAACATGACATGAGTATTAAAAAGAAACTTTCAAGTACCCTTTCTGATTTTCTTCTTCGAGTTAAATCACCTTACTATGATAATCTCATCAAAGAAGAAAAAAAATTTATAAAAAACATGGAAGAAATGCTTCAAGGTCTTAGGCACATAAATAAGTTTTTGTCAGATCTTGATACTGAGTTTAATACATACAATTCTCTTAAAAATGATTTTGATAAATTCCCTACTGAATTCAATTCAGATAAAGAAATAATGGTTGCAAAGAATAAACTAAGAAGTTTAATGACTTATTCTTTGTTTAATACGCAATCATTAAACTCTCAATGGGATAGAGTTAAAAACCTTAAAGTCAGATACGATAGTATATTAAAAAGTTACTCATTTAAGGAACTTGAAAAACGTGGTAACTGCTCCGATATGGTTCGTGAAATAAAAGAGGGGGTTCGTTATTTTGACGACAAACTGATTCAATTAGCCCAAGTTCTTTCTGACAGTAAAGGGCTTGACCACAAACTAGCACAAGTTAAGATTTAACGCTTAATAAAAAAGAGTCTCTACTGAGACTCTTTTTTTGCTTATAATAAGGGCTGTAATTTTTCTTCTTCAATTGATAATTCTTTCACATGAAATCCAAGCTCCAAATGAACCGCCTCTATCAAATCATCAATAAACTCAATTGCGCTTTTTTCTGTGCTTCTCAACGCTGCTGTAATTACAGATTCAGGGATAGATTGACTTTCTTCCATTTCGTCCGATTCTGGCACTTCTAGCTTTACTACAATGCCTTTTAAATAAGACTCTAAGTTCATTTGTTTAACCGTGGTTCGGTCTGCTGTTGCGAATGTGTTTTTCATAATATATCCTTCTCTATATTGATAATGATTCTCAATTGTATCAAGTTTTTTTTTAAAATACTAGTTTTTATTTTGTTTTTTTTAATGTTATAATTGCCTTGTTTTTAAAATAATAGAGGTTTGTTATGACTACTGAAGAAATCTTAAAAAAACGTTGGCTTGAAAAACAATCTGAAGTAAATATCAGCAATGTTAAAGTCAATATCCTTTCTTCTGAATACAATAACTTATCTACCAAATATCACTTTGAGGTCTGTTACTCTATTGAAAGTGAATTCGTTATTGAACACAAAAAAGACGTTTTCTTAACAGAAGATATTGAACACGAAATATACTTTAAAAAAGAAGTTATCTAGCGCACATTTTTGTTATGTTTGTTTTGATTTTCTTGTTCTTTATTTGTTATAATTTTATTATCAAGTCAAGATATCTTTCAATAGTAAGAGGTGTATTATGTTTGTAGAAACTAATGAAATTGTTAGCTATAATTGTTCTAACTGTGGTTCGCAATCTAAACTTGAAGTAAATTGTGTTTTCAAACCCGATCACAGTATGGAATGTTCTTGCGGTCAACACTTAAAATTTGCGGAAAACTTTAAAGACAAACGCAACACATATGGATTCGAAGAAGAATTCTAAAACAAAAAATCGGGTATTCGGATTAAAATTACATTATCAAATTAATCAAAAACTAACGAAAAGACGAGGATATGAGTTATGACAACCTCATTCACGGTTGAAACGGCACACCTACCTGAAAATGATGACATTACAGTTTACCTTGAATTACTCGATAAATTCTCAGTCGAGAAATTTGGCAAAACAGCAGATCTTATGGTTGATATGTTTGATACAGATATTGAAACAGAAGATATATTAAAAGGTTACTTCAGTAACTGCATACCAATTATTGAAGCGATAAACGATATAGAAAAAAAATCATTATCTAAATAATCCGAATATCCAAAAAATTAATAAAAAGGCACTCTTTCGAGTGTCTTTTTTTATGTCTAGATTTTATGCATAAAAAAAAGGCGACTTCAACCTGAAATCACCTTATGGTCATTAAATTAATGACGAGGAAACAATATGAGGACTATTTAAACCTTCGCCTAAACAGTGAAATTATTATATCTCAATTAGATTTTAAAATCAATATAAAAAATACACTTTTTTGCATTAATTCCACGATATACCCGACCCTAGCTTTTTACATTCTTCTAGCTTGGCGTCATACGCCTTCGTAAAACCAGATAATGTGACTGTTTGAGTCGAATCACTTACATTACCTGTAATTGTAATTGTATTACTTTCTTTCATTGCCAACACCATTTTTTCTTCAAAACTGTATTTTGAAGGTGTTAGCTTTGTTCCTGTTCGACCATAAGCCACACCTTTTAAATAAGCGTCTTTATGACCTTTATCTGTTGTATACTTGACGAATTTTGTAGAAGACTTCAATGAAGTTTTGAAGTCAATAATCAAAGAAGGCATTGCATATGGATTACCGTAACCTATTTCACAGCCTAATTTTAAGACAGATTGTTTGTTTTCCCAATTACTTGCAGCTATTGAAGGTGTCGAAAATGCTAGACCTAATGTAAAAATTGCGATTTTTATTTTCATTTGATTACCTTGTTTTGTTTGATTTTGGTTTTGTGTGACTATTGTAGCATATTCTATTTTATAAATCTAATTCTATTTTGGAAATAAAAAAGGGATAGTCCCACTTGGGGCTATCCCGTATCACCAGTACAAGTGACTAAGTACAATATGAGGAGGACTTTCTAAGTTTCCCCTAGAAAGTGAAATCATTATAAACAATCGATTTTTAAAAATCAACCCTAAAAATGCATTTTTTTGTATTTTTTTTCTATGTTTATATTTTGTTAAAAAAGTACTTATGAGAATGCTTCTTTCTCAACAAAAGACTTACATAAACCAACCGATTGAAGATTGGTTAGAAAGGCAGTCAGAAACGATGCAGATCAGGTAAGATATTTAAAAGATTTTCTTTTTTCTGTTTTTTTCATGACTTATTGCTTTTATCTCTTATTGTTGCTATACTTACTTCATATTATTTATTACAACAATTAAGGTTTAAAAATGCTTAAAAAAATAACATTAGGGTTAGCTGTTATTGCCGCTTCTTTAACTGCCAATGCGTCTGACATTACAACCACTGTCGTTAAAAACGATAATCTTACTATTGAGCACACTTTTACACCTGCTGTTAGTGCTTTTGGTGTTCCTTTTGGCGTTAAGTATGACGTCACAGAAGAAAACCCTAATGTTAGAAGCATTGTTTCAAAAGGCAACAATAATTTAATTCAACTATCTGTTGATAAAAATCCTTACTTTAAAACCGCTTATGTAAATACCAATCAGAATCAAATGCCTTATGAAGTTAGCGCAACTAGCACCATCTTTGAAAGTGTAAAAAAAGCAAGTGAGGCTTTTAATAATGTCGCTATGGTTCTAAGTGATAAATATGAAATAGTCAAAGACGTAACTAAAAAAGAAAATTCAAATGGCACTTTTTATTACTTATCTGAACATAAGAAAGATACTGTTTCTATTTTACTTAAAATGCAAGAGTATGAAAAACTCATTAATGGTCGAAAAAGCACTTATTACAAGATAATCATCAATTACACCGATTCTAAATACAAGAGTAACAAGATGCAATCCGATCCATTGTTCAATATTTTGTAAAACAAAAACTTACATTTAATTAGCCGCTTCATGCGGCTTTTTTTGTTTTAAAACTTGAAAAATAAAAAATAATAAATTATTGTTGTTTTTCAAGTTCGAGTTTGTTATAATGATTTCATAGTCGGACTTCAAGTAAACACCCACTTGATTGGACGCTATGAGTGGGTACGCTCGACCTCTTCTGAAATAGTCGATATACGTTCAAATCTAAATACATTTAAGCTAAGTGGTTTCCAATTTTAGGCTTAAATAGTAACGAAGAGAGCTATTACAATGCCTAGTTATTGAGGACAAACTTATGCATAACATGTTTAATATTTCTACTGTATCAGAACTAGAATCCGCTTTTCAACACTACCTTAAACACTTAAGCGTTGATCACAGCATTACTCTAAGCAAGAAAACAAAAGCCCAAAACACCTTTGCGCACTTTTTAGGGTATGAAAACTATTCTCTTGCTCTTTCTGAGATCGAGAAAAAAGAAAATTCAAAATTACTATTAGAGAATGGAACACCAACGGAAAATATTTATTGTTCAAGAGTTTCTAAAGGTTATGAAATTGAAACAACAATGATAACAGATGATGGAACACACACTGTTCATTTTGATTCTTCACCTATTTTTTTAGAACTTCTTTCAAAAGGTAATCACAAAGGAATTGTTGATTTGGTTCATCGATTGAAAGAAGACGATTTTATGTCGGGTTATGGCACTGATGACCTTGCTCTGCACTTCTCTAACTATGACGGTTCTAATGAACAATATCTTCAAGTCCGTTATGCTTTCGAACATAATGAACAATTACCAGAAGATATTGAAGAACGTGGTTTTTCTGTTAATGTAGACGAGCACCAGATCTTAAAATGGTGTCAACGATTCTGTGACTCTAATACTGTTAAGTCTGTTAAATCAATTATTCTTGAATAATTAATTATTATATCAATAAAGCTAGGCGTTGATTCGTCTAGCTTTTTTTATTTTTAAAGAACCAAAAAAAAACCTGTCCAAAGACAGGCTTTTTTCTTTGTATTTTAAGCTGAATGATTTTCTATCTGCTTTTGCACTTTTGTTAAAAATATATGAGTTCCATTAACAGTCACACCTCTTTCATCTTGAATTGTTATGAATTTTTTTGTTCCCTCGACTAATTCATCTGTTGTCGGAAACGGGTTCAAAGCTTTTACTGATAATTTAACTCTTGATAGTTTTACTTTACATTTTTCAATGCTTTCTAAAATCGGTACAACAGCAGCGATCATATCATATTTTGGAAAGATACTTGATTTCTTATAACCCACAACTATTTCTAGTGGAGTATCAAGAATATTCATTACAATTTCAACAGAGTCTTTATTTCTATTCTCAATCAATTCGAAATCTTTGTTCAACTTATTCATTGGGTGTATACCAACGATATGAGCTTTAAATTCAGACGTTGATTCAAAAGAAATTGGAAATTTTGACATTTTTGATACCTATCGGTCATTAATATAGAATTATTATAACAATGTTTTTCTTTAAAAACAAACAATTTGATTGCTTTTTTTGTGTTGCTTTTTTTGGTTTGTTTTGCTATTATTTGTTTAATTCTTAACCTTGTTAGGGAAATGAAATGATTGATTCAGCTTACGGTGAAGGACAGGTCAGCGTTTACAAAGAAAGTAAACACATTTGTAACGTCAGTTACTAGGGTGGAAAATTTCAAAAACCTGTTTCTTCGCACTTATCGAAATACATTGTTAAAATTATCGATGAATATGGCTGAAGCTAAACTACAGATATAGGAATAAAAAATGAAATATTTTATGGTCAATGTTAAGCTTTATACCCTTGACGAAAAAGGTGTTGAAAACGGAACTATCACTACAACACATGTTCCTACTATTGCAAAAGATAGTCTAAGCGCAAAAGCTTGTGCTGTTGTGTGGCAAAGTGACGGTGGTATTGCTACTATTGATAATCAACGTCCAGAAGATTTTGTTTGCATTGAAAAAGAACGTGGTTATTCTTGGGTTGTCACTCGCTGTATTGAAGTTACACAAGAAGAATTTGATATTTTTCGTTCTATAACAAGCGGTATTTCAGAAAACGCTTATTGCAAACAAGAAGATTAAAAACAAAAAAAGCCTTGATTCGGAGTCAAGGCTTTTCTTTGATACTTATAACTGAATCTCGTGTGCTCAATTATTTTTCAATATTGAGTTAACTAGCAAAACTAATTATCCTGATTCTTTTGTGAATTCTTTCGAATGGTAATAACACAATAGCTCACGTGGACAACAGGGATTACCATATTGCTACCCACCTCACCTTCTTAGGCTATAAGTCTTTTTATTATAGTCTCATATCAAAGATAAATCAAGAGATTTTTTTTGCTTTAAATTTTAATTAAAACTAGATTTTTACCCCTATCTCTTATATAATATAATCTCTTTAAACGAATGAGGTTTTTTACAATGCAAGCCAATTCAAAACTGCACAAATGGTTTCAGCAACGTTTCCCAAATATTGCTGATAAAACAACTGTTCAAAACGGAGAAGTCGTTTCTGCAGAACCTAGCAATTCCAATATTGCTAATGCTCTAATTATCGCTAGTGAATCTTGGGACGAGGGTTACGATCAAGGCTGTTATGAATCAACAAATTCAACAGGTGAGTAATGAAAGTTTATCACGGAACAACAAAAGCAAAGCTTGAACGAATTAAAGAAGAGGGTATTAATCCACCGTCTTATTGGGGAGACCTTGATATCGCAAGTGATTATTCAGATGGCGTTATCTTAGCTGTCGAACTTGAAGATTTCCCCTTTATTGCCAATGTTCAACTTTCTGAAGCTATCGCAGAATCAGACGAAGAACACGTTGTTTTAAAAGAAGAAGAAGTGCAACGTTCGCTAGAAGAACTAGACAGCGTTGTTTGTAATGATCGTATTTTTAATTTTGAGGTAATTTAAAATGTCTAATCAAATCACAGAAGTAACTGAAGCAATCTCTGAGTTTCTTGATTCACACCGTAATCAAGAAGTTGAAACAAATCTTTGTTCTTGTGGTGCAATCACAATGACAACGTTTGAAAGTAGTGATTCTATTCAATTTAAATCTGAAAATGCACCATTTATCAAGTCTACCAATAATATGATCTTAGATAACTGCAATCATTGTGTTAACAATTGGGGCGTGGACATTGATGAAGAATACGAAGACGAGGAAGACGAGGAAGACGAGGAAGACGAGGAAGACGAG
>CEVA01062182.1_pt1 | contig 14741 bp, 11 predicted proteins | sample 361521 | NCBI WGS metagenome assembly CEVA01 (sample SAMEA2622823, study PRJEB7988) | marine metagenome | isolation source: saline water (ENVO:00002010), including
GTTAAGTTGTTGGCCCCATTGTGGTCTACGGAAAATGGCGTGTTCGGTTGGCAAGAAAATGATAGATGGGAAGAATTTGCTCAGTGGATGGTGGAGGCAGGAAGGTTATCTGATTCATCCGGTAGCTCCGAAGCTTTCACAAATAAATTTGTAGCCGATAGCAAGTGATTGTGGTATATCTGAAGCTCGGAGTTATACCCGGGTTCATTTCAAATTAACTTAGCTAGATAGCAACATTAGAGGTGTTATGCCATTATATTTTCTGCTTGGTACGTTGAATGAGAATGGGCAAAGCATGTTACTTAACAATCCTGATTTGGTTATAGATGCCATAAAGGACTGTGATTGTGATGAGGCCCAAATACTTGGTAAATATTTCGTTCTGGGACGCTGTGACTATGTGATGTTAATCGAAGCCGACGATAATGAGGCTGTTGGTAAACTAGCAATAGAGATAGGTGTCAAAGCGGGGCTGCATACTGAAACTTTGCCCGCAATGGCAATTGGAGATATGGCGGAAGGCGATAACTTAGCTAGTGGTTCGGATTTTGATTCAGTAGATATTGTGGCTGGAGAAGAATGGAGATTGCCTGGAAGCGAATCCTAGAGAGAATAAATAATGAGTACATCTGAAGATCTTAGAAGCACTGTATCAGACGTTTGGGATAGGGTGGTTAATCACAAGTTTGTGAATGAATTGGGTAGCGGGACGCTTGCTACCGCGGTATTTAATGATTATTTTGATCAAGATTATCTGTTTCTAAGAGACTGGGCAATATTGCTGGGAATGGCATCTGTGAAATCGCCTGATTTTCATAGCTCTCGGCAGATTGTTGGCTTTTTACATCTTGGTTTGGGTGGGGAAGAAGGGCTGTTTCAGAGAGCATTCAGGGAACGTGGGTTAGATCAAACGTCGATTTTATCCATGGAATATTTTCCAGATACACTTAACTACAGTGGATATCTTAGGACATGTGCTTATGAGGGATCGTTTATAGACGTTATTGTGACTTTATTGGCAGTTGAATGGCCATATTTGAATTGGGCAGAGAGGTTGTTTAACGCTGGCATGAATCCTGGTAACTATTACTATAAAACATGGATAGATATACATGTGAGTGATGGTATGTACGCCTTTGTTAATTGGATGATAGAGACTGTGGACAATCACGTTTTTACAGACGTAGAACGACACAGAGCAGAACAAATCTTCGCTAACGTCCTACGATTTGAAGAGATATTTTTTGATATGTGTTACAAGGACTAGACATGACCACGAGCAACAAACGGACAATTCCTAGTGCTATGACTATAGCCGGGTCGGACTCTGGAGGAGGGGCTGGGATACAGGCAGATTTGAAGACCTTTTCTGCTCTAGGTGTTTTTGGAACGTCATGTATAACGGCTATAACTGCGCAAAATACGGTTGGTGTGAGAGGTATCCATGAAATACCAGAGGAACTCATTGCAGATCAGATCACATGTGTTTTGGAAGACATAGGAGCTGATGCAGTTAAGACGGGTATGTTGTCGAGCATTGGAATAGTTGAGACTGTTTCTACTGAATTGAGCAAACATGACGTAGCAAATCTGGTAGTAGATCCGGTAATGATAGCTAAGAGTGGAGATGCTTTGCTTAAGAGTGAAGCAGTTCAGGCTGTGAGGGATTTGATGTTACCGCTGGCGACTGTTGTGACTCCTAACATACCAGAAGCGGAAGTGCTTACTGAATTGAGCATTAATTCTATAGAAGATATGAAAGCTGCCGCAAAAGCGTTGGTAGGCATGGGGTGTAACGCTGCTGTAGTGAAAGGTGGGCATATGATGGGCCCCGCTTCCGATCTGCTTTATGATGGATCGGAGTATCATGTCTTTTCTGTAGAACGTATAGATACTGTAAATACCCACGGGACTGGATGCACCTTTGCGTCTGCTATTGCGGCTGGTTTGGCTAAACGGCTGACATTATATGAATCGGTCTCTGAGGCGAAACAGTATATAACTGAGGCAATCCAATCCGAGTTTAATATAGGAAAAGGGCATGGCCCGTTGAACCATTTTCACAGGTTCTGGGAATAGTTTTAGATACGACGTGTAGATTGGACCTAGTCGTACAGCCCTTCATCTGAAAACAATTGCTGGTCCCAGTCTGTATCTTCTCTTCCTATGATATAGCTTGTATAGAGCGAAGCCCCTCTTATCCATAGCACGAAGACTGCTCGATCAATAAGTTCAGGATCAAATTCTGTTTGCCTGCCAATTAGTTCGGTTAACCAAGCTATATGGCCTGCCCTGAAAAATCTTCGCAGAAACTCTGTGGGCTCATTGTCGGCGAATGAACAAGCTTCAAGTATTTCGAAGGGAAGGTCTGAGCAAAGCATGTTAGGACTTCGAGTTGCTAGTTTTATGTATGATTCTTCTTCGGCAGTATCCATGGTGCTAGAAGCAATAGAACATATCTATCTATAAATTTCTTTGGGGCTGGTTGTATTCAGCTAGTTTATTGTAGATTTGAATCCTATTTCTTTGGGTGTCACCGATAAGAATTTGGCTTTTTACATTGTCGAATACAACGGTTACCGGTAGTGCAAGTCTCCATTCAGTCTCAGGGTCTTTAACTTCACGACGACGTTGAATGACAGCTGGATTGGCATCTGTCATCATTTGGCTCCACATACTGAGATCTCTGGCATCACCCATCAAGGAGGTTATGAAACGCCCGTCGGGTGAGTATATCTGTATTCTACTATTTGCCCAGTCACAGACGTAAACATCACCGGAATCGTCAACAGACACATCGGATGGTCTGATCAGTTCTCCTCTGCCTGTGCCCGAAGAGCCAAATATAGCCAAGACTTCTCCGGTTGGGCCAAATTTTTGAACTCTGTCATTTTTGTGGTCTGCCACATAGGTATTGTTTTCTGAATCAATAGCGATCCCCCATGGGGAGTCAAGCATCCCTGGATCACTTCCTTGAGAACCCCATTCACGAATGAAGTCACCATCTAGGCTAAACTGGGATATTTTATGTCCGTGACTTTCCACAATATATATTTCTTGTGAATTGCTGATTGCAATGCCAGATGGACCCTGCAATAGACCTCCGTCTGGTTTCTTACCTTGCCAGGATTTTAAGAAGTTACCCTCGCTGTCGAATATAGAGACTGAATTCAAAAATTCATCAGATACGAATACCCGTTGTTCATGGTCTAACATGATGGCTGATGGCCAGATAAACTCTCCTGCTCCGTCCCCGTATTTTCCGAACTCGGTTAGAAATGCTTCTTCTCCCTGGCCATTTCCTAGGTTAAATACACCTACTCGCGTCCCTCTGCCAGTTTTATTCCAAGGTACTGAAGCTATATTTTCGCCGCCACGATTTAAAACGTAGATCGTATTATTTGGGCCAATAGCAATGCCGTTTATATCTTGAAAGCCAATTCCAGTTATGCCGCCACGACCGAGACAATAACTGTAATCATATACTCTTCCTGCTGCTATTTGAGTTACCATGCAACCTCCGCGGTGTACCGCGTATTGAACAAGTACACAAAGTAGGATTGTTATTTCTATGTGAGAACTTTGGGAGTCTAGATGAAAGCGGGCTTTTCAAACACACCTTTGACTATTGGATTTGCGTCCAGCCCTAACCAATCTTCAATTATTGTGGAGTAGAAGCCTCTAAAATCTAGATTGGGTACCAAATCTCCCTGTTGTAATGTCTCCGGCTTTAGAGATGGGTATTCTCCATAAAATCCGCCTTTAACAGGGTCTCCCATTACGAATGCAGCTCCTGCAGCGCCATGGTCGGTCCCTGAGCCATTGTCTTTTACTCGTCTTCCGAATTCAGAGAATAGAACCATGATGACGTTATCAGCAGCGTCATGCTCCCGCAGATCATCAAAGAAATCCCCAATAGCTTGGGATACATCGGTCCATAACTGGGAGAGCATGCCTTCCTGGTTAGCGTGGGAATCAAAACTTCCATAATCGCAATAAAATATCCTAGTACCCACGTTCGCTAGATGGATTTGTGCAATGTTTTTCAGACGTCTACCTATTGTGGAATCTGAGTATTCTACGGTAGATGAATACATGCCGGGAGCCACTTTCAATATGTCCGCACCTTCCATAGCTTCAAGGCCTGTATCCCCTAGGTAATTCATTACGAAGTCTGCACCTACAGTAGGGCTGTACATACGGCTAAATCTATCTATAATTTTACTTCTTTGTAACTCGCTTGATATTCCTGTGAGTAGGCCATAGCTTTCAAGATTATCTACAGCTGCTACAGGTACGCCTGGCAGAGAAACTGCTCTGAACATGCTGGGACCAATACTTACCGTAGTAACTACGTTTTCTTTACGTGGATCAAGGTCTCTAGCAGCCATCCCTAACCATCCCTCGGTCCCCATCTTGTCAGGTTCGCATGTGTGCCATATATCCATAGACCTGAAGTGGGATCTGGGAGAGTCGGGATACCCTACTCCGTGGACAACTGCTACGTTCCCTTGGTTGAATAGATTCTGTATTACTCCCATGCTGGGGTGAAACCCGAGGGAGTCATTAATCTTCAATATGTCTGAGTCAGGGATGCCCACAGCTTGACGGGCGTCTCTATACAGCGGGTCTGTGTAGGGTATTACCGTGTTTAGGTAGTCGTTTCCGCCTGATAGTTGAAGAACTACGATTACAGGGTCTTTTGTAGTAGATGTCATAACTTAACCTTTCTAATCAATTGATGTAAATTAATCTTTATTGGTATTGGTACTCGCGCGTTGCAACTATTAGTTGCAGCATTTCTGCGATACGGTCCGATGAAATCTTGTCATCCGACCAAGTTAAATCCCCTAATTCTGAAGCGTGTCCGACTAGCTGGCCTTTAGTCTCTTCTTGTACTTCTACTGGACCAAGTATGTCCAAACACATGTCAACGAAAGCGCTCACATCGAGATTGCCTTTGGATTTTATTCTGTAGATTATATCTTGTATGCCTGGTTTCCCTGTGTCTCCTACCATGTCCGCCGTGAAGTTTATACGCTTCATTAACGTACCACTATTAATCCATTCTGACCCTGTATGCCAGCCTTCTACGCTGGGAGGTCCGAGTAGGTCTTGCCCCATATATCCCGGTTCCTTGGCTAGGTTGCCAATACCCGGTTTTGGGAACTCATATCCACCTACTAGTCTCATGGTTCCTACTACCACTTCCACTGGGCTCTTGATTTTCTCAAAACGGGCTTCTTTAAAGAATTCGGAATTGAACAGAACTCTCAAAACGGACTTCATATCATAGTTAGATTCTTGGAATGTATCAGCCAACAACTGAACAGCCTCTTCATTCCTAGGCGGTTCGACTGACCAAGCTGGCACTTGGGGTTCATCTGCGACGAAGAAATTGTATAAGTGGCGTGCTATAAATCTACCAGTGGCTGGATGAGCACACACGATATCAATAATATCTTCACCGTTGAAGTTGCCAGTATGGCCTAAGAATGTCTTTTCGCCTTCGTCGTGGTCTTCCTCTTGGTATTCAAAAGACCAGTCGAATCTACCGGTTCCGCTTCCCCTGGGTATCATCGGGGTGATGGTCCAACCAGTAAAGGCCCGTGAACATTCCCTGACGTCATCTTCGGTGTAGTTGCCTACTCCCATGCTGAATAATTCGAGGAGCTCTCTCCCCCAATTCTCGTTCACAGCGTATGAGTGGTTGTCGCAGTTATCCAGCCAGTAGATCATGGCAGGATTTTTGGCTAGTGCAACGAGGAGCTCTCTGTAATCTCCCATGCCCATATCTCTGAACATATCTATTTGGTGGATGACCTCGTGGTAATGGTCTATTTTAGAGTAACCAGTAGCGAATACTTGGTGCCAGAAGAGGACCATTTTTTCTTGTAATACTCTTTGGGTGCTAACCATGTCGTGTAGCCATCCCGCTCCGCCCATGCCGGACGATGTTATAGGTTTCCAGAAATGCGGGTGGTACCTGAGGAATTCTAGCCTGTCTGAGCTCAATTGGGTGTCTGGATTTAGTAGTTCTTCAACTGTTGCGTCGTATCCTATGGATGCTCTGCGCTCTAGTTCTGTTCGAGAGGCCCCGAATCCAGCCCTACGCATTAAATGAGCAATTAATTCAATATCATTGTTCATAAATTTCTCCAGTAACTAGACATATTAATCTGCTAATCATAGAGCGCTAATCGGATTCATTCACTACCTAAATGCACTTAATATTTTCTTTGATTGCCTCTATGAAGATGAATGCAATCAGGTTCTTCCCAAATATAACATGAAATCGTGTGCGTTGCTATTGAGATAGATGTGCTCAAGGTAGCAAATATAAAAAAACGATTGTTTAGCAGCTTGATTCAGTTTTTTTGTGAGTAACACGATTTCGTTTCGGATGTCCACTAAATATGGGATATAATACGTTCACTTATAACCCCTTATATTCGAGGTAAATCCGTAATGTTCAAAAGTGTTTCTAGTCGTGTCAGCTTCCCCGATATGGAAGCCAATGTCCTTAAATATTGGAAGGACAACAATGTTTTCCGTAGAACGTATGAAGATAGGGATTCTGCTCCCGTATTCATGTTATATGAAGGGCCTCCTACCGCGAACGGCAGTCCTGGCATTCATCATGTCCTAGCGCGAGTGTTTAAAGATGTTATATGCAGGCATAGGACTATGAAAGGCTACAGGTGTGTCAGAAAAGGTGGTTGGGATACTCATGGTTTGCCAGTGGAACTAGAGATAGAAAAAGAGCTTGGCCTTAGCTCAAAGAGGGAGATAGAAGAATACGGTATAGAAAAGTTTAACCAAAAATGTAAAGACAGCGTATTTAGATATGTAAAAGAATGGGAAAATATGACTGATCGTATCGGCTTCTGGGTTGATATGGACGATCCATATGTCACATTACATAACACTTATATTGAAAGCGGCTGGTGGATACTAAAGCAAATGTGGGATAGGGAACTCCTGTATGAGGGTTTGCGCGGCACTCCTCATTGTCCACGATGCGGTACTAGTCTGAGTTCACATGAAGTTGCTCTAGGTTATCGTGAAAATACTCCAGACCCATCGGTGTTTCCGAAATTTTTGATAGAGCCGGAGAATTTTTCAGATGACCAAAAAAATCGGGTCAATATAGGATTATTCAGCGAGGTGCCTACGTATTTAGTTGCCTGGACTACTACTCCGTGGACATTACCTGGTAACACAGCATTGGCCGTTGACGGAGATGCAGAATATTCGCTGATAGAGATATCTGATGACGCTAGCTCAGATCGACTAGTGTTGGCATCTGAGTTAGTGGGGGCGAATGTAAAACAAGATTACACAGTCCTGGCTACTTTCAAAGGTGCAGACCTAATTGGACTAGCGTATCGTTCGCTCTATGTCCCTAGTTTGTTTGGCAGCGAGATAAGACAGTTTGTCAAAACAGAGGGTGGTCCCACTTCATTAGAGTCGGTGCCAAGTTTTATACCGAAAGTGGTTCAGGCCGATTTCGTATCGATGGAAGATGGCACGGGGATTGTACACATAGCACCTGCTTTTGGAGACGAAGATCTGGATTTGGGTCGGGAGAAGGGGCTATGTTTTGTGCAACCGGTTGATCTTCAAGGCATTGTGACGGGCCAATATCCATTTTCTGGAATGTTCTTTAAGGATAGTGATCCCGTAATCATGGATGATCTAGCAGAAAGAGGGCTTTTATTTGACCGAGGTGTGTATAAGCATACTTATCCCTTTTGCTGGAGATGTGATACCCCACTTCTTTACTATGCAAAGTCCTCTTGGTATATAAGGACTACAGCAGTAAAAGACAATATGGTGGAAGGGAATGGGAACATTGAATGGCATCCTGAATATATCCGTGACGGTCGTTTTGGTGAATGGCTAAGAAATAATATCGACTGGGCCATTTCTAGAGAACGATATTGGGGCACTCCTATCCCTATCTGGAGATGTAGTTTGTGTCAGGCTCTAGAGTGTGTTGGGAGTGTAGAGGAACTGAAATCATTAGCATCAACGGGGTTAGGAGTGGAATTAGATGATCTAGATTTGCATCGCCCACATATTGACTCGATCACTTTGTCATGTTCATCCGAATCTTGTAGCGGGACGATGTATAGGATACCGGAGGTAATGGATGCATGGTTCGATTCAGGAGCAATGCCTTATGCACAGTGGCATTATCCATTTGAAAACGACGACATTGTTACTCAAGGTTTGTTCCCAGCGGATTATATCTGTGAAGCGGTAGACCAAACCCGTGGATGGTTTTATAGTCTACATGCTTTAGGCACACTACTACACAATCAACCTGCTTATAAAAATGTCATCTGCCTTGGTCTAATTTTAGATGGTAGAGGTCGTAAAATGAGCAAGCGGATAGGGAATGTGGTGGAGCCAAACTCTATATTAGATGTAACTGGGGCGGATGCTCTCAGGTGGTATTTGTTTACGGCATCACATCCTGGCGAGCCACGTAGATTTTCAGATAAGCTCGTTAATGAGACATTACGACGAGTACTCCTTACCCTTTGGAACGTATATTCCTTTTTTGTTAACTACGCTACTATCGATAATTTTAGTCCGAAGGATATCCCCGATGGCTGGAAACCTGAAAATGAATTGGACAGATGGATATTGTCGGAGTTAAACGTATTAGTTAATCAAGTTGATACCCTGCTAGAGGATTACAACCCTACTGACGCAGGTAGGAGGATTCAAGAGTTCATAGATGGCCTGTCAAATTGGTACGTTAGGCGGAGCAGAAGGAGATTCTGGAGAAGTGAGAACGATTCAGATAAGATTTCGGCTTATGCCACTCTTTACAGTTGCTTGTGTACTACATCGAAGTTAATGGCTCCATTGGCTCCTTTCATAGCAGAAGAAATGTATCAAAACCTAGTGAAGTCTGTTGACGATTCTGTGGTAGATAGTGTTCATTTGGCAGATTTCCCTGAATCGGATGCATCACTTATAGATGAATCACTTATGGAGGCCACTAGGCTTGCAATGAAAGTATCTAGTATGGGTAGAGCAGCTCGCTCTAAAGCAGGCCTCAAAGTTAGGCAACCACTATCAACTATAGCTATAAAAACCCGTAATGCGGATGAAGAAAAATATTTGGAATGGGTTACCTCACAAGTACTGGAAGAACTAAATGTAAAGGAGATCGTAACCTTCTCGAAAATAGCAGGTCTGCTGGAAAAAGTAGAATCAGAAGTAGAAAAGAGTGTTGATGTTATTGTCTCGATAGATACTTTCTCAGTTGCGGTAGAATCTGGATATATGGTTGCCCTTGATTCTCATTTGAGTGAATCGTTGATAGAAGAAGGACTGGCGCGTGAGTTAGCTCATCGCATCCAGAATATGCGGAAAGATGCGAATTTCGATTTAACTGACCGGATAATAATATATTACGAAGCTCCAGACGCAGTCGCATCTGTGATATCTAATTATGGCGATTACATCAGTCAGGAGACTCTAAGTGATAGCATACTTAAAGGAAAACCTGAAGACCCATCCGGAATAGTTGCTCATACAATCAATGGAATGGAAGTTTCTATTGCAGTAAAAAAAGCTTGATTTGATATGCCTGAACTTCCTGAGGTAGAGAACACTAAGAGGTACTTAATAGAATCGGGGGTTATTGGAGCTACAATACGTTCTGCCACGGTAACGTGGGCAAATAGTGTTAAATTCCCTAATGTTGAAGACTTTGTTCTCGATGTGCAGGATAAAACGATTAATGGCATAACACGCAGAGGAAAGTATCTAATACTTAGCTTGGACTCTGCCAATATACTTGTACTGCATCTCGGCATGACCGGCGGATTAGTGGTTCAACCGATTGATCAAACCAATGCCGGACTAGTTCGGCATTGGTTTGATTTCTACGATGGTAGACAGCTAAGGTTCATTGATCCCCGTAAGTTTGGTCATTTATGGTTGTTGGAAGGTTTTAGTCAAATAGACCCCAATATGGGTCCCGAACCGCTTGATCCACAATTTACCTCCGAAGTGCTTGTTGAGATTGTCAAAAATAGGAAAGTGCCTATAAAAGCTCTTTTACTAGAGCAATCCGCTGTAGCAGGCCTGGGAAATTTATATGCTGATGAGTCATTGTTTGTGTCGGGAATCCATCCTGCATGTCTGTCTGCAGATCTAAATTTGGAGCAAGTTGAATGTTTGCATACTTCGATTGTGAATACTCTTAAACAATCACTAGAAATATATGATAAGGATCGTGCAGAATTTGGACCTAGCCGCTCCTTTGGTCTACCTAACTGGACTATGGTAAGAAATCTTGGGGCACCATGTGTAGCTTGTTCTGTGCCGATGGAAATGATTAGAGTAAGAAATCGCAGTAGTTATTATTGCCCAAATTGTCAGAAAGCGACTTGATAATTTAGTCTCTTGTGATGTTTTGTTGACGGAAGAGATGGCACTGCGTAAACTAGGAATTAAGGTACAGATTTGGTGCGCGGTATTTATGAATGCCAAGCAGTAAATCTGCGATTATTTGTTAATTACATAACCAATTTACAGCGCGCTACAGGAGGATCAGAAAAGATGGCCGGATACCGGAAAGATGAAGCACAAGATTGGGCGTGGGAGTCTTTAAAAGGGCAATGGAGTACTCTAGTTACTCCTTTTAATCAAGATAAATCCTACGATGAAGAGGGTATGCGCCGGAACATCAGGCACATACATAAACTTGGTACTGTAGGCGCAGGGTGTACGTGGGCGATGGGAGAGTTTTGGAGTTTAACTTTTGATGAGCGCTGCAGAGTGATGGATACGGTTGCAGATGAATCAAGAGGGAAAATTCTGACGGGAGCGCATGTAACGCATACTTCTACGAAAGACATGATCGAGTTAGCGCATAGAGCCGAGACATCTGGTATTGATCTGTTAATGGTCGCTTCTCCGTATATGGTAGCTAAGACCGAGGATCAGGTTTTCGAATACGTTAAACTACTCGCTGATAATACCGACATGGCCATCATGTTCTATAACTCACCTCAGTTCGGATTTGTAATGAGCCCACAGGGACTCAAGCGCTTGTGCCAAATTCCAAATGTAGTTGGTGTTAAAGAGGCTAGTTTTAATCAACAAACTTCTATCGAAACCCATCTGTTGATTGGGAAACAATCAGTTATAAGCACCCCAGACGAATGGATATTTCACAAGGCTAAGGAACTCGGTTTTCAGCAACAAGTAATGTTTGCTAACACATCCGATTGGCGTTTCGATACACCTGAATGTAATCGATATGTTCAGTTTATTGATAAAGCCACTAAAGGGGACCTAGATACCGAGTTCTACAACAAATATTTGAAAGATTTGAAAGCTTTGTCAGACAAATGGTGGGGCGGTACAGTAAAGAAGTATAGCGGTGTGCTGCCGGCTTCAATGTGCAAATATTGGGGAGAACTGATGGGCATGGCTGGTGGAGGAGTACGTTCGCCACTAATTGATCTAACTGACGAAGAGAAAGAAACTCTGAAGAGTGAGTTGCTGCCTTTAATTCCGACGGCAGAACATACAGGCTCAGGATCTAGTAGAGATCATGCCGTTTGGCTAAATGAGAAGAGTTCTAGGGATACTGATTTCTCTGGGATGATGCTATTGGTTAGTGTTCAGGATATGCCGGAAGCTATTGAAGCTGATATGGGCGGGGCAGACATAATAGATGTTAAGAATCTACAAGAAGCTCTAGTAGGTTCAGGACACCCGAATTTAGTAGACGAAGCACGTAAAAAGATTCCTGCTGAAAAACACGTTAGTGTCACATTGGGCGTTGTTCCGAATCAAGCTGGTACAGTGGCCATGGCTGTCAGAGCGGCGGGTATGTTAAATGCTACGTCCGTAAAAGTAGGATTTTGCGAGGCTGACTACGAAACTGCTCTAGATATCCTGACTCAGTCTAAAGAAGCACTCTATGGCTATGACACTAAGTTGATAGGGTCTCTGTTTGCAGATAACTTATTGTTTGGCGGTTTGGAGCCTAGGCTCATGGTGAAGCTTGCACGGGAATCCGGTTGCGACGGGTTTTTGATCGATACTTTGACCAAAGATGGACGTAATTTGTTTGACTTTATTCCTGAAAATGAACTTCGGGATATAGTAATGGAAGGGAAAAGTTATGGGTTAAGCACCGCATTATCCGGACATCTTAAACTCAGTGACCTAGATGAGTTGGCTAGGATAAATCCGGATATCGTTGGTGTGCGGGGAGCCGTTTGCCGTAGTGGTGAACGCGACATGGCGGTAGCACGAGAGGCCGTAGCTAATTTTAAATATGAGCTTGGATTGCGGAAGAGCGGCGAAATTAATGTACATCAGAATGGGAGTTACCAAAACGGAAATAATGGGTCACAGGGCCAATCGCAGAATGGTAATGGTAGTGGCTGGGCCGTAGTAGATGGCCGCGGTAAAAATTGCGCAGGCGTGATAGCTGCCTTGACTAGTCAAATCAGTAATGATCGTGGTTCCTTAGTTGAAGCTATACTACACGATGCTCTTAATATATATGATGTTATATACTGGGCTGAACAATCTGGTCATAAGCTGCTTAATAAGAGGGAAGAGACAGATGGGTTGGTAAGAGTTCTGATTCAGCCCAATGTTAACGGTTCAAACGGACATTAACAAACAAATAGGAAACCGATGATTAAGCTAAAAGCCCTTGTTGATGTGATACGACAAGGGCTTTTATTTACTTGACCGCGTTTTACTGAGGACTCGCACCGTCGTTGTGATCCATAATAGTTCTAAAGAAGTCCCTGGCGATACAGTCCAGTGGGTTTATCCAATGCTGGCCCCTTTCTCCGCATGTGCCGATATTGTCGAAGGTTAATTCTGAATTAGCCAGTAGAGAGACGGATAAATCTAGTGATGGTGCGTAAAACAGCGCTGAGGAATATCCGCCACCTCCTCCTGGGTGACCAAAGGTTAATATCGTCTCGCCATTCTCCAATAAGTGAGTTCTAGTTGCTATGTGATAGCCGTATTTTTGTGGTCCTGCTGCGAGTTCAATTGTTTCATCAACTATCGAAGTTTTTAGGTCGTCTCTGATATCGGATAGTATGTCAGAGCCGTTGGGACTCAAAAGGCTGTATCCCCAATAGGCCATATTTTCTGCTGTTGTTACTATTCCGGAAGTGGACCATTGTAGACGCCCATCCGCACTCCTGAAGTCTTTGTCTCCGTACATTTTTATTGTTGTGAGGTCCCCAAACCCAAGTGAGTCAAGGGAGTCACCAAACATGGGATTTGCCCCATACCGGCTTCTGTCGGCATATGGTTTAGCCATTGTAGGAGGTATGTTTATCACCGGCCTCAGACCTGCCTGTATGTCAAGTGGTCCAAATAAGTGCTCTTCGTATAGTTCATGTAGTGGCAAACCTGCGGATTCTTCTGCTATTAGTCCGAGTAGTACTGAACTCCCGCTAGTATATTGGAAACTACCACTAGGAACGGGTTTTTTGTCGATCAACTTGAGCATGTTAGCTGGTTCCCAAGTCGGTGAAAGCAATACCATCCCTTTTGCTCTCTTGTTCTCAGTTTCAGTGCCTATGCCAGATCTCATTCTGAGTAGGTCTCTGACCGTACAATTAGGCATGAATTCTGGGTTTACGGATTGATATCCTTTGTTTTGAGAGAGCAGGTCTGAGACTTGAGAATCCAAGGTGTAGAGACCTTGGCTAATCTGTTTCAATATTAATGCTGATAAGAATGTTTTAGATGTACTCATGACGCCAAGAGGTATATCCGGTGTTAGGGGAGTATCTTCAGAGGCGAATCCAAGAGATTCTGACCAGAGCGTACCATCTTTATAGACGGAAGCTGATATCCCCATTTTGTAAGAGGCTGCCTCGAACTCAGATTCTAATGCATCGGAAAACTCTTGCTGTATCGTCTCTGGGAAGCTATCGTAACCGGTTTTTCTAAAAAACGTGGGAGGAGATACTGCACTTGAAACGGTGACATAGGTGCTACGCTTGGGAGTTTCATTAACCTCTGAATTATCGGAGGTTTTTAGGCTATCGTCGATTGAATCACTTACTGTGTCGGGATCTTGTATGACGTCAGACTCGGTATCAGATCTTACAGATTCATTACTAATTGGTGTAGCAGTTGCCGGTTTATTGGGAATATTTGTTGCCGTGGGTTTATTGGTAGCCGATAAGTTTTGGTTCTTGTCCATATCTCCCGTTGAGGAGATGGGATTAGCAGGAGCTACAGTCATGTTATCTTGATTGGTTAGTTCTGGTGTTAATTCTGTGGAGGAGGTGCAACCTGTAATGAGTGTAGTCAGGAGTAATATCGTGAGCGCCAATAGGTAGGTAAGTTTTTTCAAAATAATCCTCGGTTTTTAAGTAACGAATGTGTATTATACCTCGATCTGTTAACTCAGCCAGAAAGTTGATCCTGTAGCAGATTTTTGGACTTCTATCCTGACAGGAAACATATCTTTAAGATCTTCGAGATGTGTTATGACTATGATTTTATCAAAGTCGTCTTGAATAGAACTAATCGCATCGAGAATACGTTCTCTACTAGCGGCATCCTGCGTCCCGAAGCCCTCATCTATGAATAGTGTTGGTAGCGGGGCTCCAGTTCGTTGTGCTAAAACCTTGGATAAAGCAATCCTTATTGCGAGATTGATTCTGAACGCTTCTCCGCCGCTGTACATTTCGTAGCTACGTGATCCTAGCTCG
>CEVA01243614.1_pt1 | contig 14730 bp, 8 predicted proteins | sample 361521 | NCBI WGS metagenome assembly CEVA01 (sample SAMEA2622823, study PRJEB7988) | marine metagenome | isolation source: saline water (ENVO:00002010), including
TTTGTGCCAACTCCAGATACGCTCGGCGACACTCCATTAGAGACGGCAAACGTGATGCCGAAAGAGCCACATCTTCGAAAAAAGCACTTTGCGGATATGGTCAATTACATGGACAAGCTCATCGGTAAAATTGTTGTCAAAGTGGAAGACCTGGGCTTGGCCGAAGATACCATTATTCTTTTTACCGCTGACAATGGAACGGATAAAAAAATCACTTCGAATTGGAACAATCTAGAGTTAAAAGGTGGCAAGGGAGGTACTACGGATCGAGGGACACGGGTTCCTTTGATTGCTTACTGGAAAAGTCACACTCCCGAAGGTGGCGTGGTCAAGGATCTGATAGAGTTTACCGATTTCTATCCCACGATTGCAGGGGCCGCTGGCATTGAAATGGGGCCGTCTGATCCAATTGATGGGATAAGCTTTCTACCTCAATTAAACGGCAAGCAAGGAAGTCCTCGGCCCTGGCAGCTCAATCATTACCAGCCTTACTGGAGTCCATTGCCTGGCCAATATATCCGCGACCAGGATTATAAGCTTTACCGTGATGGGCGGTTTTTCAAGATATCGAATGACCTATTTGAAAAAAAGGACCTAGCCGCTACATCTGATACAAGCGCGCTGAAAGCTAAGGAAAAGCTTGGCAGTTTACTGGAGCAGATCCCAGATGTGGTTCCTGGAAAAGGGGACGTCAGTACCAAGCAACGCCCCGTCTATCCTGGAATCAAAAATCTATTTTCAGAATCGGACTGAACTTCCACTAGATACTCAGAAGCCTTTCATAGAAGGCAGAGAATCTACAAACTGAGCATGGGTGCGACGAAGTTCTGATACGAGAAGCTTGTGGTGCTTCTTATCCGGATTCCTATACGATGGAAATCTTCATGCCATGGCAGGAAGTCGTGGGCTTCGAGTATCAACTGCGTCAAACACTAGATCTTCTAACCTGGCAGAATGATGACCGATCATTAATGCGGACTGGCAACACCCGGTTTCCAATCTCACTCCGGATGACATTGAGCTGGGACGATTTTTCAGGTTCAGGCGGCAGTGCCCGAGGAATGATTCTTAATCAGGGTCGCGGTATGATTCCTGTCCGCTTGCCCCAGGTCTGCCACATATCAGCCATTGTCTTAACTAATTGTGGGTTTTTGGCCGCAACATCGTGCATTTCTGTCCGGTCCTTTTCCATATTGAAAAGCTCCCAGCTTCCCAGATTGATTTGATCGGTTTTGTCCCAAATGAAATAGTTCTTTTTATTCGCTTTGGAAACAAGTTTCCATTTACCCATGCGCACGGCTCGGTTGCCTTCGTGCTCCCAATAAATCGCCTCCCTCTGAAAGGTTTCTTTGTTAAAAACAGGTAATAAACTTCTCCCTTCCAGTGGGATTATGGAATTCCTGTTGTAGGTATCAGGATAAGTTGATCCTGCGACATCAACGCAGGTGGCCATGATATCTATGAGGTGTGAAGGCTCTTCCCTCAATTCATTGGTGTTCTTTATCCCGGATGGCCAGTGAACTATCAATGGAGTCGCTATTCCACCCTCATGAACCCAGTGTTTGTATTCCCGGAAGGGAGTATTACTGGCATTGGCCCAATCCAGACCATAGGCGGTATAACCTTCCGGAGGGCCTGGCCAGGCATCCTTCATCAGTTTCACTGGCTTGCCGTCCCGGGTCATGTAGGGAATCATTTTAGTTTGAGGTTCGTCAGGACCCAACGGAACCAATCCCTCTTCAGGTGGCATCGGATCAACCCAATCAAGCTCTTCTGCGCATGCTCCATTATCCTGCAGGAAAAAGATGAGCGTATTATCGAGAATTCCTTTTGATGAGAGTTTCTCCACAACGCGTCCAATATCCGCATCCATCACTTCGACCATGGCGGCGTATACTTCCATGTTCGCTATTTCCCATTCCCGATCCTGGACCTCGTCATCCCAAGCCCGGACATGGTCGTCCCGCGGTGTCATTTCCCAGCCTGGTTTGATGAGACCCATTTCTTTCATTTTCTTAAAACGCTCTTCGCGCATAACATCCCAGCCTTTGTCGTACTTGCCTTTGTATTTTGCAATCGCGTCTTCCGGGGCATGCATGGGCCAGTGGGCAGCCGTATAGGATAGGTAAAGAAAGAAAGGATTATCTGTAACGTGATCTTCGATACATTGAATCGCGTAGTCAGTAAAATCCGTGGTGCAGTAAAACCCCTCACGTGGAGCAACGTATTCATTATCATTCGCCAGAGATCGGGGATCGAAGAGACTTCCCGCACCTGATATCATTCCGAAGAATTTGTCGAATCCCCGCTGCCGGGGCCAATTGTGTTTGGTGGGATTTTCGATAATGTAAGGAGTGATATGCCATTTCCCCGACATGTAGGTTGCGTATCCAGCATCTTTTAGGGCTTCAGCGATGGTGACAGCGTTTTTGCTCAAGTCTCCTCGAAATGCCGGCGTTCCCCGATCACTCACCATATGACCCACTCCTGCTTGTTGTGGATACAAGCCGGTCATCAAAGACGCTCTGGTTGGGCAACACCTTGCTCCGTTATAGAATTGGGTAAAACGGAGACCGTTATGGGCAAGCCTGTCTAAAACAGGTGTATTGATTTCTCCGCCATAACATCCGATGTCCGAATAACCCATATCATCACTCATAATCAGGATAATGTTGGGGTGACTGTTAATTTGCGCCTCTTCTTCTTGAGGACCGCAGCCAGCAGATAGGTTTAATAAGAGTAGAAGACTTACCAAAGGCAGAATTTTCATAGGTGTTTCAATTCAAAGATCAAATGGGTCAGGAATGGTAAAGAAGACTTTAGGGTTCAAGCATCTGTTTCGGAGTGCAGGGCTAGTCGGTTGCCTTCTGAGTCAATTATGATGGCTCTAAATCCATGAGGTCCAATTCCGTGAATGTCGTTTTCCATACTACCGTCCTTCGCCTTGACCTGAGTGACTGCATAGCGGATACAACCGTTTACGTTCAGATAAACCAAGATTCCATTAGTGGCGTGGCTTAAAGCGTGGCATAGTACCTGGAACCAGTGGATGGAAGAATTTTTGACTGAAAAAGGTGGACCCGCTGCTGATCGTATATTGGCGAGTTTTGACTTTCTCGAGGATTGGATTATTTCGAGTAAATACAGAGGTTGTGCGTTCTTGAATACCCTGTCAGAAACGCTTGGCCAGTCCTTTACGTGTGGAGATTGAAAACCACAAAGAAGTATGCTCGCCCTTATGCGCGACATGGTGGCGACCGATTGTACCGATGGGAGAGAGGAGGATATTACCCATAAAGCGCAGGCGATATTTATCCTGTTTGAAGGTTCCCTCATTGGAATGCAGGATTCTCTGGACATTTGGCCGGTAAAAGCCGTGAAAGCCCAGGTTCGTCGAATCCTTGGTTAAGTTTTGTAATGTTAATGAATTTTGTGCGACTAGCTGCTAAAACCGACGGACCGGTCGCTTAATTGAGCAAAATTTTAATCCTTTCACCAACGCAATTAATGAAAATTAACCGGTACAAAACTATAGTTGCAAGTCTCATCGGGACCTTGTTGTTTGATATCGCGGGATTCACGTTCACCGGACAATGGGAAAGTCATGCTGTTTCTGATCGATTATCCAACGAAGCAGCGAGTAAAGATTTGGGTGGAAGCTCAGTAGATTCCTAAAACCGAGGCCGGTGAGTATCTGGATCAGCTTGTTCCTAAAGGAATAGAAAAGAATGTCGTCAGCATTTTTATGCTCAAGGTAACAGCCTATGACTGGAATTGTCCGAAATACATTACCCAACGATTTACGCCACAGGAAATGATGAACTATATGATCTCGAAGAATTCCCAATTGTTGGAAAGTTTGATGGAGACAACGGGCGAGGTCGAAAAATAACAAAAAAGCTCTAAAAATTCGATTCAATCTCTACTTCAATTTGTCAAGCTTTTCGTCCCCAAGGTTTAAAGCAAATAGGAAAAACTTATTAAACCTGTGCCACGGGTTTCTTTGCCGGCCTGGTACCTTATTCGGATTCTAAAGCTAAAGATTTCATGGATGGACAAATGTAAAACTTGATAGATTTGTCCTTTATCCCCAGTAGAATAGTGGTAAGTTAACTGCTATGAATTGGTTTTATTTTGCCCTAATTACTGTGATTTCCTGGGGACTTTACGGAGTCTTTCTTCACAGTGGACAAATGGCCATGGGCGACCCCGTATTCGGTCGCTACAAGGCGTTTCTAGTGGTAGGAATTGCCTATTTTCTCGTGGCAATTGTTGCCCCTATCGTATTCTTAAAGGCCACTGGAGGCAACCTGGCCGTTACTCCCAAAGGTTTTTGGATTTCTTTGATTGCCGGCGTACTTGGTGCGGTGGGTGCACTCGGAACGCTTCTGGCTTTTGGGGCCAAAGGATCTCCTGCTGCAGTGATGTCTATTGTTTTTGCCGGTGCTCCAATTGTTAATGCCATCACGGCGATCTCATGGCATCCTCCTAAGGGTGGTGTTGCTGGTGTTCCCTGGCAGTTTTTTCTTGGAATATTGTTGGCTGCCACTGGCGGATACATGGTGGTTAAGTTTAAACCAGATCCTGCTCCGAAAGTTTCTCCATCTCCGGTAGCTCAAGTGGCATCAGCTGACACAGATTAGCTAATAAAGTGAGCACTCTTTTCGAACAGGATAGGCTGGATAAACTCAACCAGCTGGTGGGAGCTATTGCGGAAACCAACGCATTTTACCGAAAGAAACTGGAAGAGGCTGATGCCTTGGATGGGTTTCGGTCCCTTGAGCATTTCCAATCGAAAATGCCTTTCACCACCAAGTTGGAATTGGTCGAGGATCAGGTGGACAATCCACCGTATGGAAGTTTTTTTACGTATCCAATAAATAAATACACACGTTATCACCAAACCAGTGGCACGAGTGGGCGTCCTCTCATCTGGTTGGATGATCAGGGAGGCTGGCAGTGGGTGTTGGAAAACTGGAAGGAGACCTGGTACGCCGCTGGAGCCAAGGCCGGAGAATCCGGACTGTTTGCTTTTTCATTTGGACCATTCATAGGATTTTGGGCGGCTTTCGATTCCGCTACCCAATTGGGGATGCGCTCCATCCCTGCAGGTGGAATGGGAAGCGCGGATCGCTTACGGTTTATTATGACTCAGCAACCGACCTACCTTTGTTGCACGCCAACTTACGCCTTGAGGCTCATCGATGTCGCCAAAGATCTCGGAATAGATCTGACCCGATCGGGTGTCAAATGCGTCATTGTAGGTGGAGAGCCCGGAGGTAGTGTACCGGAAATTCGGGAACGCATTGAAACCGCCTGGAATCCAGCCACGGTGCTCGATCACCATGGAATGACCGAGGTAGGCCCTGTTTCCTATGGCGATCCCGATCGTCCCGGCACGATCCGTCTGGTCCATGATACTTACCTTTGTGAAGTATTGGATACTGAAACGGACCAACCCGTTGCACTGGGCGAAGAAGGAGAGCTGATATTAACAACCCTCGGTCGCTATTGCAGCCCGCTTATTCGTTACCGCACCCGTGACCTTGTCAAACCAGTTGCTATTCCTGGAGAACCGCCGGCGCAATTTGCATTGGAAGGTGGAATATTGGGCCGCGTGGATGACATGGTTATTGTCAGGGGGGTAAACCTTTATCCCAGCGCTTTGGAGGCGATAGTGCGATCCGTTCCCGAGATTGGTGAATTTCAGATAGACATTGATCAAACGGCTCCGCTCACACAGGTGGCCACCAGAATCGAAACGGAAGGAGACTCTGAAAAGGTAGCTGAGCTTTTGAGGATTCGTTTGCGGGATTCACTTCAAATGCGCATTGACGTAGAGGTGGTGGAATCGGGATCGTTGCCGGTTTTTGAGATGAAAGCCAGGCGATGGAATATCATTAAGTAGAACTTTCTCCAATGTTTAGCTGTTGAATGTGACATCACAGTGGCTGAATAATGTCTATGAATTTTGCCATTCCATTGAATTCGCGGTTAAATCCGCTCCTACGTTTTTATCACTGAAAGGAATTAATGATAGAGGTATCTGCAGTCTCCAAAGTTTACGACAGTTCAGCAGGGTCGGTTGAAGTATTAAATGGTTTGGACCTACAGGTCGCCTCGGGAGAGGCTATTTCGATTGTTGGTCCGTCCGGTAGTGGAAAAACGACCTTGTTGAATATTCTCGGAACCCTGGACAAGCCCACAAGTGGGGCGGTCAAGATCGGGGATCAGGTCATCACTGAGCTGGATGAAATAAACGCCGCGCAATTCAGGAACCAGACCATTGGTTTTATTTTCCAACTCCATTACTTGCTTCCTCAATGTTCAGTTCTGGAAAACGTGTTGGTTCCCCGATTGGCAGGTGGTTGGACGGAATCGGCTGCCGATAGCCAGGCCAGGGCTGAAGCCCTGCTAAAAGAAGTCGGTTTGAAGGATCGAATCACCCATAAGCCCTTCCAGCTTTCTGGAGGCGAGCAGCTTCGGGTGGCCATTGCTCGGTCGTTGATCAATACTCCGAAAATTATTTTGGCCGATGAGCCGACAGGTTCCCTGGATCCCGTATCCGGCGAAAGGGTTGCAGATTTGTTACTGGAAACCAATTTAAGCAAGGGTGTCGCTCTGGTGGTCGTCACTCACAATGCCACATTGGCCGGGAAGATGCAAAAGACCTATCGCCTTGAAGGAGGAAAATTAGGTTAATCGCCTTTTTTTATCTGACTTATGGGTGCGCGTCGTTACATCCTGCAAAGCCTCTGGCACTATCGTTTTGCCTATTTAGGTGTATTTTTGGGTTCAGTGCTCGGCGCCATGGTTTTGTTGGGGGCGTTGTTTGCCGGTAGCTCGGTTGATGAATCCCTCAAGCAAATAGGCCAAAACCGGATCGGAAAAATCACCTACCTTATAACCGGGGGTGATCGGTTTTTTACTGAGGATCTGGCCAAGCAATTAAGTGACACCAGCGAAACAGAAACAGCACCTGTTCTTTTTGCCAAAGGAGTAGGTAGTGCTAGTGGAGCATCCGTGAACAATGTCCAATTGGTGGGTGTCACCGATGCTTTTTGGACCTTTGCTCCAAAACTTACTTCTATCGAACTTGATGGTGACGAGGCTGAGGTTGCTGTGAATCAATTGTTAGCCGAGCGACTAAGCTTAAAAATCGGGGATACTTTGATTCTGCGTTTCCAAAAACCCGGTGTTGTGGCTGGAAATGCCCCGGTAGCTGGTGCGGATAATGAATTGGAAAGTTTCAGATCGACTGTTAAAGTAATTGTAGACGATGCCTCCTTTGGTCGCTTTGGACTGGAAACAACCCAAGTCCCACAGTCCTCGGTTTTTGTACCGATTCAAATGCTTCAGAGAGCATTCGATTTTCCAGGCCGTGCCAATCTGGTTCTTATCCATAGTGATCTGAATGGAGAAGCGATTCAAACGGCGCTCAACAAGGCTATGAAATTGGCCGATTATCAGTTGAGCCTGGATTGGTTGGAGCTGGCTCAGGTATGGGAAATAAAGTCGGACCGGGTATTTATAGATTCAGATATCGGACATACCCTGAGTTCGCAGTTAAACGAAGTCCATGCGGTTACTTCCTACTTGGTTAATAATACCCAACTGGGTGAGCTTTCCACCCCGTACTCCATCGGAACAGCTGTGAATCCTGTGGATTTTAAATTTCTTCCTCGAGATTTGAGGCCAACCGAGGTGGTTCTCAATTCATGGATCGCGGAAGACTTGTCTGCATCTCCGGGTGATGAAGTTGAGCTTACCTATTTCCAAACGGGGCGATCGGGCCTATTGGTCGAGCAGAGTTCCAGCTTTACAGTCCGCTCTATCGTTTCAATGGAAGGTCTGGCCGGGGACCGAAGTTGGATGCCAAACTTTCCGGGTATTAGTGATGCTGAAGTACCGAGCGACTGGGATGCAGGATTGCCATTGGACCTGGACCGAATTCGAACTAAGGACGATGAATATTGGGAAGAACATCGGGGAACTCCCAAACTCTTTTTGTCACTCGAAACTGGTGAAAATATTTGGGCAACCCAATGGGGGAATTATACGGCGATTCGCGTTCCAGTTGATCGAAGTCGACGTGAAGTTTTGAAAACTCAGATACTTGGCTTACTGAATCCTGAGATGAATCAACTGCTTGTTCAGGATTTCAAATCCCGTGCTGAGGCATCCGTCTCCTCGGCGGTAGACTTTGGCGGATTGTTTGTAGGAATGAGTTTCTTCCTGATTTTGGCCTCGTTGGGCTTGGTAGCCATGTTGTTCCAGTTTTGCCTGCTTCAGCGTAATCGTGAAAGCGCATTACTTGGATCAATTGGTGTGAAAGGCCGTTCTCTCCTTAAGTGGCGCCTTTCCGAGGCTGTTGTGATTCTTTTAACGGGAAGTCTTTTCGGATTGATTTTAGCCACTTGGTACACACGGCAAATCCTTAACTTCCTTGAAAAAATCTGGGCCAATCAAACAACAACTTCGACATTTGTATTCCATGCTGATAGCACCACAATCCTGATCGGAATTTTAACTTTTCTGATTCTTTCACTGCTTTTTCTTTGGCTTTCCATTCGCAAACAGGCCAGGCGATCTTTGTCGATCCGGCTCAAAGCCAACACGGAAGAATTCGACGTGCTTGGAACGCGGTCGAAGAAACCGTGGTTCGTGGCAATTTTGGGCGGCATTGTTGGGATTTTTTCCGTAATTATTTCCGGATCGCTCATGCCGGCGCAAGGTGCTTTTTATTTGGCCGGGTTTGCCTTTTTGATAGCAGGGCTAGCGGTTTTCGGGATCTGGCTAAGGAGAGAACCGAATACGATACGTCACCGCGAATTGAATACAAAATATATCGGCCGTTTGAACATCGCTTTCAGAGCTTCCCGAAGCCTGACATTGGTGGGATTGATCGCTTCAGCGGTTTTTATGGTATTATCAGTCGCCTCATTTCGTAAACAGGTCGGAAGCGATTGGTTGGAGCGAAGCAGCGGCACTGGCGGATTTGCTCTAATGCTGGAAACTACCTCGGCTTTAAACCTCCCTCGCGATGGTGCGACTGAAGGGTTTGAAATTTTTGCATCTAGCAGGGATCATATCACGCAAGTAGTTCCTTTTCGAAAAGGGACTGGCGATAATGTAAATTGCTTTAATTTAAATACCTCGGCTCAACCTCAACTGGTCGGTGTGGATACCACCGCCTTGCAAAAGTTGGATGCCTTTGCGCCCAGAAAACTGGCGGCAGATGTTGAGGGTGAAGGTTGGTCGAAACTGAGGGGCTTAACGCCAGTCGAAGCGATTCCTGCTTTCGTGGACGAAACAACTCTGACGTGGGCGCTAAAGAGAAAGGTGGGGGATATTTTTACGTACGAGGATGAAAAAGGCGAATCCTTCGATGTCCAAATTGTTGGCTCGATAAAGGATTCCCTTTTTCAGGGCTACCTCATTATTGATGAAGGATTCCTCCTGAAAGAATTCCCCACGCATGAAGGTTATTCAATGTTCCTTGTGAATGCGCTTCCCGGAGAAGATCTTGAAGCACTTCGTCGTAAAATAGAAACTCAGGCTACGGATGTTGGAGGAACGGTTGAATTGACTCGCGATATTCTGAAATCCTTTCATGAAATCGAAAACACTTATATCGCAATTTTTAATGTACTCGGGAGTCTTGGAGTAGTATTGGGTAGCCTGGGTTTAACCATCGTGGTGTCCCGTGGTATTCAGGAACGCATGGGAGAGTTTTCAGTTATGTCAGCCATTGGAATTGCGAGGAATCTATTAGGCCGGTTGATTTTTATTGAATTCGGCCAGCTGGTTTTCTGGGGATTGGGAATTGGTTTGCTGGCGTCTGTCATATCCATCATGCCTAACCTGCAATCTTTGCCTGCACTTCCGACAATCATTCTGGTTCTTGGATTATTGCTTGGGATCGTAGTTCTTAATTTAATTTGTGGCGTGTTAACTTTTAATCACACCTTCCCGAAGGAAGGCGTGAGCCTCAAACAGGTCGAGCGTTAAATCTTCTTTGACCTTAACAAGAGACCTCTCTTCTCTCAAATTGTGTGATTATATTTGGAGCACTGACTAAGAACCGACCACTCATTTTCACAGGACTTATCACTGCATTGCTGCTCCCTCTTCATGCGGAAAATTGTCCTCGATTCCTTGGTGGAGACCAGTACGGGATAATCGAAGTCTACGAGATTTCGACGAGCTGGACTGCTGATGATAATTTAAAATGGTGAATACCCGCATCCGGAATGGGATTGTCCTCGCCGATTGTATGGGGAGACAAATTTTTTGTGTTTGCCTCTTCCTTCGCCGAAGAGGAAATGCGGAACAGAAGTCGCGAGGGTAAGCAATGCCGAACCCCCTGCAGGAATCAGAGTAAAGCTTGAGGTAGTCTGCATTGACAAAAACAGCGGGGAGATTCTGTGGAGAAGAACTGCTTATGAAGGGGCGTCCAAGGTTGTCACGCACGGGGGCAGTCCTTACTCAGCTAACTCCAACCACGGACGGGAGTCTTGTGTTCGTCTATTTTGGAACGATGGGATTGACGTCTACTCGATGGATGGAGAGCTTGTCTGGGAAAAGGAGATGGGGGATATAGGATGGACAATCAATGGGTCAGCCGGTTTATCCCTCGGAGGGAATCCTTAAGCGATAATCTCCGGAATATAATCCGCGCCTTCAACACCGACCAACTTCTTCTCTAACCCCCCGTGGAGGAAAGTCAGATGGTTGGAATCCAGGCCCAACAGGTGCAGGATGGTTGCATGTAATTTTTTAACATGCGTTCGATTTTCTACTGCGTTATTGCCAAGTTCATCGGTTGAACCAAACGAAATGCCGCCTTTCACGCCGCCACCTGCCATCCACATGGTGAACCCAAAGGAATTGTGGTCACGGCCCGTTCCTTTTGCGTACTCCGCAGTGGGTTGTCGGCCAAATTCGCCACCCCATACCACCAATGTATCTTCGAGCAGTCCTCGACGTTTGAGGTCTTTCAATAATCCGGCGATCGGTTTGTCAGTCGCACCGGCGTGTTTGTTGTGATTAAATTCCAGATCACCGTGGGCATCCCAATTGGAATCATTGTGGGATCCGCCTGAGTATATTTGAATAAATCGAACGTCTCGCTCTACCAGACGCCTTGCCAATAGGCATTTGGTTCCAAATTCGCGGGTGCGCTCTTCGTCGATTCCGTAGAGATGTTTAGTTGCTTCTGATTCCTGAGATAATTCGACGGCTTCTGGAGCCGTAATCTGCATCTTGTAAGCCAATTCGTAAGTGGCGATACGGGCTTCTAAATTGGTGTTATCATAACGACTCTTCAGGTGGCCTTCGTTGAGGTGGTTGAGACTGCTGATCACCTTTTGTTGTTCGGTTAAAGACAAGCCCTGGACGCTCTTTAAGTTCAACATCGGACTGCCCTCTGATTTGAAGGTCGTCCCTTGAAAGTTCGCCGGCATGTACCCGCTAGACCAGTTTTTTGCACCGCTAATGGGACCACCGGTATGGTCCAACATTACAACATAACCTGGGAGGTCCTGATTCACGGTACCCAGACCATAATTGACCCAGGATCCCAAGGAAGGACTTCCGCTCACGATGGAGCCAGAATTCATCATCAACATGGCGGATCCATGGATGGGCGAATCCGCCTGCATGGATTTGATAAATGCGATATCGTCTACGCAGGTTGCGAGATGGGGAAAGAGTTCTGAAACCCACTGGCCAGATTCGCCATAGCGTTTAAAACTCCATTTCGGCCCGACTACCCGGCCTTCATTTTTTCTTCCACCGCGGCCGAAGGTTTTAATCTTGATCGTCCTGCCATCGTATTTGAACAACTCCGGTTTGTAGTCGAAGGTGTCAATATGGCTTGGTCCGCCATACATGAAGAGGAATATAACCCGTTTTGCCTTTGGCGCGTAATCCGGATCTTTTGTCGCGAGTGGCCCTTTATGCCCAGCCCCATTTAGAGAGTTAAAAAATCCATCCTGACCAAGCATACCCGTCAAAGCCAGGGCGCTAAATCCACCGCCAACCGTGCTAATAAACTCGCGACGGGCCATGCGTCGGCAAAAATTTTGAGGCGTGGGTTTCATTAGTCGAGGAACAGAAATTCGTTTAGATTCAACATCATCAGTGCAAATCGATCAATGGCAGTCGAGTAACCGTGCTTAAAATCCTTTTGCATGGATTGAATTAGATCGATCGAAATTTGCAATTCCAATTCTTTAGGTTGCCGACCCAGAACCGTTTCAAAACCAGTTTTTATAAGGGTTTCAACGTTTTCCGGAGCTTGGGTTTTCAGGCGGTCTGCAAGTAATTTCGCGTGATCCGCCACAAATTCGCTGTTCATCATGGTTAACGCCTGTCCTGGGACGGTGGTATTGAATCTTACTGGGCAGGAGGTATCGGTGTCAGCGGCATCAAAGGAAGACATCATGGGATCTAGAAGCGAACGACGGGTAAAGGTATAGATGCTGCGCCGATTCTGGTGTTCCGGGCCTGCGTCAAGTACCCAACGACTTGATGCTCGCGAGGCCGTGGCCAGTACTTCTTGCTGCAATGTGGGAAAAACGCTGGGTCCCCCGACTTGAGGATTAAAATGGTTTGAAACCATCAAGATGGAATCCCGAATTTCTTCAGCGGTAAGCCTGCGCATATTGAAACGCCAGAAATGATCGTTGAGAGGATCTTTATTCATAGCTACATCATTGGGAGCTGACGACATCTTGTAGGCTTTGGAAGTCATGATTAGCTTATGTAGAGGCTTCATTTGCCAGCCGTTATTGACATATTCGTTAGCCAGCCAATCAAGCAGTTCCGGGTGGGTCGGTTTGTCCCCAAGGCCTCCGAAATCATCTGCGCTTCGGACAAAGCCCCGGCCAAAATGGTGTTGCCAAATCCGGTTTACAGCCACCCTCGCAGTCAATGGATTTTCTTTGCTTGTAATCCAGTTGGCAATTTGGAGCCGGCGGTCTGCCTCCATGCAAGATTTGGCTGGTGCTTGGTTTTCCAATATTTCCGGGAATCCTGGTTGAACTTCCTCCCCGAGAGCGTGTGGATTACCTCGGAGAAGGACATGGGTGGATTTTCTTTTACCTGAATTGAAAGCAGCGGTGATCAGGGATTCACTTAAATTCTTTTCCAGTGGCTCAAATGCTTCGAGGACCTGTTTCTCAAGGGCAAAGTTCTCGTCGAATTGCGCCTTCCATTCGCTGGCTGGTCCCTTCGCTTCTTTCATCAAGCTGCGAACGATCGCTTTGGACTTGGTCCATTTGGTAGTGGAGACCCAGGTGACCGGCTTGTCATCTTTCAGCAATTCCAAATTGAATTCGAGGGACGCGCTTCTGCTGAAAAGCAGCTTCAAAGCGTGGGTTCCGGCGGGTAGATCCACGGTGAAACTTTCGGTAATCGTGTTGAGCCCTTTTTTATCGAAAACGAGCTGATTGCCCAAATACATCCAAGCACCTCCATTCACCGTAACTTTAAAAGTGAGTGGTCCCGCTTTAGGTTTATGAAACTCCCCGGTTATGGCATAGGCGGAGGGCACTGATTTTGCCGGAGTAATATGGGTCAAATCATAGGGTATACTTATGGGATTATCAGCCAGGGTTCCTTCGTATAGGAAATTCGTAAATTCCAGCTCAGAATGCGCTTGTATCCATTCATCCATGACGAAACCAAATTTTAGGTTTCTTGGAAGTAGGTCGGTTTTTTGGGGCCGTTCGTTGAGTTGATCAATGAGGTGTGAACCGGCTTCAAAGAGTTTCAGTCGGATGTTCACAATTTCATTGATGGTGCCGTTCAGCTTTGTATTCGCACTGGCTTCTTCCTTCGGATCGAAAACAGAGACTGTTGAAATGTCCTCGTTTCTTCCGCCGTAAGGAATGTAGAGGTTTCTGAAATACGACAGAAATTGGTAGTATTCTTTTTGAGAAATGGGATCGATTTTGTGGTCATGGCAGCGGGCGCAAGACATGCTGGTGGCAAGCATCGAGCGTGAGACAGTGTTTATGATATCGTCGTAGTAATCAAAATAATGCAGCTCCTTGTCAGCCGGTTCGTCGTCGTATAATCCTAGGTGCAAAAATCCGGTTGCCGTGATGCTTTCAATGTTGGCTCCGGGTTTTACGTCTCCTGCCAGCTGGTCGATTATAAATTCGTCATACGGCTTGTCCCGGTTGATTACATTGATTACGTAATCCCGGTATTTCCACATGTTACGCTTGGAACCATCTCGCTCGTAGCCGTTTGATTCGGCCCAGCGCACAACGTCCAACCAGTGGCGACCCCATTTTTCCCCGTAGTGACGAGAGTCCAAAAGTTGATCAATGAGTCGTTCCCACGCTTCGGTGGATTCGTCTTGGAGAAAGGCGCTTGTCTGTTCTGGGGTAGGAGGTAATCCGGTGAGATTGTAATAGGCTCTCCTTAATAGGACCAATTTGTCCGCTTCCGGGTTAGGACTTAATTTCTGCTTGCTGAGGTTTTTAAAGACAAACGCGTCTATTGGATTTTTTGCCCATTTCGGATTCGAAACTTGAGGAACGGTTGATTGAGCGGGTGGGTTGTAAGCCCAGTGATCTGACGAATCCGCCAACTGGGCAAACATTTCGGTATTGCCAAAGAGAATAACTGCCGTCAAAAGCAACCTTATTGATCTGCGATTCATTTAGGTTTAATGGGGAATTTATTTTGATTCATAAGATCCTAATGGACCTTTAA
>CEVA01010272.1_pt1 | contig 14705 bp, 13 predicted proteins | sample 361521 | NCBI WGS metagenome assembly CEVA01 (sample SAMEA2622823, study PRJEB7988) | marine metagenome | isolation source: saline water (ENVO:00002010), including
CATTTTTAACGGTTAAATTGCATTCATATGGGTCGGAATACGACCCATGTGAATGCAGCAGATTTGTAGTATTATATGTATATCCTCAAAGTAGTATTTCAAAGTTAAAAAATTAAAATAAATCTAATTACTAAATTCTGTGAACGATAAAATTCGAGTACGTTTTGCCCCTAGCCCAACAGGTGAATTACATTTAGGTAATGTCCGAACAGCGATATTCAACTGGCTTTTTGCAAAAAAAAATGATGGAGTTTTCGTCCTTCGTATCGAAGATACTGATCGTAACAGATACGTTGAAACCGCTGTAGAAACAATAACTAATTCTCTTCAATGGATGGGCCTAAATTGGGATGAAGGTCCAGATATAGGTGGTGAATTTGGCCCATATAATCAGTCTGAACGGCTTAACCTATACAATTCTATTGCTGAAAAACTTTTATTAACCAATATGGCTTACAAATGCTACTGTACTACAGAACGTCTCCAGCAATTACGTGAAACTCAAACAAAAAATAAACAACAAATTGGATATGATGGCTACTGTAGAAATACTTCATCTAACCAAAAAACTAATCTTGAAAACTCAAAATTTGTTCTCCGATTTCGTGTACCTCAATCAGGAATTACTTCCCTAACAGACTCTATCCATGGAACAAAAACTTTTCCTAACAAATTAATTGATGACTTTATTCTAATAAAAACTGATGGATACCCTACATATCATTTTGCCAATGTGATAGATGATCACTATATGAAAATCTCACATGTCCTCAGAGCAGATGAATGGTTATCAAGTACACCAAAACATTTACTTATATATGAAAGTTTAGAATGGAAACCACCAATATATATACACTTACCTATTATCTTAGGATCAGATAAATCACGTTTAAGCAAACGTCATGGCGCTACTTCAATAATGGAATATAAAGCTGAAGGATTCCTGCCTGATGCAATGTTAAATGCTTTGTCTCTCCTAGGCTGGGCTCTAGATGACAAAACAACAATAATATCTCGCGAAGAATTAACTAAGAAATTTGAACTTGATAAGATATCAAAATCACCATCAATGTTTGATATTGAAAAACTAAAATGGATAAATTCACAATATATACGTACTACAGATAACCAAAATTTAAATTCTATCTTATATAGTTTCCTAGAAAATAATTACAAGGAAAAATCCAAGGATTATCCTTTTACACTAAAGTATCTATCTCAAATCACTCCCTTAATCAAAGAAAGAATTAATACTCTAAATGAAGCAGATGACTGGATCAATTTCTTTTTCCATGATTGTCGAAAATATACAATTGAAGAACTTATACCTAAAAATATGACTCTTGAAAATACCATTTTACTTTTAAAACAATCTATTCTTACTTTACAAAATACAACACCATTTAACGCAGAATTGATAAATAATAACCTACGTACCCAAGCTGTTTCTTTAGATATTTCTATACGACAATTACTTGGATCTCTACGCATGGCAATTACAGCTCAAAAAGTTGCACCTCCCCTTTTTGAAACAATAGAAATACTAAATAAAACAAGAACTATCAAATTGATCGAAAAAGCTATCGATTTTTTAGAAAACCCAGTAAATAAATAATTACATTTTAATTAACTTGACAGCCATGAATGTTGCTACATATACTCAATTTCTAAAGACTTTATCGAAACAGTGAAATAAGTGTCAATAAAAGAAAATTTACAAAAAGACCTGAAACAAGCAATCCTAGATAAAAACAATGTTAAAAAAAATGCCATTCGGTATCTACTTGCAGAAATAAAAAATCGAGAAATCGATAATCAGAAACCTCTTGATGATGATCAGATTTCTCAACTTATAGTACGCCAACTTAAACAACGTAAAGAAAGTATCTCAATGTTCGAAAAGGGTGGCCGTACAGATCTTGTAGAAAAAGAAACCCAGGAAATAGCTGTTATACAAAATTATCAACCTGCTCAATTAAGTAATGAAAAAATTACTGAAATAATTACTGAAACTATAAAAAACCTTGATACATCAGATACTCTTTCTATAGGAATAGTTATGAAATCTTGTATGCCACTCCTTAAAGGAAAGGCTGATGGTCAATTAGTCAAAACTATAGCAACAGAGCTACTCGAAAGTCATCAAAAAAAATAATGAATTTTGGAATTGTTGTTTATCCTGGAACATGGAGTGATTCTGACTGTCTAATAGCAGTTAGTGATCAGATGGGACAAAATGCCTCCTATGTTTGGCATAAAAATCGTAACTTTAACAATATTGATTGTTTAATACTCCCCGGAGGTTTTTCTTATGGTGATTATTTAAGACCCGGCGCAATTGCTAGATTTTCAAACATAGCTGACAAAATAATTGAATTTGGAAATCTGGGGAACCCAATTATTGGAATATGTAATGGTTTCCAAATATTATGTGAATTAGATCTTTTACCAGGAACATTATTAAAAAATGATGTAATGGAATTTAGGTGTCAATGGACAAATCTAAAAATAGTCAACCATAATCAGTTTTTTGCACGATCTGAATTTCAAAAATCTTCTCTACAAATACCTATTTCTCACGGTAGTGGTAGATACTATGCTGATAAAAAAACTATTAATGAATTGGAAAAAAACCAACAAATTATCTTCAAATACTGTTCATCAATGGGTGAAGTTAATTCTAAATCAAACCCTAACGGATCAATAAATAATATTGCTGGAATCGTTAATTCTACAGGAAATATTCTGGGAATGATGCCTCATCCTGAAAGATGTTGCGACTCAATTCTCGGTGGTGAAGATGGGAAATATATTTTTTCTTCAATTATTAAATCTATCGATCCTTCAAAATTATTAAAAACCTCTACATATCATTAAGACTATTAGAATGACAAAGAAACAACAAAACAAAATAACACCCAAAATATCGGCTGCTGACCTTAAAAAATTAGCTATTACTCAATCAGAATATAACCAAATCGTTGAATTATTAGGTAGAACTCCATCTCCTCTAGAACTAGGAATATTTGGATCTTTATGGAGTGAACACTGTGGGTATAAACACTCAAAACCGCTACTGAAAATTTTTAAAAACAACCATCCTAGGGTATTAACGAATGAATCAGAAGAAAATGCTGGTGCTGTTGATATTGGAAATAATTTAGCTATCGTAATGAAAATAGAATCCCATAACCATCCCTCTGCTATTGAACCTACAGAAGGTGCTGCAACAGCTATAGGAGGAATTATACGCGATATTTTTTCTATGGGAGCTCGACCTATTGCTTTATTAAACTCTTTACGTTTTGGAAATCCTGACAATCCCAAAAATCGATACTTAATGAATGGTGTGATTTCTGGTATATCTAATTATGGAAACTGTATAGGAATACCAAATATAGGTGGAGAATTATTTTTCTCAAAAACTTATGATAAAAATCCTATAGTAAATGCAATGTGTGTAGGCATTGTTACAAAACAAGATATGACAAAATCAACTGCAGGCACGCCTGGCAACCTTATTATTTTAGCTGGATCAACTACTGGAAGAGATGGCATTCATGGAGCATCAGGGCTAGCATCTCAAAACATGGATGGAGATGATACTTTAAGACCTGCAGTACAAGTTGGCAATCCTTTTATGGAAAAAAAACTAATCGAGTCATGTCTAGAAGCCATCCAATCAGGGAAAATTATAGGAATGCAAGACCTTGGAGCCGCTGGACTCACATCTGCTACTGTAGACCTAGTAAGTAAAGATAATATAGGTTTCAAAATTGATCTCTCTAGAGTGTTCTTAAGAGAAGAAAGTATGACCCCTTATGAAATCATGCTGTCTGAATCTCAGGAAAGAATGATTATGGTAATCAATCCAACTGATCTAATCGAAATTACTGGAATTTTTGAAAAATGGGATGTAGATATAAGTGTAATTGGGGAAACTATACCTCAACCAAATGCTGTTATTTACGATAAAAAGGAAAAACTTCTTGATCTGCCAATTAATACATTAACATCCACTCCTACTTATCAATTTCCAACACGTAAACCAAAATGGCTTACTAAAAACCAAGAATATAAACTTAAAAACATACCTATTAATTCAAAATCTCCCGCAAAAACATTATTATCTTTATTAGCATCACCCAACATATCCAGTAAAAAACATGTATATCAACAATATGATCATCAAGTTCTTACAAACACAGTAATTGGACCAGGTTCTGATGCAGCAATACTTAGAATAAAAAACACTAAAACAGGACTGGCTTTTTCTACTGATGGAAATAGTAAATATTGTTATCTCAATCCATTCCATGGAGGAGCTATCGCAGTAGCAGAAGCATGTCGTAATTTATCTACGATTGGAGCTACTCCTATAGCAATTACGGACTGTTTGAACTTTGGCAATCCAGAAGATCCAGACATATATTATCAACTTAAAAAATGTATCAGTGGTATTAGTACTGCATCAAATAAACTTAATGTACCTGTAATCAGTGGTAATGTAAGTTTATATAATGCCAATGAAGAAGATAATATTTTCCCCACACCTATAATTGGTGCTCTAGGAATATTAGATAATATAAACAATCGGGTCACGAATGGATTCAAAAATAACAATAGTATAGTCATATTGATTGGAGATTCAAAAATCTCCCAAATTTCTTCTTCATTAGCTGGCAGTGAATATCTAGACAAATTCTATGGGAAAATTATGGGAAACCCTCAAATTAATCTTGATAAAGAACTTGCAGTACAAACAGTATGCCGATCAGCCATACAACGTGGAATAATTGAATCAGCTCATGATTGTTCCGATGGAGGATTATTAGTTTGCCTAGCAGAATCTTGCATTATAGGAAATACTGGGTTCCGTAATACTATACAAATTCCCAAAAGATGGGACTTTGGGTTATTTGGTGAACAACAATCTCGTATAGTTGTTTCAATAAATAAAAAAGACATTACTGAATTCGAAAAAATTTGTAATGACTTTCAAGTCAATTGGTGTACTATTGGAACTACTGGCGGGGATTCACTCACAATATCTTCCTTAATGGATATCCCTGTCAGTCAATTAGCAGAAGCATGGAAAACTCATCCATAATTATTAATTATCCTGATTTTACTATCTTGCAATTAGTTGTATGAGCATTATATTGAAGAGTATAATATAAGATATTCAAATCAAATATAATTAAAATACAGGAGAATGAATTGCCAACATACGTATACGAATGTTCTGATTGTTCTCATAGATTTGAACTAAAACAAAGTTTTCAGTCAGAAACTGTTGCTCCCTGTCCAATTTGCAAAAATAAATCAGAACGAGTAATCCTCTCTGTACCTGTTGTTTTCAAAGGAAGTGGCTGGTATGTTAATGATTATGGGAAAGGCTCTCCCAATCCACCAAAAACAGAATCTAGCACCAAAGAAAAAAAGGATTCAGCGAATACAAAAACTGAAAAACCTAAATCTACGAATAAATCGACTTCAAAAAAAGAAAAGCCTGGCAATAAGGACAATTGAAAGCATTAATACAAAGAGTTCAGCAAGCTTCAGTAAAAGTTGAACATCAAACCGTTGGGGAAATTAACCAAGGTATTGCAATTCTCTTGGGTATTAGAAATTCTGATACAGAAAAAGATATCGACTACATAGTCAATAAAATTCTAAATATTCGTATTTTCCCTGGTCAACATTCACATTTTGACCAATCTGTTACTGAAATCAAGGGAGAATTACTTGTTGTAAGTCAATTCACTCTTCATGCTGATATAAAAAAAGGACGTCGACCCAGTTTTAGTGATGCAGCTAAAAGTGATGCAGCTAAAAATTTATTCGATAAAACTATATTATTATTAAAAAAAAGTGATTTAAAAATTGAAACAGGTACCTTTGGAGCAGACATGCTTGTAGAAATTCATAATGATGGACCTGTGACGCTTATGATTGATAGCAAAACAAATTAAATTAATTTAAAACTCAAATCAAGAGCCCTAACAGAATGAGTGAGCGCTCCAACAGAAATCAGATCAACACCTGTCTCTGCGACACGTCTAACTTTTTCTAAATCCATATTACCAGAAGCTTCAGTAAAAACTTTTCCTTTACATAAACTTACAGCTTTTTTAGTTGTCTCGATATCCATATTGTCTAATAGAACCCCATCTGCTTTTGCAATAATTGCTAATTCTACTTCCTCCAAATTAGTAACTTCTATCTCAATTTTTAATGTATGTGACATGTTATTCCGTAAAGTTTTAACTATACCAACAAGGTCTAATTCGATATTTTCAGCAGCTCTGATATGATTATCTTTAATAAGAATACCATCACTTAAACTCATTCTATGATTCTTACCTCCACCAATCCGTACAGCTTCTTTTTCTAATCTCCTCATACCAGGAATTGTTTTTCTTGTATCAACAATTGTAACTCCTGTTCCTTTAACGGCATTTACATAATTTCGAGTTAAGGTAGCAACACCACTCAAATGTTGTAAGAAATTGAGTATAGTCCTTTCAGCCAACATCATACTATTTATTGACCCTTTTATTACAGCAATATTGTCAAAATCTCCATCAGTAAATGATGGACCAATATTATCTCCATCATTTTTAACAAACATATATTCAAGTTTAGGGTCAACTAATTTACATACATTAAAAGCTACAGACATTCCTGCTAATACACCATTTTCTTTGGATACAATACGTGCTGTACCAAGGCTACTCTGAGGAAATATTCCTCTAGTAGTAACATCATAAGTTGGGATATCTTCATCTAATGCAACCTGAATGAGATTAGAAACATCTTGCGTTATATGCATAATAATTTTTCTCGAAATGTTTTTGTGACAGATTAAAACACAATTAATATTAAGGTTTTAATGCTAACATACGATCAAGAGATCTTTTTGCCTGAATCTTGATTTTTGGTTCTACTGTAATTTGATTAACGACAGTACCATTACACAGTTGATCTAACACCCATGCTAAGTATGCAGGATGAATACGATACATTGTCGAACATGGGCATACTACAGAATCTAAACAAAAGACTGTTTTATCAGGATTTTCTTGAGCTAACCTATTAACTAAACTAATTTCTGTCCCAATACCCCAAACAGAACCTGAAGGAGCATTACTCACAGCCTTAATAATATATTCTGTAGAACCGACCATATCTGCAGCATCAACTACCTCTAATGTACATTCAGGATGAACTAATATTTTTATATCCGAATATTTCTGTCTAGCCATCTTAACTTGATTCAACTTAAACCTGGTATGCACAGAACAATGACCTTGCCACAAAATAACTTTAGCTTTCTGTAATGATTCTTCAGTATGACCACCTAATTGCTTATTTGGATTCCAAACTAACATATCTTCAACCGGAATCCCCATCCTAACTCCAGTATTACGACCTAAATGTTGATCAGGCAAGAACAAAACCTTCGAAGATTTAGATAATGCCCACTCAAAAGCATCAACAGCATTAGAAGAAGTACAAACAATCCCCCCATTTCTACCACAAAGTGCTTTTATACTAGCAGTAGAATTCATATATGTGATTGGCGTTACAACATCTGCACCCAAAATATCATTCAAATCATCCCAACAATCCAAAACATCATCAATATCAGCCATATCCGCCATTGAACATCCAGCAGTAAGATTTGGTAATATCACCTTTTGTAGATCATTACTAAGAATGTCTGCTGTTTCAGCCATAAAATGAACACCACAAAAAATAAAAAACTCACTTGATTTCTGTGTAGCAGAAAACTGAGACAATTTAAAAGAATCTCCAGTAGCATCTGCATACCTTATAACTTCATCACGTTGATAATGATGACCTAATATAAGAGCTCGATCCCCAAGTTTGTTTTTTGCCTCAATAATTCGATTATGTAACTCAATTCCATCTAATTTTAAGTACTGTTTTGGAATAGGTTGCCATCGAACCGGAGCCTTTATTTCTTCTTCTAAAGGTTTAACTGTCAACTCATCAGTGCGACAAAAAGCAGACTGTTCAATTTCAGTAATAGGAACTTTATTTTTTAATAAGTTTAAATTTGTCACTATAATTCAATTACTCAAAGAACCGGACAATGACCAAGGACCTGTCTTATTTATCTTAACATTTTTTACAGTTCCTACCAAGGATTTATTATCAACTTCGTCTTCAATGTAAACAATTTTATCATTACGATTTCTTCCAAAAATCTTACCATTCTTTACGCCTTCTACCAATATTTCTGTAGTTTCACCATGTAATTTTAAATTGATTTTTGTCTGAATCTCTTTTTGTAAAGTATCTAATGCACTAAGTCTATCTTTCTTTTCACTCAACGAAATATTATCTTCAAATTTACGATCTGCAATTGTGCCCTTACGCGTAGAATATGCAGCGGAATGTACTTTGTCAAACTCCACAGACTTTAGTAAATCCAATGTTTTTTCAAACTGTTGTTCCGTCTCACCACAAAACCCAACTATAACATCTGTTGCCAAAGAAACATTCGGAACAGTCTCTCTGATTTTATCTATTAATCGAATATATTGATCTCGAGTATAACCTCTTCGCATTCTAGATAAAACCTCATCATCACCTGCCTGAAATGGTAAATTAATATGTTCACAAACTCTATCTAATGCACTTACCGCTTCTATTATTTTATTACTCATATCATTAGGATGAGATGTTAGAAAGCGAATTCTTTTAATATCTGATATATCATGTACTGCCTCAAGCAAGCTACTTAAATCTACAGAATCAGATAAATCATGCCCATATGAATCAATGTTTTGTCCAAGCAAAGTTACCTCTTTAACTCCTCTTCGTGATAACAATTCAATCTCATTAGAAACATCAGATACTTTCCGGCTAAGTTCTCTACCTCTCCTGTACGGAATAATACAAAAAGAACAGAATTTATCACATCCATGTATTACTGGGACATATGCAGAAATATTAGGCTTAACAGTTAAATTACCTATACACCCTTCTGGATCAATTCCTAATTTATCTCCAATCAAATAGATCAACGGATCAAATTGTTGAGGTTTCATAAACAAATCTACATAGGGGAATTTATCTTCGAGATAGTGAGTTCGATCGCCAACCATGCAACCCATCAATGCAATGACTCGATCGGAATTATTCTTTTTTAAAGGTTTTAAACTTGTTAAAAATCCTGTCACTTTATCTTCAGCACTAGAACGCACAACACAACTATTTACTACTACAACATCTGCATCATGTACATCATCAGTATTATCCAAGCCCATTAAATTCATGGCACTTTCTAGTTTTTCAGTGTCAGCTACATTCATCTGACAACCAATAGTCCACGTAAAATATTTGTTCACTTTAATCCTTCTTACCAAAATGGCGGAGGGAATGGGATTCGAACCCATGAGGGGAATTTCTTCCCCTAAGCGCTTAGCAGGCGCCCGCACTAGACCACTATGCGACCCCTCCTTAAATTTTAATATAAATAATTTTATATCTATCTTTGGATAAAATTATATCAAAAATGGAAAATGTTTTCTTAAAATTAAGGTAATATTCTATCTTTCAAAAAACCTTTTAGGATTTTCAATAGTAATTGTATCTATTACACTAGGATCTAATCCTCTTTCACGCATAATAGGAATTACATGTTCAATAATATGTCCCCAACCATGTCCCCCATACTGAACCTGTCTATGCTTACCAAACATATCGTGTGACATAAATATATTTTTAACAAACCCGTGACTAATCAATTTTTCAATATAATCTAATCGCTGAGCATCATTTAACATATTTTGATCAGATATTGAAAAATTAGATACTTCCCAACCAAAAAAATCATATTCAATATTACAACCTGAAGAAACTAAATCTAATAAAATTTCAAAATCGCTAATTGTTCTATCCATGTGACATATAACCAACCGTTCCAAATCCCCACCGTATTTTTGAACAAGATTAAGAATTTCCATTGGTGCTGATTGATCACGACCTGGATGAATAGATAAAGGCATGCCAGTCTGAATTTGAGCATTTACAGCAGCTTTTATAATCTTATTTTCATTAACAGTTAAAGGCCAAGAACAACCAATTTCTCCAATGACACCAGATCTGACACCGGTATCTTTCACACCAACTTCAATATCTGCAATAATTTCGTCAGTAATTTGATCTTCAGTCATTGAATTCATACCAGACGGATGTAAAACATCAACATAATATCCGGAACCCATAATGACATTAATACCGGTAGCTCTTGATATTCTAGCAAGTGCCAATGGATCTCTACCTAATCCAATGGATGTAGTATCTACTAAAGAAATTCCTCCTACACGCTTATATAAATTTAATTCAGAAATAGCAATATCTTCATCTATAGTAATCAAATTATCTCTATTTCTAAAAGGATCATACATTATCCAAGCTAATAACTGCATATCTTCACTAACTTCGACATAAGATTTATTAGATTCTTCTTTATCTTGAGAAGGTTTAAACATAAAAGAAAAATCTAATAATAAATGTTCATGTGGTAATGTAAATCCTAGATCTTCAGAAGAAATATCCCCTAAAACTGTTCGGATTATTTTTTTTTCTTGAGTTTCCATCATTTCACTCGAAATTAAATATTTCTCATAGCCATATCTTCTGGTGTACCAATCCAAACTTCTCCACCAACATAAACTTCTTTCTTCCAAATTGGAACAGTTTTTTTAATTAAATCAACACTATACTGACATGCTAAAAATGCTTCTTTACTATGGGGCGCTGCTATACCAACAATCAAACTAATTTCACCTATATCAACCCGCCCAATTCTATGTAAATATGCAACATCATCTAATTGCCATTTATCATAAATTTCATTAGAAATATCTATTAACTTCTTTTCGGCCATTTTATGATATGTTTCATATTCAAGATACATTACATCTCTTCCTTGATGAGTTGACCTAGTAGAGCCTAAAAAGATACAAACAGCTCCATTTGTATCTTTACTAATTTTTTGTCGTACTACCTCAGAATCAAGTTTGTCTTGAGTAATTAAAATCAATACATCCCCCCACTAACTGGTGGAATCAATGCAACTTCATCATTTTCTTTTAACACCAAATTAAAATCACTATACTCCCAATTAACAGCTACTACTAAAGATGAAAAATCTTTGGTGAGTTTAGGATGGATTTTAGAAACCTCATCAATTAAATCTTTCACGGTAGCTCCAATATTGATATTAATATCTAAGGATGGAGCATTAATTTTTTCCCTATAACTAGCAAAGAACTTTACACTAATTTTCAGTATTTTCTCCTACTATGATTATAATACTTTAAAATATTTAAATTATTATATCCTTTTTAATAGATTACGTCAGTTATAAAATACTTTTTAATATTTGAGTATTAATAATGAGTGAATTGTTCGTCTAATACAAACCATAGTATAATACTCAAAAATTAACTTATTATTTTTAAAATTATTACCTATCGGAGTAAAAACATGTCTGATAATTTCCCAACTATTGCTAAACCATCTGTCTCAAATATGCCAATTCCTCCAAATTTAAGCGACTATGAAAAAACCAGAAAAGATTTTGACTGGTTTAAAGATGGATTTTCTAAATTAGACTGGTTACCTGATGGTGGATTAAATAATGCATATGAATCTGTTGACCGTCATGTAAAAAATGGAAAAGGCAATTATAACGCTCTTATATGGATCGGAAAAAACGGTGAAGAAGAAACTTATACCTACTCAGAATTTAAAGAAGAATCTGATAAATTCGGCCAAGTTATGAAAAACCTTGGGATGAAAAGAGGTGATCGAGTATTCATCTTTATGGATAGAATTCCTGAATTATACTTTGCTGCAATGGGGATACTTAAAGCAGGAGGAGTAATCGCTCCATTGTTTTCAGCATTTGGTCCAGATCCTGTACGAGACCGAATGGAAGATGCAGGAGCAAGTTTTTTGATAACAACTCCCGAATTGAAAGCAAAAATTAATAGCATATTACCAAAAATACAAACTCTTCAAAAAGTCATTGTTATTAATAAATTAAATAGATCTGAAATAGAACCTGATAATTTAACATTATCATATGATGACCTGATGAAATCTATTGATCCAAATTCATTTGTACTTGAACCAACTACCCAATACGATTTTTCAATCATGCACTATACATCTGGTTCTACAGGCAAGCCAAAAGGAGTATTACATAGGCACCAAGCAGTTATTCAACAATGGCTTACTGGTAAATGGGCTTTAGATCTAAAAGAACAAGATATTTATTTTTGTACAGCTGACCCTGGATGGGTAACAGGAACCTCCTATGGAATGATGGCTCCATGGACCAACTGTGTTACTCAAATTATTTATGAAGGAGGATTTAGTGCAACCTCTTGGTACGATATCATACAAAAATATGGAGTTACAGTATGGTACACTGCTCCTACAGCTATAAGACTCCTAATGAGAGCAGGAGAGTCAGTAGTCACAAAATATGACTTAACTTCCCTTAGATTTATTGGATCTGTTGGAGAACCTCTAAACCCTGAAGCTGTAGTATGGGGTAACCGAAATTATAAAATGCCTATTCATGACAACTGGTGGCAAACTGAAACAGGTGCAATTATGTGTGCCAATTATCAAGTTACTGATATTCGACCAGGCTCAATGGGGAAACCATTCCCTGGTATCACAATGGGAATACTAGATGAAGAATATAACGAAAAAAAATCTGGAGAAAGTGGAATACTTGCTGTAAGACCTGGTTGGCCTTCTCAAATGTTTGCATATTGGCAACAAGATGAAATGTACAACTCTAGATTTAAAAAAGGATGGTACATTACCGGAGACCAAGCATCTGTTGATAAAGATGGATACTTTTGGTTCCAAGGAAGAGCTGATGATGTAATCAATACTGCAGGCCATTTAGTTGGGCCATTCGAAGTTGAAAGTGCTTTAATTGAACATCCTGCTGTAGCTGAAGCAGGTGTTATTGGTAAACCTGACCCAATTGCTATGGAAGTAGTTAAAGCATTTGTTACTCTAAATACTGATCACCAACCTTCAGATCAACTTCGAAGAGAACTCATTAGATTTGCTAGAGAAAAACTCTCTGCAGGTGTAGCACCTCGAGAAATCGATTTTATTGACATAATGCCTAAAACGAGATCTGGTAAAATTATGAGAAGACTACTCAAAGCACGTGAACTAGGACTGCCTGAAGGCGATACATCTACATTAGAAGATGACTAAATCACATCTCCTCTTTACTTAATAAGCATAATAATATAAGGCACTTATCAAACCTGAAATGTCATTCTGCGCGATGCATTCGATCTCTTAAAGATTCCAAAGCCTGATTGAAAGGTCTTTTTAAAAACTCCATATGATCATCCTCACCATGGTGATGTGTTGTATTACCCGGAGAATCTTGCGTAGATATATTGTCAATATAAGTCAAACCACCTTCAATCAAAGTCTGCATATACTCTGCTATTGAAGGATCATACATATTCCATTCCTTAGTTCCACATGCTACATATACAGGAGAAGTATGTGCAAAAACAGCTCTGTTCCAAACATCAAGATATCGACTTTGGGCATATTTATTTAATTCAGATTCAGATAACTTACTATTAACTTCTGCAATTTCCGAAAAATATCCAGGACCACCACACCTAGCCGACAACCATGTGTTACTTGAAATATTTACATCTAGATTTATCTCCAAAACTCTTTGTCCGTTTGGAGACTCTTCTGCCATGATCACCTTACCTTCTTGAATAATTTCTAAATTATAGATTGGAATTGTGCTTTCTGCACGTACTGTAACATTTACATTACCAGGCCCATTCATCAAAAACGTATCTCCTGGCTCATGTCCTTCAACCCTAAAATCAATAATTGGTCCACCACTTAAAAAAGTTCTCCCCAAAGCAACATTTCTACACCAATTAGCGTAACTAAATTCCTGACCTTCAGAAAATCTAACATACGTTCTGTATAATCCTACGGGGACATCACTAGACATTTTATCTGTTCCGCCAACCAAAGGTAAACGATATCCACAATTTAAATATTTATAATACTCCAAATGAGAGAATTTACGTTGTCGAATCATCTCAACAGCATCTAAACGGTTAGTTGCTACTAAAGCAGCTACTTCCCCGTTAGGAAAAGGAAAATGAGGACTAATTACATATCCTCCCTGATTATGTGCATGATCAGCCCAATGACTTAGTGTAGTTTCCATTGCCCCTGCAATTTCTGCCTCACTAAGACCATCACTAGACCATGGCATAACAGGATTCTTTAATCCCCATAAAATCATATGTCCTAATTTATGTTGACGGTTTTCTTGAGAAACATAAACTATATTATCACCATCCCTAGATACACTCGGTTCTCCAACAAAATCTTCTGTATTAGTAAACAAACTTCCCCACTGAGCTTGTAAAAGATTAACAACATCTAAATCTTCTCCTTTTGATTCCAAATGTGCTCCTTGTGTTGAAAGGAAATGCACATGAGAATCTCCACTATACCAACCTCTATTTTTCATACTAATCCATCTTTTTAAACTTAAACGTAGTTCTTGCTGACCTGGTGAAATTTTTACAGTAGTTCTCAAAGGTTCATATTCAAAACCACGTGCAACATCTACT
>CEVA01103427.1_pt1 | contig 14694 bp, 8 predicted proteins | sample 361521 | NCBI WGS metagenome assembly CEVA01 (sample SAMEA2622823, study PRJEB7988) | marine metagenome | isolation source: saline water (ENVO:00002010), including
TGTTCCCATGGGATTTGGCGGGCCCCACGCAGCCTTCATTGCTGCTAAAGAAGAATTTAAACGGAAAATGCCGGGGCGGATTATCGGTGTATCCCAAGATAGCCATGGCAACCTTGCTTTAAGGATGGCCCTCCAAACGAGAGAACAGCATATCCGTAGAGACAAGGCTACTTCCAATATATGCACAGCACAAGTGCTACTGGCAGTAATGGCTGGTATGTATGCTGTTTACCATGGCGCTGAAGGCATTCGGGCGATTGCACAAAGAGTTCATCACAAAACTAAAGGACTAGCCAGTGCCCTTCTTCATGGGGGACATGCCATTATTCACGACCAGTTTTTTGATACCATCCGCGTAAAGTTGAATGGTATTTCTTCTGCAGAATTAAAACAAAATGCAGAGAAACAAAATTTGAACTTCCGGTATTTTGAAAACGATGAAGTAGGCATCTCATTGGATGAAACCGTATCGCTCGGTGATCTGGATGATATTCTGGTGGTATTTAATATAAAAAGTGGCGGTAGAGATAATAGGTTTGATTTAAGAATGAATCGATCAACTGGATACCTCACCCATGAAGTTTTCAGTGCTTACCATACGGAAACAAAAATGATGCGTTATCTCCACCGATTAGAAGCAAAAGATTTGACTTTGAATACCAGTATGATTTCACTCGGCTCTTGTACCATGAAGCTGAATGCGGCTGTACAAATGATGCCTATCACTTGGCCTGAGTTTGCTTTTTTGCATCCATTTGCACCGTCTCATCAAACTGGTGGATATAAAAAATTATGTGATTCACTTGCAGGTTGGCTTATGGATATTACTGGTTTGCAAGGATGCTCGCTTCAGCCCAATTCGGGAGCTCAGGGTGAATTTGCAGGATTATTGGTGATTCGCGCCTACCATCTAGACCGAGGAGATACCCAACGAAATATATGTCTGATACCCGCCTCGGCCCATGGCACAAACCCCGCCAGTGCGGTAATGTGCGGCATGGATGTTGTTGTGGTAAAATGTGATGATAATGGAAATATTGATCTTGAAGATCTAAAATCTAAAGCTGAAAAATACAGTGAATCGCTTGCAGCAATTATGGTTACCTATCCGTCTACCCACGGTGTATTTGAAGAATCCATTGGGGATGTTTGCGATATTGTTCATCAGTATGGCGGTCAAGTATATCTGGATGGAGCAAACCTAAATGCAATGGTTGGCTTGGCTCGGTTGGGAGAATTTGGCACCGATGTCTGTCATATTAATCTGCATAAAACTTTTGCCATTCCTCACGGCGGTGGCGGACCGGGAATGGGTCCCATTTGCGTGGCAGAACATTTAGTGCAATTTTTACCGGGCCATCCCATTTTAGATAACAATGAAAAAGCGATCCATGCCGTTGCCGCTACACCATTAGGTAGTGCGGGTATCCTCCCTATCTCCTGGGCATACATTGCTCTTTTAGGCGATGAAGGGCTAAAAGCTTCCACTGAGGCTGCCATATTGAATGCCAATTATATGGCACATAAATTAGAAAATTATTTCCCCATTTTATACCGAGGAGCAAATGGGTATTCTGCCCATGAGTTTATATTGGATCTTCGTCATTTGAAAAAAGAATCGGGCATATCTGATGAAGATGTGGCTAAACGGTTAATCGATTATGGTTTTCATGCACCTACAATGTCTTTCCCCGTACCCGGCACACTTATGGTTGAGCCTACCGAAAGTGAATGCAAATCTGAATTGGATCGATTTTGTGAAGCCATGATTTCAATAAAGAATGAAATAATGGATGTAAAGAACGGCAAATCGGACGTAAAAGATAACCCATTGGTAAATGCACCCCATACTGCATTGCATGTCACATCCGATGACTGGCTTCATTCCTACTCCCGTGAAAAAGCAGCATACCCTGCACCATGGTTGAAAGAACATAAATATTGGCCATCTGTTGGTCGGGTCGACAATGCCTATGGCGATCGAAATTTGATCTGCACATGCCCGCCTTTAGAAACATATGAATCGGATTAAACCCTTCATTTTATTTTGGACACTGATTTCACTTGGTTTGAGTCAGTCCACGTATTTTTTATATTTTTCATGGAATGGTCAGGAAATCAAACTCCAAGAGATTGAATCAATTCCAGATTCAGTAAAGCATCGCACCCCCAGAAATAATTCAAATCAGCTTTTATATATTGAATTTAGTTCAAATGGGCATCCTGTATATTGGACGGCCATCCATGATCCGCGAAAGGTTCATGTTGAATATCCAAATACCGATGGATCTTTAAATCGAAAAGATATTGTTTTAGATGATATTGATTTTGCAATCCGGGTACCCACAAACTTTGATGCTGATAGAATCCGTTTCTTAAAACCGTCACCGGGGAAACGAAGTAAGTTTGAATCGGGGATCCCTTTTTCTACTCAATCTGCCTTTAATACCATCCAAGAACTACCAATCCGAATTTCAAAGAGTCCATGAAGTTTGTCTTAATTGTCGCATTCACTTTTTCTGTACTTATCGGACAACGATTCCCTGTGACGACTTTTCAGGAACTTGGTCCAAGAGGTACCCAAATTAATGTTGTTTTTCTTGCTGAGGGATACCGCCAAAGTGAAATGGGTAAATTTCGTTCAGATATCCAATCTGCTTCCAATGCACTATTCGAGATGTCACCCTATAAAGAATATAAAAACCTATTTAATGTTTATGGTATTGAAGTGCCTTCTAATCAATCAGGAACGGATCACCCAAAAACAGCCAGTGACTGCCCTTCTGGTTCCGAAAAATTTGAAGCAGACACCTATTTTAATAGTACGTTTGATAGAGGGAACACCCATCGACTTTTGGTAATCGACAGCAATAATAAAGCATATAGAGTGCTTCAATATAATCTGGCCAATTGGGATATCGGTTTTGTCATCGTCAATCATTCTATGTATGGTGGATCTGGTGGCACATGGGCGGTATTTTCTACCCACTCAAGCGCACCTCAAATTGCTATCCATGAGGCAGGCCATGCATTTGCGAATTTAGCAGATGAATATGATTATGGTGGCGGTGGTCGCGAAGCACCTAATGCAACTGCTGTTACTAATCGGTCTGATATAAAATGGAAGGCATGGATTAAAGACACAACGCCCATCCCGACACCAGAGACCAATCAATATAATAATGTCATCGGTCTATTTGAGGGTGCAGTTTATGAGACGAATGATTGGTACCGCCCTAAACTCAATTGCATGATGAAATCCTTGGGATATCCTTTTTGTGAAGTGTGTATTGAACAAACAATACTGACCATTTATGATGCAGTAAACCCATTTAGTTATCATGTGCCAGAAAAAAATAATCTGAAAATTTCTTATCAATATCAGGGACTTTTTGAGATTGATAAGCGGGACATAACCCCAAATTCAATCAAAGTAGACTGGTATTTAGACTCTACTCTGATTAGAAAAAATACAGATCAATATTTATTAAATGGCCAATCCTTGTCTGCGGGTAACCATACGGTAATGGCTTCTGTTAAGGATACAACCCAATTTGTAAGAACAGACCCGCACCAATTCACAACTTCAACCTTAACTTGGAAATTAGAAGTGGGTGCATTGTTAGATATCAAAGATCCAGAATGGGTGCCGAACACATTAACTCTATCCCCAATCTATCCCAACCCATTTAATCCGGCCACACAACTCACATTTAATTTGCCATCGGCGATGCCTATAACATTATCAGTAATGGACATCAAAGGTAGGGTAATAGATACATTAATAAACGGTATGGTAAAAAGTGGCGTCCAATCGATTCGCTGGGAAGGGATTTCCCAAACCAGTGGTGTATATTTTTTTAAGCTAGAAACGCCTATGGGTATAAAAATACAAAAAGGGATTCTACTCAAATAATTCAGGTTATATTTTTATTTAACGCTTCCTGTTCTTCCATCAATTCTAAATATTCTGCTTCCATTGTATTCATGATATCCATGGCCTGTTGGAGCAATTCATAATTATCTCCATTCTCAGGATTTTGCGTAATGGACCGCTGGGATTCCAGTTCAGTTTCGATGGACTTAAATCGTTTCTCAATCCATGCCAATCGATTCCGAGCTTTCTTCCGTTTTTTATAATCTGACTTCCCCCTGGATTCCTTTTTTTCTTTTGGCTCGGTGGGCACTTCCGATTGCTCTTCCTTCTTTTTCCATTCGTAATAATTATAATTCCCTTCAAACACTCGGATGCCGCCACCACCCACTTCACAAGTGAGATTTGTGACATTATTCAGAAAATGACGATCATGTGAAATACAAACAATGGATCCGGTGAATTGCTTCAATGCTGCTTCCACCACATTTCGGGTCACCATATCCAAATGGTTTGTAGGTTCGTCCAATAATAGTAAATGGGATGGTTCCACCAACATCCGCGCCATGGCCACTCTGGCCTTTTCGCCACCGGATAACACCTTAATATATTTTTTAATCTCATCACCGGTGAACATGAAACTCCCCAAATAAGTTCGCATTTCCGTTTCGCTCCACCCGGGGCTCACTTTTTGAATTGACTCGAACACCGTATCATCTAGATCCAACGTTTCCAATTGATGCTGGGCATAATAGGCCCGATCCACATTGTTGCTGATCCAAACTGCGCCTGATGTGACGGGTTCTACCCCCGCCAGCATTTTGAGTAATGTGGATTTCCCCGCGCCGTTGTGGCCCACCAATCCAATCTTTTGTCCCCGTTCTATCACCATTTCCATATCGTTGAATACTTCAATATTGCCATAATTTTTGGTCACATTTCGACAAGAAGCCACATTCAATGGGGGTCGGTTTGGTTGGGGAAGTACCATATTAACAGATCGATTGTCTTCGGTTGGCGCTTCGATCTTTTCCATCTTTTCCAGCATTTTGACGCGACTCTGGACTTGTGTTGCCTTCGTATTTTTATATCGAAATCGCTCAATGAATCGCTTCGTATCCTTGATCTGCTTTTGTTGATTTCGGTACGAATTTTGATGCTGCTCTATTCGCAAAGCCTTGTCTTCCCGATATTTGGAGTAATGCCCATGATAGAGCGTTACTTTTTTCAAATCAATTTCTAATATGTGATTCACGGACCGATCTAAAAAAGCACGATCGTGACTGATCATGACCATGCCACCTTTCCAATCCGCTAAAAATGATTCCAGCCAAATGGTGGCTTCTAAATCCAAGTGGTTGGTAGGCTCATCTAAAAATAATATGTCCGGTTCCTGTAGCAGGATGGATGCTAGTGCCACACGCATCCGCCAGCCACCGGAAAAAACATCCATGTGTTCAGTTAACTTGTCATCAGAAAAACCGAGTCCGCCCAAAATCTTTTTCGCTTTTTCTTCCAACGTCCATCCGCCCAATGCATCAAATCGGTTTTGCGCTTCACCCAATTCATTCACCAACGCAGTATTTTCAGGATCATTCGCTATGGCGTAGGATAAAGATAAAATTTTTCCTTCAATCTCCCGCACTTCCGGATAGGCCGCTAGGACTTCTTCTAAAATAGAACGATCGGAACCGGCCACAATATCTTGCGCCAAATATCCAATGGTGATGGCTTTATCTTTTTGGACGCTCCCAGAGTCCGGGGTTTCTTTCCCCAACATAATCCGGAGTAATGTGGTTTTGCCCGAACCGTTTGGGCCTACAAGACCAGCACGCATGCCCCGTTTAAAAAAGATATTTACATTGGAGAATAATTCACCATCAGGGTAGGCTTTGGACAGACTTTCAAGACGAATCATTGTTATTTAACTACGGAATACACTAAACACACTAAAATACTTATTTTACTTTTTCGTGCCTTTCGTTTTTTTAGCGATCGACTGTATTTCTCCGTCAACGACGGCGCCGTGGTTCACGGTCAGTTTTACCAGGTGAATGGTATTGATCAATTTTGTATCCCCATCCAACTGGACTTGAATATAATTGTCCGTATGCCCCAGCAATTTTCCATTTTTCATATTTTCAAAAAGTACTGGTCGAGACGACTCCAGAAATTGTTCATGGAAGTATCGCCGTTTTTTATCGGATAAAATATGGAGCATTTTACTCCGCTCCGCCCGCATCTCTTTGGATACTGTTTCACCATATTCTGGCGCATCGGTGTTTGCACGTTCCGAATAAGTGAACACATGGAGATAAGAAATATCCAATTCATTCAGAAAATTGTAAGTGTCTAAAAAGTCATCTTCCGTCTCACCTGGGAAGCCTACAATCACATCCACACCAATGCAAGCATCGGGGATTCTACTCTTAATTTTATTGACTCTCTCTTCGTATAAATCTCGCTTATATCTTCGGCGCATCGCGCTTAATATTTTATTTGAACCGGACTGGAGCGGCACATGAAAATGGGGCATGAATTTTTGTGATGATGCGCAAAATTCAATTATCTCATCCATAAGCAAATTGGGTTCTATAGATGAAATTCGGATTCTATCGATGCCATCTAAGTGATCCAATTCTTGGATGAGATCAAAAAATGTTTCTGCAGTACCTTTTCCATAGTCGCCTATGTTTACGCCGGTAAGCACGATTTCTCTCGCATTAGTTTCAGCCACTTCTTGTGCAACTTTCATTGTTTTTGCAATGGGGTCACTGCGACTCTCACCACGGGCCAATGGAATGGTGCAAAATGAACAGGTGTAATCGCAGCCATCCTGCACTTTGAGAAAAGCCCGTGTCCGTTCTTCAGAAGAAAAGGAAGGTGTAAACTTGTGGACATGATCAATGTCTGATTGAACAATAGCAGTACCACCGTTAAAATCCACCTGATTCAAATGTGTGAGTAAATTAAATTTTTCTTCTGCACCCAAAACAATATCCACCCCGTCAATATCTGCGATCTCCTTAGGGTTGAGCTGGGCGTAACAACCAATCACAGCCACAGATGAATTGGGGTTTCGACGTTTGGCTTGACGTATGAGTTTGCGCGCTTCCTTGTCTGCGTTTTCCGTGACAGAGCAAGTGTTCAATACGTAGATATCCGCTTCGTCTCGATAGCTCACCTGTTCAAATCCACGGCGAATAAAATCGCGGGATATGGTTGCCGTCTCCGAGAAATTCAGTTTACATCCCAATGTATGGAATGCGACACGTTTTGTAGGAGTACTCATGGAAAATTAATAACAAATTTAAAGAATATACTCTTTACTCCAATCTATCTGATTATTTAATATCGGTAGCACATTTTAGGACATTTAGAAAGGTAATATCTTATGAAAAAACTATCTTTTATCGAACAAGTAGATGCCCAAATAGAGAAGCATCATTTATTGAACCACTCCTTTTATCAGGCATGGAATGCAGGAGAACTAGATTCTGAAGTTATTCGGGAATATGCCGGTCAATACTTTAAACATGTTTCTGCATTTCCCCGTTATCTTTCTTCCATTCATACTAATTGCGATGATATTCGTGTCCGTCAGATCTTGCTGGAAAACTTGGTTGATGAGGAAATGGGAGAGGAAAACCATCCCGAACTGTGGATGCGGTTTGCAGAAGGAATGGGAAACACCCGTGAAAATGTGAATAATACAGTTGCCATTAAGGAGACGCAGGAGCTGGTGGAAACGTTCATGAAGCTGTCAAAAGAACAGAAATACCACATTGGTCTAGCAGCTCTGTATTGCTATGAATCCATGGTTCCGGAAGTTGCAGAGAACAAAATTGAAGGGTTAAAAAAGTTTTACGGTATCGATGACGAGAATGCGCTGAAATTTTTTACTGTTCATATTCATGCAGACAAATGGCACCGCGAGGTCGTCCGTAAATTGATCGCTGATTTAAACGATGATCATGAAAAGCAGGCAGAAACATTGGTAGCGGTCAAAGAAGCTCTACATGCCTTGAACAATTTTCTTTCAGGTATAGAAAGAGCATATTGCTAACGAAATAAACACGAATCGGGGGGTAGTAAACATGCATGAAGAAATTAAAAGCGTCATTACCTGTGATCTCGACGGGAAAGTAGAAACTTTTTCTGAAGGAGCGCAGGATCTTTTTGGTTATACACGTGAAGAAGTCATTGGGAAGGTAAGAGTGAGCGATTTTAGTCATGGTGAAGTTGTTTTAGGTCATGTGATTAATTGGTTGAAGATAGCGGTTGAAAAAGGTGCCTGGGAAGGCGAAACTGTTTTTCTTGACAAACACAAAAATGAAATTCCTTGCCGAATAAAAATAACGCCTACAAAAGACAATGAAGGAAATCACATTGGCTATTGTGGTGTAACAGAAAGGATTCATGATAAATCTCCTAACGAGGTTCGTCCAAAGATATCATTTGTAACCAAACTTTTCAAATGGATGGTTATAATGCGACTCCCGTTTTTGAGTGCCACTTTTGTACCAATTTTCGCTGGGGCAGCTGTCGCTTCAATGATGGGTTTTCCAGTAAGCTGGACTTGGCTAGGAATAACATTATTTGCGGGCTCATTGCTTCATATAGGAACCAATACCTCTAATGATTATTTTGATTATAAGAGCGGAACAGATACAATAAACTACAATTACAGTAACGAAGGACTAAATGGCGGAAGTAGAAGTATACAAATGGGGTTAATCAGCCCTAAAGGTGTGGCAATTGTTGCTGCTATTTCTTTTTCTCTGAGCGCTATTGTCGGAATACCGTTAATTATTAAAGCAGGCCTCAATATCTTATGGTTAGGTCTGTTTGGATTTTTATCAGGCTTATTTTACACTGCCCCACCCTTTAATTTTTCATCCAGAAGAGGGTTGGGTGAATTGCTGATTGGTTTGAATTTTGGTCCTTTTATGGCGGCTGGTAGTGCTCTGGTACAAACTGGTCAATTGCTTCCAGAAGCCTTTCTAGCAGGTATACCCATTGGATTTCTTATAGCAGCTGTAGTTTATATTAATGAATTTCCTGACCACGATAGTGACAAAAGAACTGGTAAGAATACTTTAATTGTTACTTTAGGTCCGGAAAAAGCTCGAAGAGGATATGTAGCTCTCTTTGCTTCAGCATTCATTAGTATTTTCTTAATGGCCATTAATGGGACATTCCCAGTCTTGACACTTGCTGCATTGGCGGCAGCTTATTTTGGAATCAATTCAGCAAGGACACTTTATAAATATTATAATGATAGGCTACTGCAATCTGCAAATTGGGGTACAATATATATGCATTCTGCAGCTGGTTTTTTATTTTGTATTGGGATTTGGTTGGGGTAATCCTCAAACACAAAACGATTTTTAACCAGATTGAAATAATTTAACAATTTTTTCATATGCATCTCTAAAGGGCATACCATTTTCAACTAATTCATATACCTTTTTTGTAGCATATAAATCATTAGTCATGGCGGCTTTACATTTTTTATCATCCACTTTCAATCCATTAATAACCGTTTCAGTATTTGAAAGGCAATCTTTAATCAATTGAATACTTCTCATTACTGGTTCTTTGGACAATTGGATATCCCTGTTATATCCAGAGATGAGATTTGAAGTAAGTGTTTTTACTTGCGATTCGTACCCAATTAAAATATGATAACTGCCCCTGAGTAGTTCCAATACATCAGGATTTTTTTTATGTGGCATAATAGAGCTTCCTGTACAAAATTCCTGTGGTAATGTGAAATATCCGAATTCAGCCATTGAAAATAGAATAAGATCAGTGGCAATTCTATTTACTGTCAATAATACTTGGCTAAAAGCTTGCAACAAGCATAATTCAAATTTCCCTCGGCTTAATTGGCAATAAATTGGATTTTCTTGTACTTTTGAAAAACCTAATTCTTTAGTAGTCATTTCACGATCAATAACGATGGGTATGCCATATCCTGCTGCTGAACCCAGTGGAGATTGATTAACCAAAGAGTGAACCATATCTATTTGCTTAATGTCATCGGACATACTATCTGCGTAAGCATTTGCCCACATGGCAATTGAGGAAGGCATGGCCTTTTGCATATGGGTATATCCCGGAAATTCAATGTCTGTATTTTCATTTGCAAATTGAACCAATCTATCTTTCAAAGCGATGATCAGAGTTTTGATTACTGTTAATTCGTCTTTGTAGTATAGGCGAAGTGCCGTTAATACTTGATCGTTTCGAGAGCGCGCCGTATGTATCTTTTTTCCAATCTCTCCCAATTCTTTCACCAGATATTCTTCGATAGCTGTATGACAATCTTCCTGTGAAACATCAATTTTAAATTTCCCTTTCCGATGGTTTTCGACAATTTTATCTAAAGTTTCAGTGAGTCTTTCTACTTCTGATTGATTTAGATAGCCCATCTTCTCTAACATTATTGCATGTGCTTTTGAGGCCTTACAATCATAAGAGACTAATACCATATCTAATGTGGGGTCATTGCCAACCGTAAATGACTCAATAGCCTTATTAAGAGTTATCCCCTTATCCCAAAGTTTACTCATTACTGATTTCCTTCCTCCATTTGTATGGATTTCTTTTTTGTAAAACATAATTATGAGCTTTTAATCTTATAGCATGAATATTGATAAATCCCTGAGAATCTTTTGCGTCAAAGCCTCCTTCAATATCCATACTAGACATATCTTGATCGTAAAGGGAGGTCGGGGATTCCCTTCCAATTGAAATGATATTCCCTTTTAATAATGCTACTCGTACCGTACCATCTACCGCCTCCTGGCTTTTTGCAATACATGTGAGGAGGAAATCCATTTCCGGTGAAAACCAGAATCCATTGTAAATTAGTTCAGCAAATTTTGGTATGAGTCCATCCCGTATATGCATTACTTCTTTATCCATTGCCACACCTTCTAAATCACGGTGGGCTTCCCATAGTATGGTTGCTCCAGGTGTTTCATAAACTCCGCGTGATTTGATACCAATAAATCTGTTTTCCACCATATCTACACGGCCTATCCCATGAATACTTCCCATTTCATTTAAATATGAAAATATTTCCAATCCATCCGTTTTCACTGTCCCATCATTCAAATTTTTAACCTTAATTGGGATTCCATCCTTAAACTCAATTTCTAAAGTGTCTTCAGTATCTGGTGTATCATTAATGCCATTTGTTATACTAAATACTGAATCATTCGGACGCAATGCAGGATCTTCTAAGACCCCTGCCTCATGACTAATGTGCATTAGATTTTCATCTTCACTATAAGGTTTTTTCTTTGTAGCAGTTATGGGAATATCCCATTCATTCGCATAAGCCAATAAATCATTCCTACCTTTAAACTGATTTAAAAATTCTGGATATTTCCATGGTGACAACACTTTAATTTTTGGATTCAGTGCATAGTAAGCCAATTCAAACCTAACCTGATCATTGCCTTTGCCGGTGGAGCCATGGGATACAATGGTTGCTCCTTCTTCATGAGCAATTTTAATTTGTGCTTTTGCTAGGATGGGTCGAGCTAAAGATGTCCCCAACAAATATCGCCCTTCATAAAGAGCATTCCCTTGCAAAGCTGGAAATATATAATCAATTACAAATTCCTTTTGCAAATTCTTAATATGAACTTTAGATGCCCCCAATCCTATGGCTTTTTCTTTAACTGCTTCGAAGTTGTCCTTTTGTCCCACATCTCCAATAAAACAAATGACTTCAAATCCCTTATTCACTAGCCATTTTAAAATTATTGATGTATCCAAACCACCACTATAGGCCAGTATAATTTTTTCTTTTTTCATGATTCCCTTTAATAATTAGTTAAAACAAAAAAGCCCCCCGGGTTATTCGGAGGGCTTTTCGCATCAATTATTTTATCCTTTGACTAAATTATAGAATTTACCGATGCTCCTCCAGTAAAGTCGTATCGGCGACGATTTCTTCTATTTTTCCGTTGGATATTTAACATTATGGAATAAAAATAATAAATAATATTTATATAGACCAATATTTATTTATGGTATTCCTGAATAGATTGTACTTCAATTTTTTCCCCACTTAACCGTATAGCCCTTACAGCCGCTTCCGCCCCCGAAAGTGTGGTAATAACTTGGATCCCTTTTTGTATACAAGCCCGTCCTATGGATTCTTCATCATAGCGTGCCTGTGCACCTATAGGTGTATTGATAACTAAATTAATTTTTCCATTTTTTATCTCGTCAACTACATTGGGACGCCCTTCGCCTACCTTGAAAATAGATTGAACTTCAAGGCCATTCCGTTTTAGTTCTTCTGCCGTACCTTCAGTGGCCACAAGATCAAAACCAATTTCTTTTAAGTCCCGGGCGATGGGAATAACATTCAGTTTGTCTCCATCATTGACAGATATAAATACCATTCCCGAATCAGGGATTCTATTTCCAGCGCTAATAGATGCCTTTCGAAATGATTCACCCATGGATTTAGAAATTCCCATTACTTCACCTGTGGATTTCATTTCCGGGCTCAAAAAAATGGATTCTTCTGGAAATTTATTAAATGGCAACACGGCTTCCTTTACCGCCACATGAGAATTTTCGTCCCAGGATTTTAATTTAAATTTGGATAGTTTTGCACCTACTGCCAATTGGGAAGCAATCCGAGCAATGGGAACATCAGTAGTTTTACTTACAAACGGCACTGTCCGACTCGCTCTTGGGTTGACTTCCAGTACATAGACCTGGCCATCTTTATAAGCGAATTGCAAATTGATGAGACCGATAACCTTTAGTTCAAGGGCTAATGCTTTTGTCATTCGAATGATTTCATCCATGGCATCGGTTGTGATTCGGTACGGAGGTAATACACAGGCCGAATCCCCGGAGTGAATTCCCGCTTCTTCAATATGCTGCATCACTGCTCCGATGTGCACCGTTTCACCATCACATAGGGCATCCACATCAAATTCGAAGGCATCCTCTAAGAATTCATCGATCAATATGGGATGACCTTCTGTTACATCAGCATTTCGAGAAATATAATCAATCAACTGTTCTTTTGAATAGACGATTTCCATGGCTCTCCCTCCCAGGACATAACTGGGACGGGCTAAAACAGGAAATCCAATTTTTTCGGCCACAGACACTACTTCATCCAGAGTTCGTCCCGTGCCGTATTGGGGACATACTATCTTTAGCTTTTTTAGAATGGTACCGAATTTCTCCCGGTCTTCCGCCAGATCAATATTTTTTGGAGACGTACCAATGATTGGAACACCGGCATCAGCCAAGGCATTTGCGATTTTTAAAGGTGTTTGACCACCAAACTGCACCAAAACACCCTCGGGTTTTTCAAATTCAACAATATTCAAAACATCTTCAAATGTGACCGGTTCAAAATAGAGGCGATCCACTAAGTCAAAGTCTGTGCTTACAGTTTCCGGATTACAATTGACCATAATGGTTTTATAGCCTTGATCCTTTAGTCCAAATACAGCCTGAACACAGCAATAATCAAATTCTATGCCTTGGCCTATTCGATTTGGGCCACCGCCCAGAATGATCACTTTCTTCCCCTCTAAGGGCATGATTTCATTTTCTTCATCATAAGTTGAATAACAATATGGTGTCTGGGCCTCAAATTCAGCTGCACAAGTGTCTACAACTTTGTAAGAAGGGTGAACCGATTCATCATGCCGTTGCGCACGAATCTCTTTTTCTTTTTTCCCTATCAACCGTCCGATTTGTCGATCAGAAAATCCATTGTGTTTTAAATTACGTAAAGACGCATTGCTAAGCGTCTCTACATTATTCATATCTACCAATATTTTAATTTGATTTAAAAACCACGGATCAATTTTGGTTACATTAAACACATCCTCAATAGATTGCCCCTCGACAAGTGCTTGACGGACTTTTAACAACCGGAATGACGTTCCATACCGCAAGGTGGACATATCCAATGATCGTGCTCGATTAACATCCGGATCCCCTTCTGCCGCCGGTTTGGGCTCTAGTCCATCCAACCCAACTTCTAAAGAACGATATGCTTTTTGCACTGACTCTCTGAATGTGCGACCAATAGACATCACTTCGCCCACACTTTGCATCTGCACACCTAAATGACCTGAAGCGGATGGAAATTTTTCAAAATCAAATCGAGGCACTTTGGTTATTATATAGTCAATGGTGGGTTCAAACGCTGCCAAAGTTTTCCCGGTAATGTCGTTGGGTAGCTCATCCAAAGTAAATCCAACTGCCAGCTTTGCTGCCACTTTGGCAATGGGGAATCCTGTCGCTTTTGACGCCAACGCAGATGACCGACTCACGCGTGGGTTCATCTCAATAATAATCATGCGACCATTTTCAGGATTAACTGCAAATTGTACATTGGAACCGCCCGTTTCAACGCCAATAGTTCGCAAGCAAAGGATAGCCCAATTTCGCATCTGTTGGAATTCTTTATCGGTGAGTGTCATAGCCGGTGCAACGGTTACTGAATCTCCTGTGTGAACCCCCATTGGATCTATATTTTCAATGGAACAAATGATGATGGCATTATCAGCCTTATCCCGGATGACTTCCAGTTCAAATTCCTTCCATCCCAGCAAAGATTCTTCAATCAACACTTCATTAATAGGGCTAGCATTCAGGCCATTCTCCACCAATTTCTGATATTCTTCATAATTATATGCTACTGCACCACCGGTGCCGCCCATGGTAAAAGATGGCCGAATGATGATGGGAAATTGCATTTTATCAAGGTGGGCTTCGGCTTCATCCCAAGAGTTGATGAAACCACCTATCGCTGT
>CEVA01093202.1_pt1 | contig 14672 bp, 12 predicted proteins | sample 361521 | NCBI WGS metagenome assembly CEVA01 (sample SAMEA2622823, study PRJEB7988) | marine metagenome | isolation source: saline water (ENVO:00002010), including
TTTTTAAATTTGATATCGGGATTCAACAGATTTCGCTGGAGTAATTTTTAGGATGCCAACAGCACAAGTAGGGCAAAAAGTTTTGGTTGATACACCTGAATTGCAGGAGCCAGGAACATTAGTGGGCGGTAACGTAGTTGTGAACGGAATGGTGACAGAAGTCGACCCAAATAACCGTCTTGCAACGATACGTCTATCTCCGGCATTCTCTATCGGTGTTACTGGAACGATCAAGAATGTCAATGAAAGTACCGATATGGTGACTGTAGAACTTGATGAACCATTGGATGGCCAGGAAACAATTGTTGTCACAGCGGAGAGAGTAGCTGTTATTCAGTAGGTGATTTGAAAAGAGTTTCCCACTCTTCGGGATCCGCTTGGTCATCGGTTCCAACTGGAGGAAATGCTTTATATGAATCACTGGAGCCGTATTCTCTAGTTTGAATGACAATTGGCATCGGCACGCCATGTCCAAAGATCAGAGCCTGCTGTTTGCTCTCGAGGCGAGATAGTACTCGACGCAATTCGGTTCGCGCCGCATTTCCTGATAAAACAGCATCGATATCCCGTTCATCATCAAGAAGGCAGGAGAACCGTGTTCCTAATTGGGACATAACATCGTCATCGATACCGCTTGGTCTTTGATCTACGACGAGCAAAGTGACTTTATTTTTGCGATCTTCCCGGGCGATTGTACCGAAGATACTTCTTGAACCGACATCAGTGTTTAGAAATTTATGTGCTTCTTCGATTGTGATTATGAGTGGTTTTTGCTGAGAGTCATCATCCATGTCTGCGTAATTCGCATGTATTCGGCGAGTCAACAAATTAGCAACTAACATATAAGCTGCGAGGTCACGACTATATTGCCCGAACTCTAGAACGACGGTCTTGCCAATTTTCAAGGCATTAAGCACGCGTTGAATGGATTCATTTCCTTGTCCGTCACGCATGAATTTGAATCGCTTTACGTTTTGTAGACGTCTCCACAAAGCCTGGAGGGCACCTGGATGTGCATTGAATTCATCGGCAAGTTCTTCAAAGCTAGTGGTTTCACTTTTGTCGAAAAATGTACTTAACCAGCTATTGCCCCACCTGCCTTGAAGCAGATATGTTGTTTCCACGCCAATTTCAGTGATGTTAAAGGTTTCACCAAGGACCGCGATGTCACTCGCAGTGATATCGTCGAATCCGATCTCAACGACGTGATCTATTTGATGGCGATGTTTAACGGAATAATTTTGGTCCAAGGTAAATACTTCGACGCGATTAGGGTAAATCTGTTTGAGACCTTTGACTGGGTGGCCTGCTTCGCTGGACCCTTGCCAGCCATATTCGTTGTCCATATCGAAAACTAAGTTAGCTGCGATTTGCTTTTGTGCAATTCCCAACAGGATTAAGCGGGTCAAGAATGTTTTGCCAGTTCCACTCTTTCCGAACACACCGCTGCTGCGCATGACAAGGTTTTCAAGGTCTAAGTGGATTCGAATTTCCATGTCTAATGGTGAACCAACATGAAAATGCTGTTTGTCTTCCTCACCAAACACTGCATTTATGTCTTCGTCAGAAGCGACTGTAACCTTGGTGAAATGGCTAGGGACGGTTTTGACCGGTTGGGGAGCATTTGTCACTGGCTGATTTTCAATTGTTAGCATTGGGCGGACATCGAGAGAACCGAAGAACGTCGTTCCGGATAGGGAAGATTCGATTAATGGATTGCTCATATCAGGCGGTATTTGGCTCAATGATTGATCAATCATTTCAAGTCGGACGTCGGTGATCATACCCAAGAATCGGCGTTCAGTCCCATGGATGGTGACGTATGTGCCGACCTTAATTTCCTCAAGGTTAGAAGATTTGTCTAGCTTGATATCTAGACCACGATCCAGTGATCCACCTACAACTAACCCGAGATGTGATTGATTGTGTAACATGCTCATTACAATTGCATGATAAATGATTCTTGTTGTGGAATCACTATTGCGACCTGAGGCGAAATGGTTAAGCTTTTGTTGAATAGAGTATTTGGGTATTGATGGAGTGGCTTAGATTGTGTACTGGAAATAGGATTTACAGGCGCTTACATACTCTGGTGGATGACACACAACAAAGGTAATAATATTAGGATTGTGAGTTCCAATTGGAAAAGGCGTGTTGTTTAGTCTACAAATTAACCTAAATATATGTATTATGGTGTACATACAATTCGGAGAGCGCCACCCCCCCGCTAATCGAAACAAATTAATTACCATCAGAAACCAGGAATAGCATGTATTTAATCAATGACCAATCACCATATAGATCAGTTCTCGATTCATACGTGGCAGAACAGATTCCCAAGTTGAAGACAGTGCAAGAATCAGATCTTGAGTCCATGTTTGAAAATTTCAAACCTGAAGATTTGATTTCGTATTCGAATGTTAGTGCTAATGAGTTAATTGAAACATTCCGATTGTCCTTGATTACTGAGTCTTTGACTGACCAATATGCCGATACCTATATTACTGGGGCGAAGTTGGCGGACGCTGAATGGCTAGGGGAATACATTACAAAGTTTTGGGTTCCCGATGAGCTCGGGCATGCGGATCCTTTCAAAAATATATTGCTCGATTTTGGTTTCAGCCAAAAATCATTGGACAGTGATATCAAAGAGGCAAAAGAAACAACAGAGTATTTAGATGCGCATGAATCAGGTTTGCATCCAATTGCTTTAACAACTTATGGAATGCTTCAAGAGTGTATTACGGATTATTGGTATGAACTTCAGGGGCAATTTTTCCCAAGGACGAGTAATACATCAAAGGTGATCAGTAAGGTGAAGGGTCGGGAAGCGTTGCATACAGTGCAATTTAGGCATTTGACAGCGCTGCAATTAGAAGCCGATCCCTCGCTCATCACAGAAGTGATTCATGCGGTGAACAAATTTCAAATGCCATCGAATCACATTCCTTTGGTAAAAGAGATTGAAGAGAAAACTCAGGAAATGATTCCCCGCATGAATGGTGAGGTCATTACACTTTTGAGGCGGATTATTCGGCACCTAAACGTTGCTTTGAATGATAAAGATATGCTTGGCAAACTTTTGGCTGAATACGCAACGTCACGAGAGCAACGATTCATCTCTCTCTTACCAAACTATGTAGTGATGGAGGCATTAAATCGCATAACCGGTGGTTATGGGTTGATTGGTGAAATCGTTTTGGATGCATTGGGTTTGACCGCAAATGAGGCTGAGGCGGAAACAACAAGGATTGAACGCGTACAGAACTATTTCCGCAATATCATTAAGAGATGGTTGAGAGAACGCTTGGAATTAGAGGGGTTTCTTGCGAGCAAATAAAGTGGGCAAAAGAATGGGTTTAACAAATATCGCAAGAAAAATATTACAACGTCAAATCAACCTCTTAGGATGGCTTTTACATTTCGTTTTGCTGAGGCGTATTCGCAATGACAGGGTTTCGGTTGGACTCCCAAGAGCAGTCGAAACTAACAGTAATTCAAATCCAAAAAAATTGGTTCATTTGAACGTAAATGAGTGGTCTTTTTTCTTAGACCTCATTTTCGGCTATGATCTCGGTTTTGCCGAATCCTATATGCAAGGTAAATGGGACACCGAAGATTTAACCGCACTTTTTAGAAATTTAAGGGCGCATTCGGATAAGAAGTCCAAGTCATCAATCGGCAACTATGCGCCCCTGAAGTTATATTCCAAATTTTGGCAACGTTTACGAGTCAGGAACACTCCCTATTGGTCGAAGAAAAATATCCATGGCCATTATGATTTTAGCAATCAATTTTTCGCAAACTTTCTCGATAAAGGCATGACATATTCTTGTGCAAGGTTCGATGAAGATAATGCGACGCTTGAAGATGCACAAGAATACAAGATTGCTTCGCTTTTCAAGGATAGTGGACTAAAGCGGAATGACAGGATTCTTGATATCGGTTGTGGTTGGGGACGTTTAGCGATCAAAGCGGCTGAGGAATATGACTGCGAAGTTCTTGGTGTTACATTGTCTGAAGATCAATACGAATATGGATTGGAACGTGTTCGCGAACGTGGTTTAGAAGACCGCGTGGAAATTCTCTTGCAAGATTACAGATCTGTAACAGGAGAATTTGATCATGTGTATTCCATTGAAATGCTCGAAGCCGTGGGTGAAAAAGGTCTCGAGGAATTTCTGATGCGGAGTCGTTCCTTACTCGTTCCAGGTGGGACATTAAATCTACAAGTGATAACCATTCCTAATGATCGTTATGATGAATACAAGAGCAACTGTGATTTCATCCAGCGATACATTTTCCCGGGTGGTTTGTTGCCGTCGCTAGAGAAAATCAATGAAGCAATTGATCAAACAGGCCAGTTTGAGCTCGAGGCTGAAAGATCAATAGGTCGACACTACGCACGTACACTTAGATTTTGGAAAGAGAATCTTTTGCAGAATCTTCCTGTGGTGAAAGAACTGGGTTTTCATGATCGCGATATACGGCGATTTTTGTACTACTTTAGTTATTGTGAAGCAGGTTTTTTGGATCAATTGATTGACGATTATCAACTGCGCCTTAGGCGGACATAAATGTGGTACGAAAGCCTGATTGATCGTGGGATTCTGCCTCGTGTTGTTTTGCGTTACGCCATTAAATATGGATTAGGCCGCTATGCTCGCATTGTAGAGCGGTTAACAGAGGAGGGCGTTGAACGACAACAGTTTAAATTTCGAGCAGATTGTTTAAGCAAACCTATTGCAATTGATGTCGAAATAGCGAATTTACAGCACTATGAACTACCGGATGAACTCACTCGCTCTGTTCTCGGGTCACATTTGAAATATAGCGGCTCATTTTGGAATGAACCTACACAATCCCTGAATCAAATTGAGTTTGCGACATTAGAACAATATGACATGCGGGCAGAAGTTAAATCTGGGCAAAGCATATTAGATATAGGTGCTGGTTGGGGCGCGCTTACCCTTTATCTTGCAAAAAAATACCCGGAATCTGTTATAACAGCACTGACCAATTCGTTGACGCAGAAAAATTATATTGAGAAAGCGGCTGTTGAACGGAATCTTCACAATATAAAGGTGGTGAAGGAAGATATTGCTAGGATTGATTTTGAAAAGAAATTCGATCGGATTTTCGCTATCGAAATTTTTGAACATACACGCAACGCTAAGTCATTGTTTGAGAAGATATCCAGTTGGATGAATCCAGAAAGCAAACTGTTTTTTCAAGTTTTTTCGCATAAAAAATACCCCCAAATATTCGATGATGTTGCAACCTCTTGGATGGCGAAGCACTATTTCACTTCTGGTATGATGCCCTATGTTGGTTTTTATGATGATATTCAAAACGTATTCAGGCAAGAAAGGCAATGGTATGAAAGTGGTATCCATTATCATAAAACGCTTGAATTTTGGTTGAAGAATCTTGATCAAAAAAAACCACAGTTATTGAAACGGGTAACCAACAATGAAGCAAAGCGATCAATGAATGTTCAAATTAATCGCTTTGAACTTTTTATACTCATTTGCTCAGAGTTGTTTCGCTACAATTCTGGCCAAGACTGGCACTTAATGAACTATTTGTACGCTCCACGTCAGATCACGGACGAAGAAAAATGAAAATTGGGATCGTTGGTGCGGGTATTTCCGGTATGTCCGCTGCATACGAATTACAGAATAGTCACTCTGTGACGTTATTGGAGGCGCATGACCGTATAGGAGGCCATGCGAATACCATAGATGTGATTGATCCAAATGGTGAAAGGGTGTCGATTGACACTGGATTCATTGTATTCAATAGAACAAACTATCCGGAATTTTGTGCATTTTTGGAAAACATTGGAACTAAATTTGTAGATTCGGATATGTCGTTTTCATATTCGAATTATGGATCCGGATATGAATACGCTGGGACGATAAAAGGTTTGTTACCACGGTTGAAGTTTTTTGATGTTGTCAATCAGATTCGATTTCTCATGAACGTGTACAGGTATTCCAAATTATTGGCTGATCGTCGTGAGCAAATTGAGAGAAGAGGAATGACGCTCGGAGAGGCGCTCAAGCTCTTGAATTGCCCGGATTCAAGTATTGAAAACTATTTTTTGCCGATCGCGTCTACGATCTGGTCATGTAAAGATGATGAATCTCGAGGTATGCCAGCGACGTCATTCATTGATTTTTTCTCGAATCATGGATTGCTCCAGTTACGCAACCGACCCCAATGGTTGACGATCTTAGGGGGTAGTAAAGAATACTTAGCAGATTTCAAATCAAAATTTCATGGTGATATTAAAATGGGCTTCCGGGTGAAGAAACTTATAGTTGACGACAATAAAACAGTCGTAACTTCAGAGAAGAATGAAAAGATGGAATTTGATTGTATAGTACTTGCTATACATGCTGATGATGTATTGGATATCGACGCAAACATTTCAGATGCTAACAAAAAAATTTTGGAGAGTTACGAGTATTCTTCGAACTCAATTTACGTTCATAAAGATGTCCGTCTAATGCCTCGGAATCGAAATGTATGGGCGTCTTGGAATTGCATTAGATCTGATGATAATTCACGCTTAACTTCAAATAAGATTGCTGGTCATACGACGTATTATATGAATCGATTGCAAGCAATCAATTCTCCAGATGATTACTTTGTGACATTGAATCCGACAGCTGAACCGGCGATGAATAAGTTGATCTATAAAACACACTATTCCCATCCTGTTTTGAAGCATAGTGTGGAAACCCAGACGCATAATTTTAATGTACTGAATGATAACCGAAGCGTGTTTTTTTGCGGAGCACACTTTGGGTATGGTTTCCATGAAGATGGCTTCAAATCCGGAAATATTGTGGCTGATTTGATAACCTCATTTGGAGATTAGGATTATGCGATCAGCTGTTTTAAGAGGCGCACTGACCCACCAACGACACCAGCCGTTTAAGCATGATTTTGTATATTCTCATTCGATGCTCTTAATTGAAATCAGCGACTTAGAGGACACACGGCGATTATCCAGGTTGCTTGGTTACAATAAGTGGAGAGTCTTTTCAATTTATGATAAATATCATCTCGCCGACAGCTCTGCAAAAGACCTTAAATCAAAAGTAGCGGAGATATTCTTCGAGCATTCTCTTCACACGTCCAAAAACGAGACGTATGTATTAACCACTCCCAGTTTTTTTGGGTACACCTTTAACCCTGCGACATTCTATTTTCATGTAGCAAGTGACGGGGCATTTCTAGCGGCGGCTGTAGAAGTAAGTAACACGTTTGGAGAAACTCATCTTTATAAACTTGATAAATTAGTCAGTAATGAATCTGATCGGTTTGTATTTGAACATAAAAAAGAGTTTCACGTTTCACCATTTATTCAACGACATGGTGATTACCGATTTGTGTTTGAGTTAAATCAAGATGGAATTTCGTTACAACTTGACTTGATACAACAAGATGAAGTTGTGATTTCTACTTGTTTTCGTGCGAAAAGATTCAGTTTGAATAGCTTAGAGTTGGTTAAATCTAGTATCGCTATTTCGCGAGTGATCCTGTTCACTGAAGCGCGGATATTGTTTCAGGCTTTTAAGCTGTTATTTGTCCGAAAGGCGCGATTTTATACTAAACCAGATCCGTTGAACGGCACGTCGATATCACCGGTTCCGTCTTTGATAAAAAAGCTGATTTTTCCATTCAAATCAAAAAATGATTATGAACGTTCATAAACGTACCTATTATGGTTGCAACTGTAGAGGAAATAACATGGTATTTTGATCGGTGGGATCACGTTTCCTCGCTGCGTCTATATAGCGATTGGCGTCTTCTTGAAGAATGTAACCACCTTGTAGCAGGTCATCAACTGCATCAGTAATTGCTTGGATGTATCCATGATGATTTCCGTATCTTTCTTCAATGGATAACCGCGGATCATTTTTCTTGATACGCTCAGAACTAGTCCTTGGGAAAGGTATGAAGCTTCCTGTTAGGTTGGCAAGTTCATTTTTCGCAAAACCCTGTTTCCTTAAGCTCCAACCTGTATGGGTTCCAATTGGTACTTGGATGTCAGGTGATCTCAGTCCGGCTGTGTCATTACCATCCTCATCAATATTGGGAACGTAAAGAGTGTATTGCTTGCCTGTGTCCTTTGGAGGGTGATTCGATATGATCCCTTTATCGAAATCCCTTCCGTAATCATATAGTGGTAATTGACTTGCGTTAGCAGGAGTATTGGTGTCAGGAATTGATGGAAAGCCAGCCAGCGCTTCTTTTGGTGTTATGAGGGAGTGATCTTTGAGCTTAGGTATCTTGTTGGCTGGAGGGGAAACACCCTGTGAAACCCATGCATCCAATGCTGTTAAACAGGCCCGCATGAATGGTGAGGTTGCGTTAGTATTGGGTATTTCTTGAGAAATGGTACCTATGCCACTTGCTCCCCCATGCTGCGCGCTTGCAAGAAAATACATTCTAACATTCTCAGGGATTGCAAGATCAGTTAGAGTCGATGGGTCAATGTGGCCAGTTGATGCATGACGCTGCCAGTATTCGGTCGCGGTATGGGTGTGAATGACTAGAGGATCAGAAGCCGGGCGTTTCAAAACACTGTCTTTATTGGGTTGGAACGGGTCTGTAGTTTCTGAGTATGCGAATGGATATCGTTCTGATGGCCACTGATGCTCTTCGTGTTGCCGGGGAAATCGTCCGACTTGAGCAAATCTTGTGTTCATAAATAGGCGGCCACCGCCTGAAACGTGGGGATAGATGCCATCGAATACCTTGCGTGATTTTGCGTCGATATTAAAACCATCATAAACGAACTGGCGCAGAACACGTGCGCAAAGTGACGATCCAAAACCGTATGCATTATCGATGTAACTTGATAGAGGATTCGTTGTCCCCGAAGCGTCGTGAGACTCATAGCGTAAGGTCGAAATAAGACTACGGATCGCTTCCATTCCAAGTCCCATTACACGAGATCCTTCTGCTTCATAAATGAGTTCGTAAATCCACCCAGGGGAGAAACCATCAGCTAAATAGATGTCAGTTGCCGACGGAACAATCGATAAACGCCCGGTTTCAGAGTTAACGCTTGCACGGGCGAATTGCCAATCAGTGGGCGGGACTAGCAATCTTGGATCAGCCTCATTTTGCCTCCGGGTAAGGGTGGCTTGTTCAGTATCTAGACTGATTGTTTCATATGACCGAACACTTGTGTTGCCACTTAAGGGCAGGGAAATGACGCCTTCTTCGTCAGCTATGAACTCGGAGCGTATTCTCCCTCTTATTCGCTTACCATTCTGATATGCCTCCGGAAGCTCAATAGATAACTGGTCCTTAGACGGGAGAATATCTCCTTGCCATCCCGACCAAATAATGGTGTAACCCTGACGCATTAAAAAGCCATTGCCCGCATGCTCGACACTTAACGGGTCAGCAGATGCAGGAGCATCATTGAAATTCCGTAAGACGGTCCTTTTCCCGCGGTTATTGACATCGTAAAGGAGTCGGTGATTGCCTCGGGCAAGATCTACGGGCTTCAAGATATCTATATCTCCATGGAATTCTATTAACCCTTTGGAGTTCACCTTAGCCTTATCACTATCGACAATCTGTTTAGCTTGGGAATCTTCAGGATCCATTTCATAAATGGCTTTGCCAATTAAACGTTCATAAGGTCCAGTTTGTTCGAAATTGATATTGTCTGCAAAGATCTTCTTTTCTGTAAATTGCAGGTGGACTTTAGAAGGCATTCCATTCTCCCAAATCAAGTAATTCTAGTTACACGCCTATACACGTGTGTTGTGGTTTTCTGCAATGACTATTTTTGATCTGACTTGAAAGTATAGGTCGCTTTATATCGATAATTCGCGAGGCAGCGGAAAAAAAACATCTTCAGTAGAATCACGTATGATTTCAAATGATTCGACTCCGTTTTGTTTGAAATACTCACATACTTCTTCAACTAAATAGTCGGGTGTAGATGCTCCGGATGTAACGCCAACTCGGTGAGCGTTGTCGAACCAATTCGAATCAATTTTTGTTGCACTGTCAATCAAATAACTTGTGCAGTTGTATTCCTCAGATACCTCTTGAAGGCGTAATGAGTTAGAGCTGTTGTCAGCTCCAATAACGAGTATCAAATCAACGCTTTCAGTCATTTTTTTGACTGCATTCTGTCGATTTTGTGTAGCGAAACAGATATCAGATTTTGTAGGAACAACCAAATTAGGAAATCTGCGGCGTAAGACATCAATGATTGACGTCGTATCATCTAAGCTTAAGGTGGTTTGTGTAATGACCGCGACTTTGTCGGGATCGGGAATAGAGACATCTTCAGCTTGTTGCAAATCACTGACCAATTGCGTAGCATGGGGGGCTTCGCCAATTGTTCCGATAACTTCATCATGGCCATCATGACCAACCAATATGATTGAATATCCCTCGCGGGCGAATTTCACTGCTTCGAGATGGACCTTCGTGACGAGTGGGCACGTCGCATCAATGATATTCAGATTGTTTTTGTCTGCAATGCTTCTAACTTCGGGCGAAACGCCATGGGCGCTAAAAATTGTTAGAGATCCATCTGGAACTTCGTCCAGTTCATCGACAAAAAAGACACCCTTGTCGCGCAACCCTTGTACGACGAAAGAATTGTGCACAATTTCCCGCCGCACATAAACTGGTGGGCCAAACACCTCTAATGCTTTTTCAGCGATGTCTACTGCACGCACGACCCCGGCGCAGAACCCTCTTGGTTCGGCTAGGAAAACTTTTTGTATATTCTTCATAATTCTCTCAACACATTGTCGCCCTTGAATTATTTCTAGTCAACGCTTCATTAACTTAATGCTTAAAACAGAGGACATAGTGGTTGATAGAAAGGGTGACTGCCACCGGGGAAAATATGCTTGTTGGGGCGTTTTTTTTAAGTGAACATGGTAACCTTTTTGCTGTGGATAAAAACTGAGGTAGGTATTTTTGCACATTGGAGGAGCGATATGGGTTTTACGCGGATAGATCATGTTGGAATTCTCGTTGACGATCTCGAGATCGGACGGCACGTTTATTGTGACGGATGGGGTTTGGATGTTGATGAACATCGCTCTCCTTGGCCAAATGGTCGCCCCGGAACATTTGATGATGTAACGAGTATAGAGATACCAATTGGGGAAATGTACATAGAGGTTAGCAAACCTAATGATCCAAATTCCCCGGCTGGCCAGTTTGTGGCCAACAGACCAGGAATGTATTACGTTTCCTTGGCATCAGACAACTTTGAGAATGACGTTAGTGTGTTGGAATCAAAGGGAATTGGTATAGAGAGCCGTTCATCTGATGGTGATTCGGTGATGCTAGAGCCTAGCAACACGTTAGGGGTTCGGTTCCAGGTTGTACGCGAAGATAACTACTACGCACACCCGTATTATAAAGGGGACGGTACATTGCAAGGGATGGCGCATATCGGTCTCGCTGCAAGGAGCGCGGAAGAAGTGCGACATCTTTTTGTTGATTTGCTTGGATTTAATGAAGATGCCTCTCAAGAACGTGGGCAAGATGGTCCCGGTGAAGATCGCGACCGTGGGCGTGCAGCAAGCGACCCTGTACATTTGATTGAGTTTCCAATTGGTGGTTCAGTTATTGAAATCAGCATTCCAACTACTGACGATAGCGGGACAGCGAAATTAGTCGCACAACGTGCGACCCAAGGGGCAACATTCCATCACATTTGCCCATTCGCAAAGGATGTCCACAGATCCATCGAGACCGGAGTCGCAGCTGGTTTGCAGCAGATCGGTAGTATTCCTGAGAAGGGCCAAGCTGAAACGTTTGTTGCTTGGTTTCACCCGCGAACCTGCGCTGGAGTTCTTACCGAGATATGGAATCGGACACCCGGCGGAGAACATGCGCAACATACCCATGGAATGCATCCCGGACCCGACAACGATTAGGATATATCTCGTCGATTAGCCCATAAATTCATCTCATCTATTTTGGAGCTGTTCTTTGAAGTCAAGATATCTTAGGACATCTTGACTTTGGAGGATTCCAACTAAATAGCCGTCCTGCACGACAAAGAGTTGTTTATATTCGTTCGTGGTAAAGATGTTTAACGCTGTTAACGTTGACTCATCTGGATGTATCGTGATTGGAGCAGAGCTTTTCATTATTGATCTGACGAGTGTTACATCCCATTCAGTTGGCGGAATCCGAATAATATCGGTCAACTCTACAAAACCTTGAAACACATCGTTTTCTACGACTGCTATCAATGTTTCGCCAGATTCGACAAAAAATCCATCCAAAAGATTTTTGATAGACGAGGTCGGCGAAGTGGTTTTTGGTGCTCGATACATGAGTTGTGATACAGATATTGGGCTTAAATCATTTTCGGTGCTTTTAGATTTCCATTCATGCGTTGCGGCAAGCAAAAGGAACCAACCGAAGAATGTAAGCCACAACCCACTAATATAAGACGAATGCAATAATTGGAACAATCCAAAACAGACGAATAACCAGCCAGAAATTTGGCCGACTCTTACTGAGATGTTGTTTGCACCGATCATGCTATTCGTGCTGCGCGATATAAGAGAGCGAAGAATTTGCCCGCCATCAAGGGGGCTGCCGGGGATGAGATTAATTATCACGATGAATCCATTGGCGATTCCAGTAAAAGCTAGAATTGCTCCAAGTGCCGAATTTTCTCCCGTCTCATTAAGATATGCGAGGGAGAAAAGTAAGGGGATGGAAACACACAAACTCGCGAAGGGTCCTGCAACCATGATAAAGATATGCTCTTGCAATTTTATTGTTCTGTCGCGAATGTATGTGACGCCGCCGAATATAAACAAAGTGATCTGCAGAACCTGATGTCCACGGGATTTTGCAGCAAAAGAATGTGCTAATTCATGGATCAAGACCGAGATCAGTAGCAGCATTGCGGATATTGATGAGGTAAACCAATACTTTGTTGGAGACCATCCTGGATAGAATGTTGGGAAGACGCTGTCCGCAAGGAACCAAGCAACTAACCCGAATCCAATTAAAGATGAATAGTGAATAGCAACATTAGTATCGTTGATTTGCCCTATGTGGAAAGGTCCTGGCACTTCAATCACTCCATTTCGTCGATTCACCTGTGCAATTAATTTGAGTTTTAACTACGCTGTCGTTCGTTCGCTGTTAATGCTGTGTGGATTTGTGTTTAACTATATGATACACAACAGACTTGTACGCTTGGGAGACTCTACAGATATTTTGTTGGATGATTTGAATATTTAGAATAGTTCTGGATTGCCGACTAGAATATCCCTTGCTTGTGTCTATAGTCTAACTTTATTACGATCTACACATAACTTATAATTGCTTTGATGGTGGTTAATATGAGTACGAAGAACATGAAAAAAACAATAATTGCGATAGATGGGCCGGTAGCGTCAGGGAAGAGTTCTGTCGGAGAGAAGGTGGCGGCCAGAGTCGGTTGTAAATTTCTTGACACTGGTTTGATGTATAGAGCTGTAGCCTGGTTATCTGGCGAACTTGGCGTTGAAACTTCCGATGCCCGTGGATTGAAAGACCTCGCTGCGGACATGGAGATCACGATTCGTGGAGCACGAATTTTGGTTGACGGAGAGGACGTTAGCACGCTTCTTCGGCGTAAGACTGTTGAGGCTAGATCGTCATTGGTGGCAACGATTCCTGATGTTCGGAAAACATTGGTTGCGAAGCAACAAGCGATGGCAGCAGGCGGTGGTATTGTTATGGTGGGGCGTGATATCGGAACAGTTGTTTTACCGAATGCTCCGTTAAAGATATATTTAGACGCACCGATCTCAGAGCGGGCCCGTCGTAGGCATCAAGAATTAGTGGAACGAACCCCGAATGTTTTAGAGCAGGATGTCTTCCGCGATCTTGAAGAACGAGATAAAACTGATTCAGAACGCAAGGCATCACCATTGCAGCCAGCCGATGACGCGATTGTGATTGATACGGGAGAGCTTAGTTTGGATAATGTGGTTGACATTGTTGTGGATCTTATACCTGATGAGAGCTAGTTGGTTCTATAGTTTTGCGACAACGTCACTCGCCTTCCTCTTCCCACTTTTGACCCGTTGGAATGTCGAATTTCGCGGTCCGTTACCTAGTGGACCTTTAATCGTGATGGTGAATCATAGCGGTTTTTTGGACCCTGCTCTCGTGAATAATAGCTTGAAGCGAAGAGTTATCTTTCTTGCGAAACAAGAGTTGTTTGACAAAAACCGCGTGGCTAGCTGGATCACCCAGCATTACGGTGGAATTCGGCTTAATCGTGGGCGTTTAAATCGAGATAGTTTACGTTTGGCGGAAAGTGTTCTCGGCCAGGGTGGTGCAATTGGCGTGTTTCCAGAGGGGACCCGGAGCCATTCGGGTGTGTTACAAAGAGGACAACGCGGAGCAGCTCTTCTGGCGATACAATCGAGAGTACCAATCGTTCCTGTCGCACTTGTGGGAACAGAAAAATTGAATCGTTGGTATCACCTTTTTTTGCGACCGTCGATTGACGTCATTGTTGGAGAAGCATTTGTTTTACCAATCGGTACAGAAGATTCGAGGAAAGCTCAAACGTCTAATGCCACAACTATGATTATGGAGAAAATAGCTTCACTACTTCCGGAACATCGTCGGGGGGCATATAT
>CEVA01062353.1_pt1 | contig 14670 bp, 12 predicted proteins | sample 361521 | NCBI WGS metagenome assembly CEVA01 (sample SAMEA2622823, study PRJEB7988) | marine metagenome | isolation source: saline water (ENVO:00002010), including
ATTGTTAGATCAGTTGCGCCGACGCGAATTAGATCTAACTTTCGTAGTTGCTCCTGTCGCTGCAGAATTTGAGGCAATAGAAATTCTCCGGGAGCCGCTTTATCTGTACGGTCCTCCGGAAGATAGAGATCCAGTAACGGGAGACTGGGTACTGTTCCCACTAGGACGGCAGACCCGCGCACTTATTGATGAAGGATTGAGCCGAATGGGGATACGTCCTCGAGTGACGTTGGAGAGTGACAGTCCTGATGTTTTACGTCAGATGGTGGCACTAGGGATCGGTTGGAGTGTCTTACCTGCCGGAGTTGCTGAATCCGGAACAGAACCAATCACTCGATTTTCCGATGAACCAGTAGGTGTGCGGACTATTGTTGCTGTGACTCGTGCAAACGAGGAGCCCGATCCTCGACGAGAAGCCTTCCTCGAATTTGCGTTATCTAGCGAGTCTCATGACTATAGCTCCAGAGGTTAGCCGGATGGTAATACGCGATAAGGATGCCAAGCACCGACCACGAGGCCTTGTTGCAGGAGCGCGACTAATTCTCCGTTCGGCCCGTAACAGCGGGCGCGTTGAGCACCGCGGTCTTTGCGTGGTGGTGCGGTATAGCCCGAATTAGGTCTGGCTGTAATGTCACGTCCTTGTCGCAATTCTGCCACATCATTCTGACCGACAATCACTGCAGGCCACGAAGTGAGAACGACGTCGAGAGCGTGTACTAGGTTGTCCTTTGTACCTGTTTCCAGAAGTTCGCATGCGCGATCGAGGGAAGTGGCTTTCGCGACGTCAAATGGGCCCACAGCAGTGCGGCAAAGACCAGCGAGATGCGCACCGACTCCTAGTGCGGAACCAAGGTCGGAAGCTAGGGACCGTACGTAGAAACCGCGGCTGCTAGTTACGTTGATAGTGAGTGCCGGCATTTGAGGATTACTCGTGTCAAGATCATTTATTGTCAGATTGTAGACAGTGACCGGGCGCGCCTTGAGATCCAGTGGTTTGCCACTGCGGGCAGCACGATAGGCTGGCACACCATCACGTTTAATCGCGCTGTAGGCAGGTGGTACTTGCTGAATGGTCCCTCGGAATTGAGGGAGATTCGCTTCGATAGCAGCTAGCGTTACTGTCGAGGCGTCCGATTCGGACGTTACTTGACCATCAGCATCGTAGGTGTCAGTTGACACTCCGAATCGAATAATCCCACGGTACGACTTAGGAGCATCGATGAGTTCATCAATAAGCTTTGTGGCATCACCGATAGCTATCGGAAGTACTCCGGTCGCCGCAGGATCGAGCGTGCCCGCATGTCCCACTTTGCGGATGCGAGCGGTGCGACGGATTTGGCGCACTACATCGAATGAGGTGATGCCAGGAGGTTTGTTGATGTTTAGAAAGCCGCGTAGTGTCATCTCTCAGAGCACGTGCCCGTCGTTGCTCGCGACCTCTCTCATGAGTGTTGTTAGTACTTCTGCCTCTTCCATCGATCGATCATGTTCGAACTGCAGCCGTGGTGCGCGACGCAAGTGTACTTCCCGCGCAAGTTCACGATGAAGGAAGCCTTCACTGTGTTTTAGGCCGTCAAGGACAGAGTCGCGAAGTGAGTTGTCGCCGAGCACGCTGACGTAGACTTTCGCACGTGAGAAATCTGGTGCGACATCAACTCGAGTGATCGACACCATTACATTCGTTAGCGCCGGATGCTTCACACGTCGCCTGATCAGGTCAGACAGCACACTCTGTATCAGGTCCCCAACCTGCTCGGTGCGCCTGCTCATCTTGACCTTCTCCGTTAACCGTTCGATTGCTTAGTTAGAGAGTGCGCTCCATGTGATAGACAATGATTTCATCTCCTTCTTGGAAGTCACTGAAACCTTCTATCTGGATTCCGCATTCAAGGCCAGTGGCAACTTCACGGACGTCATCAGTGAATCGCTTCAGGTTTGAGATGTCATCATCATGAACGAGTTCGCCGTCGCGCATAACGCGGGCTTTAGCGTTGCGTGGCACAGTGCCTTCTCGAACATAGGAGCCGGCAATCGCATTTCTGCGACCAAGTCGGAAAACCTGACGCACTTCAACAATGGCATCTTGATTTTCTTCGAAGGTCGGCTCGAGCATGCCTTGTACAGCTTGTTCAATATCACTGATGATGTCGTAGATGATGTCGTAGAGACGGATCTCGACACCTTCTTGCTCGGCAAGACGCTTGGCACCAGTTTCTGGCTGGACATTGAAACCGATTATTACACCGGTTGAGGCAACTGCTAGCTGTACGTCGGATTCGTTGACGGTTCCAACAGATGCGTGGATAACCTTCGTATTCACTTCGTCAGTGCTGAGGTTATCTAGGGTTTCTACTAGTGGTTCTAGTGATCCCTGAACGTCCGCTTTGAGGACAATGTTCATATCCTGAACGTTCCCCTTATGTATTTCGCCGAATAACGTATCGAGTGTGACCGTTTCGCGTTCCTCTCCTTCTGCTGCTAGGAGACGCGCTTTGTCTTCGACTTCCCGCTTTGCAATTTTTTCACTTGTTCGGACTTCAAAGCGTTCGCCGGCGGGAGGGACATCACTTAAGCCCATTACTTCAATAGGTGACGAGGGTCCTGCTTCCGTAATGCGGTTCCCGTTGTGGTCAATCATTGCTCGAACACGTCCGGATGTGAGTCCGCAAATCAAAGCGTCACCTTGATGCAAAGTACCTGTCTGTAAAAGTAATGTTGCGACAACACCGCGTTGACGGTCACTTGCAGACTCAAGGACGATGCCGACTGCATCGCGATCAGGGTTGGCTTTCGGCTGGTTGAGATCTGAGACGAGCAGTACGTTATCGAGCAACTCATCAATTCCATCACCTTGAAGTGCAGAGATGGGTACGACTACCTGATCGCCTCCAAAATCTTCAGGGACGAGTTCTACCTCGGTAAGCTGTGTTTTCGTACGTTCCAAGTCAGCATTGGGAGCATCGATCTTGTTAATCGCGATCACCATCGGTACCCCGGCTGCTCGAACATGATCGATCGCTTCGCGAGACTGAGGCATTAAACCGTCATCAGCAGCAATTACGATGATCGCGACGTCGGTAACTTGAGCACCACGAGCTCGCATTTGAGTGAAAGCTTCATGCCCCGGTGTATCAATAAAGGTAATAATGCGGCCGTCGGGGCCGCTCGCTTGATAAGCGCCGATATGTTGTGTGATACCACCGGCCTCAGAGGCAACAACGTTCGCACTTCGTATTTGGTCGAGGAGTGTTGTTTTCCCGTGGTCGACGTGCCCGAGGACAGCGACAATTGGTGGCCGATTTACGAGGTCCGTGTCGGCAGTGTCCTCAACAAGTCTTAATGAAGTAGTAGTCGTTTCAGTATCGCTGTCGCTAGTGTTCTCAAGATCGATACTGGAGGTTTCTCGCTCTTCCTCCTCGGGTTCGAATCCGAGATCGGTAGCCACTACGGCTGCTGTGTCGAAGTCGATGACCTGATTAATTGTGGCCATAACTCCGTTTTTCATCAGCTCTTTGATGATGTCAATGGAAGACACACCTAACTCATCCGCCAGATCGCTGACGATAATTGCCTGAGGTATCCGGACCGGGGTGGTCGGTTGGGTCATCGTGTTTGCTTTCCGGATTACTTGAGTATCACGGTTTCGCTATCAAGTATGGTCTATTTGCTATTAGTTCTCGTCATCTTCATCTTCGAACAAATCGAATTCATCGTCGAATTCATCGTCGAATTCATCGTCGAATTCATCCATCCTATTCCGTCGACCACGCCGTTCGGAGCGTTGACCTCCACGTGAAGGTGGACTTGTACTCCCACGTCGTTTTTGTCGTCGCTGCTGTGAGTCACGTTCTTCTTCAACGATAGTGCGATCACGGACATCTTCACCAAATCGAAGTGTACCGGTGCTTTCACTAGAGGATGTAGCTGGTTCTGTTGATGGTTGCGCGGGATCGATCGAAGGAGATTCGCTAACACTGATTGATTCTTCGCTGTTAGCTGCGTCTTTCATGAACTCGGCAGCGATTTCCTGTTCAGGAGTGAGTCGAGTATTCGCCTCTTCATCCCCTACAAGTGTCGTGGCTGGTGGGGCTAGTGTTGTTGTGCTTTCTTCCTGCGGTAATGTATCCGAATCCATCATTTCGGCAGCAACAACATCGGGTTCCGGAGCAGAGAATGCTACATGTTCTCGTGCTGGGATCGCTTCCATATTTGGCTCAGGAGGCGGGTAAAGGTCATCACCAGCTTCTATCATTGCTCCTTCACCGCGGATGTCGATGCGATATCCAGTTAATTTCGCAGCTAGGCGAGCGTTCTGACCTTCTTTACCAATTGCGAGACTTATTTGCTTCTCGGGTACTGCAACAAACATCGTATTAGTTTGCTCGTCTAGGTTGATCGATACTACTTCTGCCGGACTTAACGCATTGGCTACGTACGCCAAGTCGTTTGGATCCCAGCGTATTACGTCGATTCTTTCGCCACTCAACTCGTTGACAATGTTCTGTATACGGGCGCCACGAACTCCAACTACCGCTCCGATGGGGTCGATTCCCGCTTGACGAGATATCACGGCCATCTTCGTTCGATAGCCAGGTTCGCGAGATATGTTCATGATCTCAATCGTCCCGCGTGCGATCTCAGGGACCTCTAGTTCGAAGAGGCTACGTAATAGCTCTGGCGCAGCTCGTGATACCACCACCTGTGGTCCCCGTGTTGCACGGTAAACTTCTTTAACATAGACACGGAGCCGTTGGGCGATTCGATAGTGTTCAGCTCGGATTTGCTCGGAGTAAGGCAGGACTGCTTCAGTACGTCCCAAATCTAGAATTACCTGCTGACGGCCTCGTTCAACGCGCAGCACGGTACCCGAAACGACGGCACCTTCTTTATCGGTAAAATCTTCGTAGACTGAATCTCGCTCTGCTTCTCGTAAGCGCTGTAGGACTACCTGTTTGGCAGTCTGCGCGGCAATTCGACCGGTTTGAGGGGTCGTTTGAATCGAACGTCGGACAACATCCTCTATCTTTGTGTCACCAAAGCCAAGTTCTTTGGCCCTCTCTGGCGAGAGTTGAATTTCGTCGTCCTCAATTTCATCGTCGTCCGTTATGGTCCATATACGCCATGCCTCGATATTCCCACCTCTACGGTCGATCGACACTTGAATGTCGGCGTATTGCAGGTCATCCTTTTTGAATGCTGAAGCCATCGCTGCTTCAACGGCACTGAACACGGCGTCAACATTCAGGTTTTTTTCAGCTGAAAGTTGAGTAATCGCTGTAACGAAATCGTTTTTCATGCGCTTTTGTGCGCTCCTGACAGCACCCACACCGAGGACAAGGTGTCGAAACGGGGCGGGCGGTATTCAACAAAAAAACGTGGGCACGGCGCCCACGTCTCTCAGTCGAGGCCGTGTGAGCTTACATCGTACCATTCGCTCGCCCAGGGTCTCAACAGCGGAATTTGAAACTCGATTAATTCGTGCTTAAGTAGTCTGGTTTACTTGCAGCCATGTGACAAGATCTTTCCTTGGTACGGTTTCAGTCTTATCAGAATCACGATGTTTGACCTCTATTAATCCTGCTTTCAAGTTTCGAGAGGAGGTGATTAGTCGAATAGGGATTCCGATTAAATCAGCATCATTGAATTTTACACCGGGGGATTCGTCACGATCGTCGAAAATGACGTCGATGCTCGCGTCTTTTAGTTCTTGGTAGAGAGCTTCGGCATCCTCCTTGACTGCCTCATCACGAACCATGCCAATGCCGATCAGGTGGACGTCGTACGGAGCAATCGACGCTGGCCAGATGATGCCGTGTTCGTCGTGATGCTCTTCGACGGCTGCAGCGATGATGCGTTCCACTCCTATGCCGTAGCAACCCATAGTTGGTGTCAGCTGCTTGCCGGTCTCGTCGAGGACTGTGACGGCAAAGTGATTAGTGTAGGTCGTCCCGAGTCGGAAAACGTGACCCATCTCGATGCCACGTCGGGCTCGAAGTCGACTCTCAACATCTTCGGGGCAATGTGCGCATAGATGATCTTCTCCAGCGAGCGCAATATCTGCTACAAGATCTGCGGTCCAATCGCGACCATAGTTGGTATTGCGGAAATGGGTATCTGGTTTATTGGCACCGGATACAAGGTTGATGGCCCCAGGAATAGAAATGTCGGCAATGGTCTTCAGTGAGTTGCTTAGGTTGATTGGCGAAGCATAACCAGCAACCAGTCCATACTCTCTAATTTGAGTGTCCTGCATGGGTTCGAGGGAGCGGGCTCCTATTGCGTTCATTAGTTTTACATCGTTGATTTCGAGATCTCCGCGGACAACTGCAAAAACAGGAAAGGGGGCGCCACCGTCGAGAGGTTCCGCCATGACGAGGACGGCCTTAGCGGTCTGATTCGAGTCGATTTTTAGGAAATCCGTGAGTTCATCAATTGAAGTAGCGTTAGGGGTTTCAATTTCCTCAATGCTTTGTATTTCGCTCTTGCCAGCATCTACGCGGAGAAAGTCAGCTTTCTCTTGATTGGCTGCATAGCCACATTGCTCGCAAATTAGGACAGTATCTTCGCCGCTGTCGGTGAGGAAAATAAACTCTTGCGATCCCTTCCCACCAATCGCTCCTGAATCTGCTTCGACAGCAACGATAGGGATACCCAAGCGCTTAAAGATGCGCTCATACGCTTTGAACATCTGGTCATACGATTGGTCGAGGCCTTCTTCGTCGATGTCGAAGGAGTAAGCGTCTTTCATCGTGAATTCGCGCACTCTGACAAGCCCATTACGAGGGCGTGTCTCATCGCGGAGCTTTGTTTGGATTTGATAGAGGGTTACCGGCAGATCACGGTAAGAGTTGGCATGGTCTTGAAAGAGTTTCGTGATTACCTCTTCATGAGTTGGGCCCAGCACCATAGCGCGCTCTCGCTTATCAGTGAGCTGGAATAGCACGTCGGCCATTGAGAGCGCCCGTCCTGATTGCTCCCAAATATCTACTGGTTGGATCGTTGGCAGTAAAACTTCCTGTCCACCTGCGTGGTCCATTTCTTCGCGGATCACCTGTTCGATCCGTTGCTTAACACGACGGCCGAGTGGCATGTATGAGTAAACTCCCGCCATCAACTGATCAACGAAGCCTCCTCGCACGAGGAGTTGATGAGCGATAGTGTCCGCATCGGCTGGAGCCTCGCGAAGGGTGTTTCCGAATTGTCGTGATATTTGCATTTGGTGAGGATAGGTGCCCGGAGGCGAGTCGAACAACGTTCTTGTGATAGCGAATTATAACTTGCTTAGTTTTTTGGTCATGTTGTCGTTCCGATCGGGTCGGTAGTCGTATGACCGTTTAAGCTCCCCCTAAGATCAGAGAGTGATGAGTTCAGTGTTACAAGACCTCAGATTGCTGCTCGATCAGAGCTGGTTAGATGTTATTAGATTCAGTCATCGGAGGGGAATTCGGCACTTTGCTTGTGATTACTTCGTCTAGGAGTTGTTTTGCTTCCGTAAGGATGGTGTCGTACGGGTAGTGTCCCACGATGACCTCACCTTTTTTAAGATTCACTCCTACTGGGCCACACCACATCCCGATATCCGCATCGTCGGTTTCACCAGGGCCATTTACTCGGCAGCCCATAACAGCGATCGTCACATCGTAGTCTGCGGCATAGGCGGACATTGCTTTCACATCTTGGGCCAGCTCGATGAACTTCTCGTTTTCAACACGTGAGCAAGAGGGACAACTGATGATGTTGATCCCGTGATCGAGTGCTGTCGGTACCGAGCGAAAGCGACCATTAGCGATGTCATCCAGTATCTGACGTCCTGCGATGATCTCTTGTCCTTTGTCATCAAAAGGGAGGGTGAGTGAAACACGTATCGTGTCACCGATCCCTTCAGATATTAGTTGTTCGAAGGCGATGCGTGTTTTGATGATCCCGTCCGGAGGTATTCCTGCCTCCGTAACCCCGAGATGGAGAGGCACTTCAGGGCGTTCGATCGAAAAGCGCCGATTGCCCTCGACAACCTTCCTCCAGTCAGAATCTTTCAACGACACGATATATCGAGTGAAGCCTAAGCCGTCGAGAATTTGTGCATGTTGGAGGGCGCTTGCAACCATTGCAGCGACATCGTCTTGGTCGAATTCGCTTCTTAACGCAGGGTCGACGGATCCACAGTTCACGCCTACACGGAGCGCTACGTCGTGGAGCGCCGCTTGTTCCGCAATATAGGCGACTTTTGCCTCGACGGATTTCCCCTTCTCATGATGATGCAGGTGCCCGGGGTTGTAGCGCACCTTGTCTACGAATGGCGCTACTTCAGCTACGAGACGATAGTTTTCTTGCAAATCGACGGAGAGGTTAGCTCCAATTATGCGAGTACGGTCGCGAATTTCTGCAAGTGCGCGTACGTCTGCTTTCGAATCGACAGCTATACGTATAAGGTCGGCGCCGCTCTCTTGAATTAGTTGGACTTGGTGAACAGTGGCATCAGTGTCTTGTGTTTGAGTTGCAGCCATCGATTGAATGGCGATAGGAGCACCGCCGCCAATCTGAATTGAACCTACCTGCACGGCACGGGTCTGATTACGGTTAGTCAAATCGATCGCCCTCGAGTGATGTGGTCAATTTTCAAATGAGGCTACATGATTATTGCCAGAACGGCTCGAGTTCAATTATTTGATTTGAGGTGTCGCCATCTTGTTTATCGTGCTCAGCGAAATATTGATTCGCCATTGATGATGCGGTTTATATCGATGAAAGTTATCACCAAGGCTAGGCCGATGAAGAGGATGAAGCCAGCCATGTGGACAATCGCTTCCTTATCAGGTGCAATCCGTTTCCCTCCGCGGGCAACCTCGACTATTAGGAAGAAGATGCGCCCACCGTCGAGCATTGGCAGTGGAAGTAAGTTAAGAATTCCGAGGTTTATGGAGAGCAGTGCAGCTAATTCGAGTAGTGGGGAGACGGCGTCACTTGCCTTTTCTTGGCTCCTAGCTACCTCTCCTACCGTTTGCCCGATACCGATTGGTCCGGCGAACTGCGGGCCACTACCACCTCCATTACCGAACCAGCTGCGGACCTCATTCTGAGCAAGAATTAGAGTGTCCCAAGTCTGTCGAAAGCCATTTGGGATCGATTCCCAAGGCGGTTGCGCTATGGTTTCCGTGAAAGGGAGACCATCGGGAGCGACGACTGAAGGTGCGATACTAATACCGGTTGGCCCCTGTCCTTCAGGAGGCGACCTTCGCGCTTCTACTGGAATGGTTATGTATTCACCGGAGCGTCGTACACGTATGTCTACTGTACGGCCCACGTTCAATCGCACGTAGCGACTTGCCTCTGCAACATTCAGTGTGTCTCTTCCAGCGATCGTGTAAATGATATCGCCCTCTTGCAAACCTGCTACCGCTGCTGGTGATTCTGGTATCACTACGGAAATCAACGCGCGGCCAACTTGGACTTGATGAGGAAAACTCAATGCAAAAGCAAAAAGAAAAATCGGAAGGACCAGATTAACGACTGCTCCGGCTGCAAGTATGATTAAGCGCTGCCAGCGTGGTCGTTTCGATAGTGAACGAGGATGAGCCGATTGTTCCTCACCCTCTAATCGGACGAAGCCACCAATTGGAAGCCAGTTTAGTGAGTATTCAGTTTCACCGTATTTGAAAGCACCTATCCGGGGGGGGAAACCGAGTCCGAATTCGTGGACATAGACACCGAAAGCCTTAGCGGTGAAGAAGTGACCAGCTTCGTGCGCCATTACAAGTGCGATCAGGATTAAGATAAATAGGGCGGCGGAACTTAATACTTCTTGAAAGAAAACGAATCCAAGGATGATGCTTCCGAGTACGGTAATAAGAGTAATCACTCGCCGCATTCGGTTATGAATTTTAGATTGCTGATTTGCCTGCACTTGACGTTGTTGCGATTGCTCGCTCATAACAGGCCCGATGAGATTACTTCATCGACGAAGTGATGTCCCCATTGTTCGGCTTCCAACGAAGTATTTAGGTCCGGACTTATTGTCGGTTGATGGGATTCCAACGCTAACGTCAAGAGCCGGGGGATGTCTGTGAATCTACACTCGTTGGCAAGAAAATGTGCAACAGCAGCCTCGTCTGCTCCTGAGATGGCAGCAGCAGTTGTGTCTTCTCGACGACCTGCTTCGAGAGCTATGTTCAGACAAGGAAATCGGTCATTTTCTACGGTACCGAAGTGCAGTGCTCCGCGTTCGGCTAGGTCGAGCGGTGGCGCTGGATGTACAGGCACTCGATCAGGGTATGCGAGTGCTATTTGAATGGGTAAGCCCATATCTGGTTCACCAAGCTGAGCTTTCACCGAACCATCTGTGAAGGTGACCATACTATGGATGACGCTTTCCCGATGTTGCAGGATGTTGATTCGGTCTAATGGAATGTTGAACAACCAACGAGCTTCGATAGCTTCAAGGCCTTTGTTAAAGAGAGTTGCACTGTCGACAGTGATCTTTTTCCCCATGTCCCAGTTTGGATGACTGACAGCCTGTTCTGGTGTTACAGCATCGAGCTGTGTGAGATCTAGATCACGGAAAGCCCCTCCTGATGCTGTGAGTGTCAGATGTTCGACACGATCAGGTTGTTCACCCCAAAGGCATTGCCAAATTGCGGAATGCTCGGAGTCGACAGGGCGTAGTTCTGCACCAGCAGATTGTCCCTCTTTGAGTGCCGAAATTACAGCGCTACCTCCTACGACAAGTGATTCTTTGTTGGCTATCGCGACTGGTATACCTGCTCGCAGGGCAGCTATCGTTGCTGGGAGCCCTGCGAGTCCGTTTGTGGCTGTTAATAGGACGTCGACGTCTGATCTGACGGCGATCATCTCCGGCTCAGACCACTCTGCATCTGAGATGGTTCGGAGTGCATTTGCCTCGCGACTGGGGAGAGCGTAGATCGCTGCCGGATGGAATTCGAGAACTTGCTCAACCAAGAGCTTGACGTTTCGTCCAGCGGCCAATGCCACAACTTCGAATTGATCAGGCGCTGCTCGTATCACATCGAGAGCTTGTCGCCCGATCGATCCTGTAGAGCCTAGGATAGCAACCCGGATCATTGTGCTGATTTCATGCGGAAGTCCATCGTAAAGTCCAATATATCCATGGTGCTGCGAAGAGTAGAGAGTCAAGTCGATCGAGTACGCCGCCGTATCCAGGCAAGATTTGTGAAATGTCTTTTACTGCGACTCGACGCTTAAGAGCCGACTCGACCAAATCACCGATCATTGCAGCGATTGGAGTCCCTAGAGCTACCGTAATGACTGGGATTCTATCCTTATCACCAGTAACGATATCAGTGATAGTTTTGATCTGTGGATCGACTTGGACTGCAACAATTGTGATAAGCGCCGTGATTACTCCAACGAGGTAGCCTCCCACAGCGCCTTCCCAAGTCTTGTTGGGAGAGATTGTGGGAGCCATCTTACGATGTCCGATTAGGCGACCGACTATGTACGCTCCCGTATCAGTTGCGAAAACTGTTGCCAACAAGATGACTAACCAGCGTTGTCCCGCTTCAACATCCCGCAATAATATAAAATGTACTCCCATCGCACCGATGTAGAGCACGGAGCCAATCCACCATCCTCCCAAGGATTGGGCAAATTGGTTGCGTCCTTGAATTAGCATCAAGAGGCTGACTCCAGCAAGCAATATAATCACCCAGACGGAAGGGCTTAAGCCTGTACGAGTGAGTGCGACTAATAATGCTGCTGTGGCCGCTGCACTGATCGGTACAGTGAGTTCCCCTTCTTTGGGCTGTGCGCATCGGACGAGTTCGAATGTGGCGACTGCAAGGATAGCTTCGACTACTGCAGCGAAGATTGGCTCAGGTGTGATCAGCAAGACTGCGAGCAAGGGCACGCCGACGGCTGCGGTTAAGAGTCGATGGATGAACAAAGTGATGCCCCCTAGGGGCCTGAACTATTCGGGAAGTGCTCCTTAGCATCACCGTTATCGACGAGGCCAAAGCGTCGTTGCCGGTGACCGAAATCGATTAGAGCGGCATCGATTGCATGAGCATTAAAGTCCGGCCAAAGTGTTTTGGTGAAGTAATACTCGGCGTAAGCTGCTTGCCAGACAAGAAAGTTCGAGACGCGAACTTCTCCACCGGTGCGAATTAATAAGTCGGGTTCTCGGAGTCCTTCGGTAGCTAGTCGTGAGCTAATCGATTCCTCGGTGACATCATCCGCGTTCACGCCTTCACGAATCAAGTCCTGGACTGCTTCGACAATATCAGCACGGCCACCGTAATTAAATGCGAGGTTAAGCATTAGTTTTGAGTTGTTCTTAGTACGTTCAATAGCTTTTTCAACCCGTCGGCGGAGCCACACAGGTAAGCGTTCTAGGTTGCCCAGATGACGCAGTTGTATCCCAGTCTCATCGAGTTCTTCTAGGTGTTGATCGATGAAATCGCGTCCAAGACGGAAAATGGCTTGTACCTCGTCACGAGGGCGCCCCCAGTTTTCAGTCGAAAATCCCCAAAGTGTAAGAACGCTGACACCGTGCTCTGCTAAGCGTTCGACAACTGGTCGTATTGCATCTGCGCCGGCTCGATGTCCTTCTACACGGCTAAGTCCGCGAGACTCAGCCCAGCGCCCATTTCCGTCCATAGTGATTGCGACATGTCGCGGTATTGCACGGAGGTGTGGCAGTGGGGGGACAGTCAAAGTCGGTTCGACTACCAAATTGATCTCCTCAGGATCTGTTGGAAACATGTCCTGAATTATCGTTACGAAGGTTTCTTAGCCAGGGGGTCAAACCCGTAAAAGCTCTGCTTCTTTCTCTTTGCCGAATTTTTCGAGTTGCTCTATCCGGCCTTGAGTTAGTTGCTCGATTTCTGCAGCACCTCGATGTTCGTCGTCTTCTGAGATGTCATGTTCTTTCAGCGCTTTTTTGAGCTCATCCATCGCATGGCGGCGTGCGTTACGAACAGAGATTCGAGCTTCTTCTGTCTTACCATGAAGCTGCTTCACCATCTCCTGACGACGTTCCTCAGTCAGCTGTGGAATTGGCAAGCGGATTATTTTCCCGTCGCTCTGTGGGGTAATACCGATATCGCTGGTTTGGATTGCCTTCATGATCGAATCAGTCGCACTTTGATCCCAAGGTTGGATCGTTATCAACTGTGCTTCGGGCGCACCTAAAGTCGCAAGTTGGTTGAGTGGCATCTTTTGCCCGTAGTGCTCGACTTGCAGCTGCTCTACCAGCGATATGTTTGCTCGTCCGGTACGAACTGCAGCGAGAACATTACGGTAAGCCTCTGAGGCCTTCTCCATACGGGATTCAGCATCAAGGAGGATCTCGTCGATCATCGATGTTCCCCTTCATAGTGTGTGCGTCGATGTGATAATCCACGATACCGGATGTGATTCGCTGTTCGCGATATGATGTCTCGTACTCCACATTGAAGTTCTGATGAAGTTCCCCGACTATCAATATTCCGTGTATCTCGTCACCGAATCTCACTTTTGTATTCTTACTCGGCTATTCGCCCAGTTCGAAACGCGAGAATTTCCCGATTTTGATATTCTCGCCAGTCTGACCGATCGCACTTTTAACAAGGTCTTCGATAGTCTGACTCGGCTCACGAATGAAAGACTGCTTAAGCAGAGCATATTCCTCCCGATTACCTGAGATATCCTCAGGGATGTCTTCTGCTGTCAGTCCGAGCGGATTCATTGCTGCAACCTGCATTGCAATATCCCTCGCAAGCTGCTTGAAGGTATCGGTACGTGCTACGAAGTCGGTCTCACATTGCACTTCAACGAGCGCGCCAATCCGACCTTGGCCGTGGATATAAGCTTCGATGACGCCTTGACTGGTTTCACGTTCTGAACGTTTGACTGCTGCGGCGATACCCTGCTGCTGTACGATCTTGCGGGCTTCATCGAAGTCACCGCTTGCTTCTTCCAGGGCGCGTTTTGCATCCATTACACCAGCGCCGGTCTCTTCACGCAGGCGTTTGATGTCACTAGTAGTAACCACGGATGATCCTCGTCTTCGCGTATTTACACGAGTTTTTAAGCAAGTTAGTCGCTCCGCTCGGTTGCGCCTTCAGATGAAGGCCCAACCGCTTCGGCTGCTGCTTCGGCTGCTGCTTCGGCTGCTGCTTCGGCTGCTGCATTTTCGGCAGCTTGGAACTGCTGTTCAACTTCACCAACAGCGATTCCTTCGAGCACTGCATCAGCGATTAGACCAGTCATCAACTGAATCGCACGGATCGCGTCATCGTTCGAAGGGACAGGAAAATCGATCACATCTGGATCTGCGTTCGTGTCACACATCGCGATGATCGGTATTTTACTGCGGTTTGCTTCTTGAACGGCGATTTCTTCCATCGCCGGGTCGACTATGAAGAGTGCCCCAGGCGGACGTTCCAGTGAACTGAGTCCAGAGAACGCACGAGTGAGACGTTCGTATTCTTTTTGCAGCATTACACGTTCTCTCTTCGTCTCACGCAGACTTACTCCGGCGACAGATGAAGCCTCAGTTTCAGACTCAGTTTTAGTTTCAGTATCAACATCAATCTCAATGTCAGGTGATGCTGCGAAACCTTCACTTAATTCGTTGTAGTACTGGATACGTTTCGAGATTGTCTGGAAGTTAGTAAGTGTTCCACCGAGCCAACGATTATTAACGAAAGGCATACC
>CEVA01132047.1_pt1 | contig 14648 bp, 12 predicted proteins | sample 361521 | NCBI WGS metagenome assembly CEVA01 (sample SAMEA2622823, study PRJEB7988) | marine metagenome | isolation source: saline water (ENVO:00002010), including
CTGTCCTTGGCCTTCGACGCGAGCCGGGGTTTGTTGTCTTCGACGGCAGATTTACACCGCAGTTACCCTGGCCGCGCGCCGCGCAACCCCGTGCCGACGCCACTGAAAGGCCTGTGTCAGCGGCTTCTATCCTGGCCAAAGTGTTCCGGGATCGATATATGCTGGATTTGGATGAGAAGTACCCGCAATATGGTTTTCGTCAACACAAAGGGTATCCTACTCCTGTGCATCTACACGCCCTTGAACGCTGCGGACCATGCCCCGAGCATCGGTTTTCCTTCCGTCCTGTCAGGAATGCTTCTCTATCAAAGGGCGGCCCGCAGTCGAGTTCGGTGATCGAATCGGTGTCGCAACCGTCATGACAACTTCTTTCGTTCATCTGAACGTCCATACGGAGTACTCCCTGGTGGACGGGATCACTCGGATTGAGGAGTTGGCGGAGGCGGTGGGACAGGCGGGCATGCCCGCAGTGGCCATGACCGACGTCTCGAACATTTATGCCGCAATCAAGTTCTATCGCGCATGCCTCAAAGCAGGGATCAAGCCGTTATTTGGAGTTCATCTTGACGTCGGCGAAAAGAGCTCCGGCGTGCCGGCAGGTCAAATTGGTCTGCTATGCCGGAATAACGAGAGCTTCCAAGCCCTGAGCCACCTTTTGACTGACATCTATACCCAGCCCAGATCTGGACACTCGTTGTCGGTCGAACGCGAGCGTCTCGAAGGCATCGGCAAAGGCCTAATTGGACTGTCTGGGGGGGTGGATGGCGATGTTGGCCGGGCTCTTATGGCAGGACACGCACGTGAGGCAACGGAACTCCTCAGGCGATACCAAAATATCTTTGAAGGAAACTTCTTTATCGAGATTACTCGCACCAACCGGGCGGGTGAAAAAGAGTATGAGGCCCGTGCACTGGAGATGGCCTCCCGCGAAAATGCGCCTCTTGTCGCGACCAACGCCGTTCGTTTCATATCGGCGGAGGATTTCGAGGCCCACGAGATCAGGACTTGCATTCGTCAGGGCCGGGTTCTGGATGACCCTCGGCGGCCTCGGGTATTTACCGCTGAGCAATATATGCGAACGCCAGAAGAGATGGCGGGTGCTTTTTCGGACCTACCCAGTGCCGTCGAAAACACGGTCGAAATTGCCCGGCGATGCAACGTATTCATCGATTTTAATGCCACGCACATGCCGCAGTATCAGGCCGGGAATGACAGCAGTACAGAGGAGATACTTAAGGTCCAGGCGCAAAAGGGGCTGATCGACTATCAGCAAAAGATTTCCGTCGGAGAGCGTAAGACATATCAGAATCGCCTCGATACTGAAATCGAGACGATCAATCGAATGGGGTTTGCCGGATATTTCCTAATCGTCGCTGATTTTGTGCAATGGGCTCGAGACAACGGTGTGCCGGTGGGGCCCGGCCGGGGGTCCGGCGCTGGATCCCTGGTGGCCTTTTCGCTCGGCATTACCCGCCTTGATCCGATAGCGCATGGCCTTCTATTCGAACGCTTCCTCAATCCGGAGCGGGTCTCCCTGCCTGACTTCGACATCGACTTCTGCATGGTGGGCCGTGATCGGGTCATTGAGTACGTCAGCGGTCGTTATGGCGCCGAAAAAGTCGCCCAGATCATCACCTACAACACACTGGCAGCCCGCGCTGTAGTCCGCGATGTTGGGCGCGTTATGGGCATGCCTTACGGATTCTGCGACACACTGGCGAAATTGGTTCCATTTGAAGTTGGCATGACGCTGGAGAAAGCCCTTGCGCAGGACGACGAATTGCGTCGTCGGTATCGCAACGAAGCCGAGGTAACGCAATTGATCGACAATGGGCGGCGGCTGGAGGGACTGCCCAGGAATGCAGGCAAGCATGCTGGTGGGCTCGTCATCGCGCCGGAGGCAATCGCCGAATTCTCGCCCCTGTACTGGGAGCCCGGAATGACTCAGGCGGTGACCCAGTTCGATAAGGATGATCTGGAAGCGATCGGACTTGTGAAGTTTGACTTCCTGGGACTGCGCACATTAACCGTCATTGATTGGGCGACGAATCTGGCGAATGAGACTCGCCAAAAGAAGGGCGAACCACCGATCGATCTGGAGTCGTTAACGCCCGATGATTCAGAAGTCTATCGACTCATTTGCACCGGAAAGACAACGGCGTTATTCCAGTTGGAGTCACGGGGAATGCAGGAGCTGATTCAACGTCTTCAGCCTGATCAATTTGAGGAGCTCGTCGCCCTGGTGGCCCTGTTCCGACCAGGCCCTCTGCAGTCCGGGATGGTGGATGACTTCATTAATCGAAAACATGGCCGCGAACCGGTCGTATACCTGCACGACCGAATCCAGTCAGTGTTGGAACCCACATACGGGGTGATTCTCTATCAGGAGCAGGTAATGGAGATCGCGCGTGAACTGTCGGGTTTCAGCCTGGGATCAGCGGATCTGCTTCGACGGGCGATGGGCAAGAAGAAGCCCGAGGAAATGGAGCGTCAGCGCCAGATCTTCATCGATGGCGCAACCGAACGCGGCATCGCACAGGGGAGCGCCACCCACATTTTCGGTCTTATCGAGAAGTTTGCCGGTTACGGGTTTAATAAATCCCACTCCGCAGCATATGCTTTATTAAGCTACCAGACCGCCTGGTTAAAAACCTATTACCCGGCGGAATTTATGTCAGCAGCGCTATCCGCGGACATGGAGCATACCGACAAGGTTGTCATCCTGGTTCGGGAAGCAAAATCAATGAACCTAAATATTGCTCCTCCCGACATTAATCGCGGCGAACTGAAATTCTCTGTGGCTGAGGATGGTTCGATCGTGTACGGGCTGGGCGCGATTAAGGGGGTCGGAGAGAAAGCCCTTGAAGACATCCTGAATGAGCGAGCGAAGAACGGTCCGTACCGGGATCTGTTATCGCTCTGTCGGCGTATCGACTCTCAAAAAGTAAATAAAAAGACCCTTGAAGCGTTGATTCGATCCGGCGCGTTGGACTCTTTGGGTATGGAGCGCTCTCATCTGGACTACCAGCTGCCTCAGGCACTGGATGCAGCAGGACAACAGAGCAGCAATGCCTCATCAGGACAGAATGACATGTTTGGAATGCCATCTGTCGACGAGGTCGTGCTCGCAGCACCGCCTGGACACGTCTGGTCGCCGCGCAAACGACTTGAAATGGAGCGCGCCAGCCTCGGGTTTTATCTGACCAGCCATCCGATCGAGCACCACAGAACCGAGTTACGGGCAATAGGGGCGGTCACGATTGCGCAGACAGTGCATCATTCGGAAAAAGCGGTAATGCTTGCGGGCTTGGTTCAGGAGGTCAGAACATTCCAGAATCGCAAGGGCGAAACGGCCGCATTCTTCAGACTGGATGACGGCTCCGGTTACGCCGATGTCAGTATTTCCCCGAGCCTCTTCTCAGAAGCCAGGAGCACGTTGAGTGCAAAGGGGCTCGTACTGGTTCGGGGCACGACTGGGATAGACGACCGATCGGGCCTTCTCGCGCTCAAAGCCGACGGGATGTGGGCTTTGGAAGTCTTCCGTACGGAGCGCCTGTCCGAACTTGATATCACACTTCCCGAGACGCTTGATGCGAGAACAGCCGCTGATGAACTGAAATCAATGCTTCGCCCATTTACGCCCGGGGCAACGAGCGTGACGCTTAACTACAAAAATCCTGATGGGGACAGTCTGTCGATCCGACTGGGGGAACAATGGCGGTTACGGCCAGAGCCCGAATTGTTCGATAGCCTGGTCAACTTCACCGGGGAATCGGCAATCACGTATGAATTTGGCAAAATAGATAAAAGCGTGCACTCTGACGGCAGCAAAGCTCCCTGATCGCCTGTCCTTTGATTTGCCGGAGTAAAATAGCCCGGAATGAGTAGTTCATTAGATTTCGAACAGCCTATCGTCGAACTCGAGGCCAAGATAGACGAGTTAAGACGTGTCGACGTGGACGGGGAACTTGACCTCCATCGCGAAATTGAGCGGTTGGAAACCAAGAGTCGCAAGTTAACCCGTGAAATCTTTGCATCCCTAGATGCCTGGCAGATCACCCGATTGGCGCGCCACCCGCAACGCCCGCATACGCTCGACTATATCTCGCGGATCTTTTCACATTTTCAGGAGCTGGCGGGGGACCGGATGTACGCCGATGATCCCGCTATCGTCGGCGGGCTCGCACGGTTTGGTGGTCAGGGTGTGATGGTGATCGGGCATCAGAAAGGCCGAGACACCAAGGAAAAAGTGCGAAGAAATTTCGGGATGCCCAGCCCCGAGGGCTACCGCAAAGCGCAGCGCTTAATGCGAACGGCCGAACGGTTTGGCCTGCCGGTTATCACATTGATTGATACCCCTGGCGCTTACCCCGGTATCGGCGCCGAAGAGCGCGGTCAGAGCGAGGCAATCGCTCAGAGCATCGCTTTGATGGCGGGGCTTAAAGTACCCATTATCTCGGCCGTCATCGGAGAAGGGGGTTCGGGCGGTGCTCTCGCGATCGGGGTGTGTGACCGTTTGGTGATGCTGCAATACGCGACCTATTCGGTCATCAGCCCAGAAGGCTGTGCGTCCATTCTTTGGAAGAGCGCCGATAAGGCCCAGACAGCTGCGACTGCCATGAAAATTACCTCGGAGAGTCTGAAGCAGAACGGACTTGTCGACGAAGTGGTTTCAGAGCCGGTGGGAGGCGCGCATCGTGATCCCGATCAGACCGCTGATCACCTTCGGGTCGTAATCCGAGAACAACTGCACGCGTTGAACTCCCTGGCGACCGAGGAGTTGTTGCGCGAGCGTGACAAGAGGTTACGCTCATTTGGACGATTCAAAGACGAGGCCTGAGCCGCCCGAGGAATTGGATTCCCTGCAAAGGGTAGTCTGGGGTGCGCTCGCCCCACATAAGCATAGTATGATTCACGTCGCCTTCAGCGGCGGCATTGATTCCACGGCATTGCTGTCGCTGGTGGTCTCGCTGCGCAGCCATCTTGCGTTGCGCGTTCGAGCCTTGCATGTCAATCATGGCTGGACTCCGGATTCAGATACCTGGGAGACTCACTGCAGTCGGTTTTGTAACGATCTGGTGGTACCTTTCGAGTCTTATAAGCTTGCGTCCAAACCATATTGTGCGGGGACGCAAGGCGGGTCTGGCGGTAAGTCGGGTGAGGCCCGGGCCCGCGAACTGCGATATCAATGGTTCGCACGGATGATTGAACCCGAAGATCTACTGGTGACGGGCCATCATTTAGACGATCAGGGTGAGACACTGTTCTTTCGGCTAATGCGGGGTGCATCTGTACGGGGCCTAGGAGCCATACGGCCATTTCAGCGTCTGTATGGTCTAAAGGTGGTGCGGCCCCTTCTTGATGTACCGAAGGAACGTCTAGCAGACTGGGTAACCGAACGTGGTCTACCCACCGTTTGTGACCCCTCTAACTGGGATGAGACATACGATCGGAATCTGCTGCGCCGACAGATCTTTCCGGCCCTTCAGTCTCGCTGGCCCAATGCCGCGCAGACTCTTGCCCGGAGTGCAAGCCACTTCCAGGAAGCGCAGGCGGTGATGGACGATGTAGCCGCGGACGATTTGGCGCGTTGCACACTTCAGCACCGTCAAAATGTACTCTGGGATCTGGGTGCCGTCTCGCGAGCCGCGCTTTTACAACTCAGTTTTCCTCGACTGCTTAACGTGCTGAGATTCTGGGTTGATTCAAAGGGTCTTCTAATTCCATCAGAAAGAGCACTCCGGGAGCTAGTCCGACAGCTCGAATCGGCAGGGCAACAGTCCTCGCCAAGATTAACGGTCGGTGCGGCAGAGTTCCGTTGTTACCGAGACGGATTGTTTTTGATTCCGGGTGCGCTGCAGGATTGTCCTATTCCACGGGAGACTCAATTGTGGGAGGGGACTGCGGTAGAGGTCCGAGGGTCCGACATTGCCCTTCGTGCCGTGTCGGCGGGGAGATCCGGCATGAGGGCCTCCCTTTTTGGAGAAGGAACGGTGGAGTTGCGTTGGGGCAGGGGAGTGCAGACGGTGCAGCCACTGGGGCGCGGTCCTCATCGCCGCTCACTACGAAAACTCCTCCAGGAAACCAGCATCCCGCCCTGGGAGCGTGAGCGCATTCCACTGATCTTCATCGATGGACGATTCGCGGCGATGCCGCGGATCGTCGTCGATGAATTTTGTAGCGCGGCTACTGGAGAAGCAGGCATTAAGATTCTCCTCGATGACTTGCGAGAGACGAGGTGGAAGTAAGTTGGTCCGTTGTATCGGAAAGGATCGTCTGTTATCCTAACGGTCCGTCGGGTGTCGCTGGCGGGGAACAGCAATGACTGATTTCCCGGAATCCCTCGCCCGTTTAGATCAATTCCGATTATAGGAAACCATGTCCGACGGAACTCCCCCCAAATTTGCTTTCATAACCGGCGGTGTCGTCTCATCTCTCGGAAAGGGGTTGTCTGCTGCCTCATTGGGTGCGCTGCTGGAAGCGAGAGGCCTGACAGTGACCTTGGTGAAACTTGATCCCTACATTAATGTTGACCCGGGGACAATGAGCCCGTTCCAGCACGGAGAGGTCTTTGTTACGGACGATGGCGCTGAAACCGATCTTGATCTGGGACACTACGAGCGGTTCGTGCGAACCCGAATGGGCCGAAAAAATAATTTCACCACCGGACAGATCTATGAGCGTGTCATTCGCAAAGAACGGCGCGGCGATTTCCTTGGCGGAACAGTGCAGGTCATTCCGCACATCACAAATGAGATCAAGGAGTCGATTATTGCCGCAGGAGACGGTCACGACATCTGCCTGGTCGAGATCGGCGGCACAGTCGGCGATATCGAATCGCTTCCGTTCCTGGAGGCCATCCGGCAGATGCGCATAGAGCGAGGCAGGGAGAATACGATATTTCTGCACCTCACCCTCGTTCCAGCACTCCAGACGGCAGGCGAGATCAAGACCAAACCAACGCAGCATTCGGTCAAGGAATTGCGCAGCATCGGTATTCAACCCGACATCGTCCTGTGTCGTGCGCACGATCCTCTGCCGGCCGATGCGCGGCGAAAGATATCCCTTTTCACGAATGTAGAAGAAGCCTCTGTTATTTCCGCTGAGGATGTCGACAATATCTACTCGATTCCTCGTCGTTACCACGAGCAGGGTTTGGACGATGCGGTCGTCAAACATCTTGCCCTCGGCGGCCGGGAATCAGACCTCGGGGAATGGGACGAGGTCGTGGGCATTATGCAGTCGCCTGAGGCGGAACTCACGATAGCCATGGTGGGTAAGTATGTCTCGCTGACCGAATCCTATAAGTCCCTTTCGGAGGCAATAATTCATGCGGGTATCCGGAATCATGTTCGGCCCGTCGTGAAGTATGTTGATGCCGAAGAACTGACGAGTCTCGAAGAAGCGACCGAGATCTTGTCAGATGTCGATGCGGTGCTGGTGCCCGGGGGGTTCGGCGCGCGAGGCACCGAAGGTATGATCAACGCAGCCCGTTTTGCTCGGACCTCCGGTACTCCCTATCTGGGAATTTGTCTCGGCCTGCAAATCGCGGTGATCGAGTTCGCTCGTCACGTTGCTGCCATGGAATCGGCAAACAGTACCGAATTCAACGACAGCGGCGATTTTCCGGTGGTGGCACTGGTAACCGAATGGACGGAAGGCGACGGTAAACTAATGGAACGCAGCGACAGTGATGATCTGGGGGGCACGATGCGGCTCGGCGCCCAGGAGGCCCATCTGGACCCGGAGTCATTGTGCGCCCAAATATACGGTCGCAATACCATTTTTGAACGGCATCGCCACCGCTATGAAGTAAACAACCAGTACCGCCCGCGTCTGGAAGAAGCGGGTCTTCGGGTATCGGGGCGATCGGCAGACGATCTTGTCGAAATGATCGAGATTCCGTCGCACCCGTGGTTTGTTGCCTGTCAGTTTCACCCCGAGTTCAACTCGACACCGCGCGATGGACATCCGCTTTTTGCCGAATTTCTGGTAGCCGCCCGACGACATCAAAACGCCTTACGTCATCCGGACTCCAATACGGCCTCAGCGTGAGTATATTCAGCCGTCGTAGCGGATCAGAGGGAGGCCTGTTCTTTATCGTCGGGCCGTGCGTCATTGAAAGCCGGGAAAACGCACTGCGTACGGCGGAAGAACTTGCCAAGATAGCGTCTGCGCTCAATATTGCGCTGATATATAAGTCATCCTTCGACAAAGGCAATCGTTCTTCAGGTGCTTCTTTTAGAGGTCCTGGCTTGGACGCCGGGCTGCAGGTACTGGAGGCAGTACGGTCGGAGACTGGGCTTCCCGTATTGACAGACGTGCATACGCCGGAACAGGCGACGTTGGCAGGGCAGGTTGTCGACATGCTGCAAACCCCGGCCTTTTTGTGTCGCCAGACAGATCTTATTGTCGCCGCAGCGGCGACAGGTGTGCCGGTGAATATCAAAAAAGGACAGTTCATGGCGCCGCAGGAAATGCGAACCGTTGCGCAGAAAGCCGTGGCTGCCGGAGGTGATGACATCTTCCTATGTGAGCGAGGCACGACGTTTGGATACCACAACCTGGTGGTCGATATGCGGTCGCTGCAGGTGATGGAGTCGCTGGGTTTTCCGGTGATTTTCGATGCCACACACTCCGTCCAGTTGCCGGGTGCCGGCGGGGACCGGTCTGATGGCCAACGGGAATTTGTTCCTTTGTTGGCTCGTGCCGCGGTGGCGGCAGGTGTCGCCGGCGTATTTATGGAGACGCATATTGATCCTGCCAATGCCTTAAGCGACGGGCCGAACGCTTGGCCGCTGGGTAGGTTGCAGCCCCTGCTTGATGACTTGGTGAGAATTGATGAGGTAGCGAAGCAATCAAACTTAACCGGCAGCAAAAACTAGCAGCACCACACTATGAATCATCCGTCCTCCTTAATCATTTCCCGGGTTCACGCGAGAGAAATCCTCGATTCCCGGGGATTTCCGACCCTCGAAGCAGATGTGACGCTAAAAGGGGGCGCAGTGGGGCGCGCAGCGGTACCTTCCGGGGCATCCACGGGCAAACGCGAGGCCCTGGAACTGAGAGATGGAGACCCTGACCGGTTCAATGGCAAGGGTGTCACCAGAGCGGTGGGCAACGTCAATGGTGAAATTCATCAGTGTCTGGCAGGCCGCGACGCCGCGGATCAGCGCCAGGTCGATGAGCAGTTAATTGCACTGGATGGGTCTCCCAACAAGGAGCGTCTCGGGGCCAATGCCATGCTTGCCGCCTCGCTTGCGACCGTGAAGGCTGCGGCCAACGGTCTGGGCGAACCTTTATACGACCACATTGGGAGGCTTCACGACAATCCTCGTCCGACGCGCCTTCCTGTTCCTCAGATGAACATCCTGAATGGCGGGGCACATGCGGACAACAATATCGACTTTCAGGAGTTTATGGTACTTCCTGCTGGGGCAGTCTCGTTTCGGGAGGCTCTTCGCTGCGGAGTCGAAATCTTTCACCAGTTACGGTCCGAGTTGATTTCACAAGGTCTGCAGACCGCAGTGGGGGACGAGGGTGGATTCGCTCCGGACTTTCCCTCCAATGAAGCGGGTCTCCAGGCTGTTCTGCAGGCAGTGGAGCAGTCGGGCTATACGATCTCTGAAGACGTGCTCTTGGGCCTCGATCTTGCTAGTTCTGAGTTTTTCGAAGAAAACCGGTATCTACTTCGATCAGAGGGCCGAAGTTACGGCACGTCTGAGTTCATTGCCTTTATATCCGATCTGACGGATCGAATCCCTATCATCTCCCTGGAGGACCCATTGGACGAGGAGGACTGGGATGGATGGGTAAAACTGACACAGGAGATCGGTCAGATTGTTCAATTGACCGGCGATGACCTTTTCGTTACCAATCCAGGCATCCTTGAAAAAGGTATCAACCTGAAGGCGGCAAACTCGATTCTGATCAAGGTTAACCAGATTGGGACCTTGAGTGAGACACTGGATGCTGTCCGCCTTGCACAGTCAAACGGTTACGCGGTTACAGTTTCACATAGATCCGGGGAAACTGAAGATACGACTATTGCGGACCTGGCTGTCGGCGTGGGGGCCGACCAGATCAAGACCGGTTCCTTGTGCAGATCAGAGAGAACCGCAAAATATAACCGCCTGCTCCGTATCGAAGAAACGCTGGGTGAGGGCGCCATCTATGCCGGCAGGAACGCCTTTCGGCAACTGTAAGCGTTTCCGAGACTTTTGAGACTTGCCGGTGCCCTACCTAAGGACGCTAATCTTCTGCCTGATCGGACTCGTCCTCGTCTTGCAATATGCGCTATGGTTCGGCAAAAGTAACGTCGTAGACCTCATTCATTTACGTCGCTCAGTGAGTGAGCTTGAGAAAGAAAACCTGTCTTTGCGTGAGCGCAATAACCGGCTCCATGCTGATGTCAATGAAATCAAGAACCGTGTTGAGGCGATCGAGGCGCGGGCACGCGAACAGCTCGGGCTAATTATGCCCGGTGAGACCTACTACCAAGTCGTGCCGGCGGAGGACGACACGACGCCACGCGATCCAGATTAAAGTTTAGGTTAAATCGTCCACCGGAATCCGGTAGGGAAGAGGGCGAATTGATAATGGTGTCTCCTCCCAGAGAAGTTCCTCAGAGTTCGATTTCATTATCGCTGTAACCGGGACTGATGCCAAAAACTGTATCTGCCCGGGAGTTCGGGTTGCCCCGGCACTGACGACTACGCCGTTGCGGCCGGATGCCCCGCTAGTGCAGAGCACCGTGCTCCCTGGATCAGGGTGCCGGGTCTGCTCGGCAACCGCCCGGATCATCCGCTGCTTGGGCTTGCCCCGGTAACGAACCCGGGCAACAACCTCCTGACCCGGGTAACAGCCCTTTTGAAAGCTCACGCCGCCCACCAGATCCAGATTGACGGATTGCGGGATAAACATCTCTGAAAGTGGCGCGCTGATCACAGCGACACCTAACTCGATACAGAGTTGCCGGAAGGATAGTCTTTCCGAAAGGGGGTCTACAGCGGCCGCTTCGGTAGTCGAGACATCTAGAAGATCCTGGATGCGGAATAGTAGATCAGCGTTAGCTGTCGGCTGGTCCGGGTCCGGTCGCTTGTCCTGAAAGGCAAGACATCGCTCCGCGAGTCGTTCGAACGTGACGTCCGCACGCATGACGTAGATCCGGAGGCGGGCAACGACCGTCTCAGACACGGAGTCGTGGGTCAGCAATAAGAATTCACTCTGGGCTCGACAGACCAAGAACACTGCCAATAGGCGGCCTTTTGGAGAACAATATCCCGAGAGCGCCCAACCGCCATCGGGGATCGTGCTGACATCACCGGTGAACTGACTCTGGAGAAACGATTCAGCGTCATTGCCAAAACAACGGAACACGTGGAAATCCGGTGCGGGAATAAAGTCTTCGGTCATAGCGCGTTATGGACGATTGAAGAGAAGGGTAACACTCGCCTCTAATCCTGACGGGGCGTTCACTGAAGCGTGCGATATTACGCCCCCTGAAGTCGATCTTGCAAACAAAAAAGGGTCTTGAAAACAAACAGAAAGATCCCCAAAATTAGGGTTGTTGCAATGCACAAAAAAAACGTAAAGTTAGGAGGCGTCGTCGACACTAAGTCGAGTGGCACACACGCGCCGCGGGTCCCCCCTGCCAGTCAGAAGGGCGGGGACGGCGAGACGGCCGAAACCAGTTGCTCGGGAGATTCTGCAGCCAGAGATTCAACGTTCCGTCGACCCGACCCTACTCGCTACGGTGATTGGGAGCGAAACGGCCGCTGCATCGACTTTTAGCCGAACCATCTGCCTAGCATCCCAGGTATTAGTTCCGAATGTCGAATTCCCGCACCCGACCCATATCGCCGCATTTACAGGTCTACCGCCCGCAGCTGACGAGCGTGCTGTCCATAATGCACCGGCTCACCGGTCTTTTGCTGTCCGGCGCATCTGTCGTATTGTCGTTGTGGCTCGTTAGTCTGGCATTGGGCGAGCCCACGTATACCCGATTTGCCGGACTGTGGGACAGCTGGGCGGCAACAGCTCTGATGGTGGCTGTCGTTTTCTGCGTCTACTTCCACCTGTTAAACGGTGTTCGGCATCTGGCCTGGGACAGGGGATTTGGCTTTGATCTAGCCACTGTTTACGTGAGTGGCTGGACGGTTGTCGTAGGGGCGTTTGCGCTCTCCGCATTAACCTTTGCGCTGCTGGTGTGAAGTTCCCCGTATCTCGAGACAACACATGATGGCCGCCTCTCGCACAAGTCGCCCTGCATCAACTCACCCCGGTCTAGGTCACTGGCGATGGCAGCGCGTAAGCGCCATTGTCCTGGTGCCGCTGATTCTCTGGACGCTCTGGATGATGCGATCACTGGATGGGGGATCCTACTTGTCCGTAAGAGCGTGGCTTCAGGACATTGGGCCGAAAACGGCTCTGCTGCTTCTGGTGCCGTTGTCCTATTTTCATGGCGCGCTTGGCCTGCAAGTCATCATTGAAGACTATCTGCACCCCCCGTTGCGATCGCTTTTTATTTGGCTGGTGCGGCTTGTCGCGCTCATACTTTCCGTCGTCAGCCTATGGGCTGTTCTTGCTGCCGGCTCAATTTGACCCGCTAATGACTTCAGCCTACGAACTTGTCCAACACGAACATGACGTAGTTGTTGTGGGCGCCGGCGGCGCTGGACTACGTGCCTGTCTGAGTCTCGCAGAAGCGGGACTGCGTACCGCCTGTATCACCAAGGTCTTCCCGACGCGCTCGCATACGGTAGCCGCGCAGGGCGGCATGAGCGCGGCGCTCGCCAATATGGGGGAAGATGACTGGCGATGGCATATGTATGACACCGTGAAGGGATCGGATTGGCTGGGTGACCAGGAGGCCATCAGCTTCATGTGCAAAGAAGCCCCCTCTGCTGTGGTTGAACTTGAGCACTATGGAGTGCCTTTCTCCCGAACGGCGGATGGAAAGATCTACCAACGGGCTTTTGGGGGAATGACAACACACTTCGGCCAAGGGCAGGCCCAGAGAACCTGTGCTGCTGCAGATCGGACTGGCCATGCCATTCTGCACACGCTCTATCAGCAGTCGTTACGACGCCGGGTCGAATTTTTTATCGAATATTTCTGTCTCGATTTGATTATGGAAGCCGGCGAATGCAAAGGAGTCGTCGCCTGGTGCCTAGAAACCGGAGTCATTCACGTTTTCTGGGCAAAACGTGTCATTCTTGCGACGGGCGGCTATGGCAGGGCCTATTTTTCCGCCACATCTGCTCACACCTGTACGGGAGACGGGAATGCCATGGTCCTGCGTGCAGGCCTTCCTCTGCAGGACATGGAGTTCGTCCAGTTCCACCCTACGGGCATCTACGGATCAGGCTGTCTGATAACAGAAGGGGCCCGAGGCGAAGGGGGATTCCTGACCAACGCGGACGGCGAGCGTTTCATGGAACGCTATGCGCCAAACACAAAGGACCTCGCCTCACGTGACGTCGTGAGCCGTTCCATGACCATGGAGATTCGCGCCGGCCGAGGCGTGGGTGACGAAGGCGATCATATTCATCTACACCTCGAGCATCTCGGTCCCGAAATTCTGGCAGAGCGTCTTCCCGGGATTTCAGAGACCGCGCAGATTTTCGCCGGGATTGATGTGTGTAAGGAACCGATTCCTGTCATTCCCACGGTGCATTACAACATGGGCGGTATTCCAACCAATATACATGGGGAATGTTTGGGTACTCTGAATGGCGACGCTGCACCGGTTGTTCCCGGATTGATGGCGATTGGGGAGGCGGCCTGTGTTTCGGTCCACGGGGCGAATCGGCTAGGCTCCAATAGCCTCTTGGATCTGATTGTATTCGGCCGTGCTGCCGGACAGCATGCTGCCCGGACCGTGTCGTCAGCGGACAGCGCCGCGAAGGGAGGGCGGTCACCGGTCGATAATATCCTTGATCGGTTTGACAGGATTCGATATGCGAATGGACCCGCAAGCACGGCGGCGATCCGTCTCAGAATGCAGCGGGTGATGCAGATGAATTGCGCGGTGTTCAGGAATGAACAGGTGTTGAGCGAAGGGGTTAACCAAATCGACGAGACCTCCGGGATGTTCGCTGATATCGGCGTGACCGATCGATCTATGATCTGGAACACTGACCTGGTGGAAACGCTCGAGCTTGAAAACCTGCTGGCTCAGGCTCGCGTGACAGTCCACAGCGCTCGCGCGCGGACTGAGAGCCGGGGCGCCCATGCCCGAGATGACTATCCTGATCGTAACGATAAAACCTGGATGGTGCATACACTGGCTGGCTTGAAAGAGAATTCGATCGAACTTTCCTACCGGCCCGTGAACATGGAGACCGGAATGCCGGATGTAGAGAGTATTCCCCCTAAGGCCAGGGTGTATTAACGATCATGGCCCAGTTCCGACTTCCTAAAAACGCACGGATGATCCAAGGGCGGCGTCATAATGACGGGTCAGGAATGCAGCGGCCGCTGCAGCTACAGATATATCGCTGGAATCCGGACGACGATTCCCAACCACAGATAGACGAGTACACCATTGATCAGGCTACCTGCGGGCCAATGCTTTTGGATGCCTTGATCAAGATCAAGAACGAGATTGACTCCACGCTGACCTTCAGACGTTCCTGCAGAGAAGG
>CEVA01243130.1_pt1 | contig 14637 bp, 13 predicted proteins | sample 361521 | NCBI WGS metagenome assembly CEVA01 (sample SAMEA2622823, study PRJEB7988) | marine metagenome | isolation source: saline water (ENVO:00002010), including
GCCTCCTCTGCCGCTGGGGCCTCCTCTGCCGCTGGGGCCTCCTCTAACTTAACCTCTTCGATTATCTCTTGAGGTGGCGCAACCTTCTTTTTTGGAACCCTTAACTCTTCTGCTTGTAGCAAAATGTCTGAAGTGTTTGCTGCTTTGTATCTGTTTATTAGCTTCCTTGCCCTTTCTGTTGGTTGTGCACCTTTTGAAACCCATTCATCGTATTTGACTAAATCAACCTTTAGGGGACTACCTGGAAAACTGATTCCATATTGTCCAATTACCTCTAGAGCTTTATTTGCTTTTGCGGATCTTGCTTTAGTCACTACGATACGATAGGCTGGCTGTTTTTTCCTTCCAACCCTAGCTAATCTAATTTTTAATTCCATTATCTTCCTCCAGCATTCGATTTCATTGACTTGAACATTTCGAATATTGCTTTTAATTCTCTATCTTTTAAACCATTTGGTTTTGCGATCTCCTTTATCCTGTCTTTCGAGACTTTGCCCGTTCTTCTTTCCTCATCTGTCAATGCCTCTAATGCAGATTCAAAAGACTTAAGTTTTTTTGCATCAAGTGCACCTGCAGGCAAGTTTTTCATCATTGGAAGCTTTTTCACCATGTTCATGCCCATTGGGCCCAATTTTCTTAAAGTCTTCAAGGCCTTTAAAACGTCATCCAATGTTGCCTTCTGCAACACAGAAGGGTCGACTTTCGGCATATTTTTTCTTCCAAACATAACAATATAAAAAGTGCAATAAGGGTAACAATTGTATCATCTATCAGGAAAATATGTATTTTCTAAAAAAAATTGAATATAGATACGTTTATTTTTTTTGGAAACTTATTTTTTATAGTTGTAAAAACCCTCTCCACTTTTTCGTCCTAATTTTCCCTCTTCAACCAACCTGTCTAAAAGTTTACTTGGTGCAAAAAGATCCTCATCAGGATATGCTTCATGCCAGCCATCAAGGATAAATTTGGTTGTATCCAAGCCAACATAATCCAACAATCCCATCGGCCCCATAGGGTAACCGCAACCGAGCTTCATCGCTGCATCTATATCTTCAGCAGACGCATCCCCCCTTTCCAGCATCCTTACAGCTTCAATAAGGTAAGGAACAAGTAGTCTATTGACAACAAAACCAGGGGTATCTTTGCATGAAACAGTTTTCTTACCTACAGCCTCACCAAAAGTCATTAGTGCAGCATGTGTATTATCGCTTGTGTCATCTGACTTGATAACCTCAACCAGCCTCATCACTGGTACTGGATTGAAAAAATGGAGCCCTCCAATCTTGTCACTTCGACCTGTAACCTTGGCCAAATCTCTAATCGGCAATGAGGATGTGTTTGATGCAAAGATTGCATGCGAAGGGCAATTTTCATCAAGAAATTTAAAAAGTTCTTGCTTTAAATCTATGTTTTCTGTAATCGCCTCTACAACAAGATCAGCGCCTTCCGCTCCCTCTTTCCTGCTTGTTGTTGCCTTGATTCTTCCAAAAACAGTTTCGAATTCAGCATCAGCATCATCTTTATTTTCATGTTTTTTCCTGAGTACTCTTTTGAGACTTGCTGAAATCCTTTTCATTCCACCATCAATAAAATCCTGCTCTACATCAACCATTGTCACGTTGTATCCAGCATGGGCTGAGACCTGTACGATACCCGCTCCCATTAAACCACTACCAAAAACAGTTACATTTTTTATTTCCATATCAAAAAATCCTCCATTGTTAAAAAACTATTATGATTCTAAAAAATGGAAGTCGGTTTTTTAACAGAAAGAATGCTACCAGGCCTTGGTGTTGATAGATTAGTGTATGAATATTCAAAAAATTTGAAAAAATTTGAAAATAATTCATTTATTCATGCTTCAATCACAGATCCTGATCTTGTTCCAGAAAACATAAAAGTCAAAACGCTTCCACCAATAAGGTCAAGAAAACCGCCTATTCAGGACCTTTGGGCTATAGAGAACATGCCTTCATTGAGTGCTAAAAAAGAAGTCAAATGGATACTTTCTACTCCACCTTATTTTGCTTTAAGTCCATTTTTGCATGATTCAACAATACTGCATGGTGGCACTACCCCGTATCAAGGCTTGAATTTTAAAGGCAAGGCTATTTATTATTGGCGGGAAATAACTCAAAATATGCTTTATTACCCCTGTGCAACACGAATCGTATCATTATCTCACTTTTTAACAAACGGCTTGCCAAAACCACTTCAAGATAAATCTGAAATCATTAATCCGGGATGGGATCACTATCCTAAAAAAAATGATCAAAATACTGCTGCTTTAAAAAACAAGCTGGGTCAAAAACATGCTGCAACCATTCTTTATATGGGAAGACTAAATGCACAATATCAACCCTATAAAGGCCTATTGAATCTTGTAAAAATGACAAAAGAAATGTCCTCTGTTGAATTAATCTGTTCGGGATATGGTGATCATAATGATGTTGCAAACCTTGAAAATCTAGGAGTGAAGGTTTTTCAAAACCACCCAAGCAACCAAATGGGTGATTTGATTGGGGCTGTTGATTTTGTTGTGATGGGAAGCGAATGGGAGGGTTACGGCCTGCCTGCTGCTGAAGCACAGTATCAAGGCACTCCTGTAATAGCTCTTGATCGAGGGGCCTTGAATGAAGTCATTGAAAACAACAAAACTGGCTTTCTTGTTGATAATTTTAAAGAAATGAAAAAACAAATAAATCGACTGCTTGAGAACAAAAACCTTTACCAGGAAGTTTCCGAAGCAGGAATTGAGCGATCTCGTAATTTCACTTGGGAGAAATCCACTAGACAGCTTGAAGATTTTTTAAAATCAAGATAATTTGGCTTCTTCACCAAACCTGTTAAGAAGCAACCACATTGACAAAATAGCCAAAAACAATGAAACCCAGGGGGAGAGGCCTAAGGCTACAGGGAGATAGCCAAAAATAATAGCTATTACTGCTACAAAAACTGCATATGGCATTTGTGTTTTAACATGCTCTATGTGGTCACTACCTGCAGCAGTAGAAGAAAGAATTGTGGTGTCGGATATAGGGGAGCAATGATCACCCCACACACTGCCAGCCAAAACAGCTGATACAGCACACAAAAATATTGGGCTAGATGGAGAAAAGCCATTACTGGCATCCAACAAACTCACAGAGAGAGGAATAACTATTGGCATCAATATACCCATCGTGCCAAAAGATGTTCCTGTTGAAAAGGATACTGCGGCAGCAAGAATGAAAATGACCATTGGCAAAATAGCAATATGCATGCTGCTATCAATTTGGCTGATCAGATAACCAGCTGTTCCCAATTGATCACAAACGTCTTTTAAGCTCCATGCTAAAACGAGAATGCAACAAGCATGCAGCATTGACTTCAATCCCTTTATCCAAAAATCCATAATTTTAGACATGCTAAAAGCAGACTTGCAAGCTGCCATGATGATCGCAACAAAAGATCCTGCTATAGAGGCCCAGAGCAAAGCTGCAAATGGATCTCCTTGAGACAAGATGCTTGCTACGCTTTGTTCAGAATCTGACAAGCCGGTCTTCCATAAACCCCAAAGGGTTACAAAGACAATGGTGATTATCGGCACGAAAGCTAACCAGCCGCCTTTGTTATCGGCTCCGTTATTGGTTGTTACTTTTTCAATCCTTGTATTTAAAGCTCTTTTTTCAGCTTTAAGCATCGGGCCATAATCTAAACCTGTTTTTGCAATAAAAAAAACAAAAACCAAAGCCAATATTGGATAAAACCTATAAGGCAGAGACTCAATGAAGAGAGAATACCCATTAGCCTGAATGCCTAAAGTGTCGATTGAATCCTGTATCAAACCCACCTCAAAACCTATCCATGAAGAAATCAAAGCTATCGATGCAATTGGTGCAGAGGTCGAATCAACAATGTAAGCTAACTTTTCTCTTGAAATCTTATATTGATCTGAGATTCCACGCATTGTTGTGCCAACCAGGAGAGCATTAGCATAATCATCAAAAAAAACCACCATCCCGGCGAGCCATGTTTTTATCTGTATAGAGGATTTTGTTTGTTTGTGTTTTGTAATTGAATTAATTAACATTTGTGCAAAACCAGCATTGACAATAATTGAAACAACCCCTCCCAAAAACATTGTGAAAAGCAAAACCTTAACATTGTCATTATTACTTAATGTTGGCACAATAAAATCATCAAAAGACTCAAACAAAGAAGTAAAACGTAAGCCATTGACAATGACTGAACCTAAAAAAACTCCTGCTAGAAGTGATAGAAGAACGCGTTTTGAAAAAATGGCTAGAAGTATTGCAATTATCGGTGGTAAAAGTGATAAAAAATTATTTTCCATCATGCTTTAAAACAGCCTGTGCCGCAGCCAGTCTGGCAATTGGCACTCTGAACGGACTACAGGAAACATAATCAAGGCCTGTTTGATGAAAAAACATTATTGATTTGGGATCACCACCATGCTCTCCACACACGCCCAACTTTAAATCATTTTTAGAGTTTCTTCCCTTGCTTGAAGCCATAGAAACAAGTTCTCCAACACCATTAATATCCAAAGATGCAAAAGGGTCCTCATGTAATATTCCGCTTTCTATGTAATCAGGCAGGAATGAACTAGCATCATCCCTGGACAAACCAAAGGTTGTTTGTGTTAGGTCATTTGTGCCAAATGAAAAAAAGTCAGCATGTTTAGCAATTTCACCGGCTGTCAATGCTGCTCTTGGTAACTCAATCATTGTGCCTATTTGGTAAGTTCCCTTAAAGGATGCTTCTTTAGCTGCATTAGATATAACTCTCTTCTGTCTCTTCAGTTCCTCCATGTGCCCAACAAGAGGAACCATGATTTCAGGATGTACATCATTAACCTTGCCTGCTGCTAAAAATAAAGCTTTTGCTTGCATCTCCGTTATCTCTGGATAAGCAAGTCCCAGCCTGCAGCCCCTATGTCCAAGCATTGGATTTGCTTCACTCAGGTCTGCAATTCTTCTCTTAATTTCATTGACAGAAACCTTCATGATTTTTGCCATTTTCTTTGTGCCGGATACATCATGTGGTAAAAATTCATGGAGAGGTGGATCCAGCAAACGGATAGTTACCGGCTTGCCTTTCATTACTCTGAAAATTTGTTCAAAATCATTTTGCTGTAAAGGTAAGAGCCTGTCTAAAGCATGCTGTCTAATCTTCTTGTTTTCTGCAAGGATCATCTCTCTAACTATATCAATCCTTTCTCCTTCAAAAAACATATGTTCTGTTCTACAAAGCCCAATGCCTTCAGCTCCAAAAGCTATTGCTTTTCTAGCCTGATCAGGTTGATCTACATTTGTTCTAATCTTTAGCTTTCTAATGTCATCTGCCCAATCCATAATTAAAGAATAATTTTGATAAACTTGTGAATCCTCTGGATTCAAATAACCATCTAATAAAACATTTAAAATCTCAGAGGACCTTGTTGGAAGTTCACCATCAATAATCTGTCCGGTAGTGCCATCAAGTGAAATAAAATTTCCTTCACGTAAGATTCTTTCATTAAAAATAAGATTTTTTTCTACAACGTCTATACGGGCATTTTGACATCCAACTACACAAACCTTGCCCATTTGCCTACCTACCAAAGCAGCATGGCTGGTCATGCCTCCTCTTGAGGTTAATATACCTCTTGCAGCAGCCATGCCTCTGATGTCTTCAGGGCTTGTTTCAGGCCTGACTAATATCACAGGCTCTCCACGACTTGCAAAATCCTCAGCTGCTTGGGCAGAAAAAACAATACGTCCAGTAGCGGCCCCTGGTCCTGCTGGGAGCCCTCGTCCCAAAAGCCTTCCGCCCCTTATGGCATTTTGTTTCTCATTAGGGTCAAAAAGTGGTTGAAGGAGGTGCCCTAAATGCTCTGGATCTATAGATAAAAGTGCATTTTCTTTTGACATTATTCCTTCATTCACTAGATCTACAGCAATTTGGACAGCTGCAAAGCCAGTTCTTTTACCCGTTCTGCACTGAAGCATCCATAATTTTTTATCCTGAATCGTAAATTCAAGATCCTGCATCTCTTTATAATGCTGTTCTAAACTTGAACAGACATTGAGAAGATCAGAATATGCTTTAGAAAAAAAATTTTTCATTTTTTCTATTGGCAATGGGGTTCTTATTCCAGCAACCACATCTTCACCTTGAGCATTTACTAAAAATTCACCATAAACATTCGCTTTACCGGTGGCAGGATTTCTAGTAAAAGCAACCCCTGTTCCAGAATCATCATTCAGGTTGCCAAAAACCATTGCCTGAACATTAACGGCGGTTCCCATTTCATACTTGATACCATTCAATCTTCGGTAAACAATAGCTCTTTCATTTTCCCAACTTTTAAAAACCGCACTAATTGCTCCCCACAACTGCTCGTATGGTGCATCAGGTATAGGCCTATTGTGCTCATTGGCAATCTTTTTATACTGGAAGCAGATATCCTTAAGATCATCAGCATTAAGCTCTGTGTCCTCCTTTACCTGCTTGTCATGCTTATAAGAGTCAAAATAATCATTAAACGGATCTCGTCCATTTTCATCTCTGATATTTAAAACAACATCGCCATACATCTGTAAAAATCGCCTATAAGCATCCCATGGAAATCGCTGATTTTCGATTTTGCTTGCCATCTCCTCAACGATTTCCTGGTTTAATCCAAGGTTGAGAATTGTGTCCATCATCCCGGGCATAGAGACTGGAGCGCCACTTCTGACGGAAATCAAAAGAGGATTTTTTTTATCCCCAAAAGATCTAGAAACCTCTGTTTCAATATTGATTACAGCCTTCTCAACTTCTGCTTTTAATTCCTGTGGGTACTGATTATTTTTTAAATACTCCAAGCAAACTGTTGTCGGTATGGTGAATCCTGGCGGAACCGGGAAACCCATGCTTGCCATTTCAGCAAGATTCGCCCCCTTGCCGCCTAGCAAGCTTTTTTTAAAAGGTCCTTTTTCACCTATGGAGCCAAAAAAATGAACATTTTTCATTTTTTTCATTCTAAATTAGAAGCCTTTCTTTAAAGTTATCACAACCGTTTTTCCAGCCGATTTGAAGTGAGAAAATTTAAATTTGCTTTTTTTAAAAAAATTTAAACATTTTTCATAGTCAACAATAATCAAATAACCATTATTTTTTAAAATCCTCATGGCTTCTTGAAGGAGTATTTTTTTATTATCAACATGAGAAAAAATCCTGGAAGCGTAAACGAGAGCGCATGAATCGTTCTTGATTCCAAGTTGGCAAACATCGTTTAGCAGGAAGGTTGATTTAAACCCTCTCAATTTCTCCCTGGTGGCCTCGATAGCGCCCTGCCTATGATCAACACATATCAAATCTCTTTTTGTGTGTGTGGCTAATAATCTTGTATTAACGCCATCTCCACAGCCAAGGTCTACGATTGGACCATCTGGAAGATCGGGTGGGATTAAGTTATGTGAAAAATTCAATTTTTCCATGATCCACAAACCAACCTTTTATTAGCCTATATTTTGATACCTGCTTAAAGGGCCCATCAAACCTCTAGAAATATCACCATGTATCAGGTGTAAAAGAATCCAATTCGAATCTATACCCCATTCTCCTGTGTTTAACTCCTCCCATATTTCAAAAATATTATCTGAAATATCCACGGGCCCCTCTGTCCCAAAAAAAGAACTTAAAATTTTTAAGCTTGCTGTTGGATACTCTTCTTCCAGCTCGCTCATGATTAAATCAGTCAAATGAAGCAAAATAGGCACGGAACAAGCATAAATATCCGAAACACGATACTCTTCTGGCTCCTCAAGAAGCACATCATGCATCAGTTTTGGCCAAACAAATTGATTGCCTTTACCGAACTCCCTCCATGTTGTGGCTGGATATATACATTCATACAGGTCACTATCAACTCTTTTTGCGTCCTCCCAAGAGCGATTGGTGTCTTTAAGATAATTTAACCATCTTTCAATTGCATTTAAAGTTCCGTAAAGGATATTTTCATACTCTTCATTCCACTCGTAACTATCTTTTTCCCTTATTGGAAGATCAGTGCATTCATCATTTGTGCTTATATGTCTTTGTATCGAAAGATATATATCGTTTGTCAATCCAGGAACTCTCTTAATTTCTTTGATTTCGGAAAAAAAACCATTTTTTGAACGATAGCCAATGATTGACGCTGCTATACCAGGTGATATCTGATTGTGTTTTTCCAATCTTGCCTCATCAGCTGTATTGATGTTTATGCAGAGTCTATATATTGGAACATAAGCATTATTCCAGGAATAATTTTGCATATTTAGTTTTTTTGGGAAACTAGGCTTTGATGACTCTGTTAACATATATCTATAGAAGTCTCCCTGGTCAAAGTGTCGGGTTTTGTATGCAGTATGTATCGCCTCCTTCACAAAGCCTCTTTCTGCCAACACCAAGCTTAGATTTTTAGTTGAATCAAAATCAGAAAGAATTTCATTGACTTGTTGTTTGATATCATTAATTCTGTCTAAAGTTGGCGGATGCGATCTAAGGGATATTTTCATTTGTGCCTCAGGAAGGTTGGGATTTCTATCTATAAGTCGTGAATGAAAATCTGTAAAATAATGTGGATTGTATCCAGCTTTTAATGCCCAATCAGTACCGAGCCAATCCGCTCTCGCTTCTGCCACAGGGCTGTGTTCCATTTGGGCGTAAAAGCCTAATGCACCAACAAGGTCAGCCATGTCAGATGCCTGTTGATCAAAATCCCCCTCAATGAGAACTGCGAGCTGTATCAGCTGTGTTGAAAACTGTCTAGATATATTGGCAGTTACATGACCATCAGCAGTATGAGCTGCCTCATGTCCCAAAACCATTGCAACCTCATCTGTTGTTTCTGCTCCTCTCAAAAGACCGTTGTACATAAAGGTTACACCCGCACCATAATTTACAGCATTCAACACCTCCTCATTAGATATATCAAATTGATAATCTAGATTTCTAAGATCAACTGAATGCTCCGCAAGCTTGCTGCCATGATATTTAATATAAGCAACAAGGTGCGGGTTGTCAGACATGTAATTAAATTGCTTATGGCTGGTCCATGCACCATGTGCATTATCAGCTTCCATTTCCTGAATCATTCCAGTATATCCACCATTACCACAAGAAACCAATGCAAAGAGAAAACTGAATATTGTTATTTTTCGAACATCAACCTCTAACATGAGTTCCTAACTATAATCGAAAATATGAGCAGACTAAGACCCTTTCATCTAGCATTTCCAGTTCGAGACCTAAAGGAGGCAAAAAGGTTCTATGTAGATTTCTTGGGTTGTGGACTTGGCAGAAGCAGTGACAAGTGGATTGATTTTGATTTTTTTGGGCATCAGGTTGTAGCCCACCTTGTAAAAGATAAAAAAAACAAAACACAAACAAGTGCAGTAGACAGCAAGAATGTTCCGGTTGAGCATTTTGGGATCATATTAAGTATGCCTGATTGGAAAAAATTGGCGTTAAAGCTCGAAAGCAAAGGTGTAAATTTCATCATAAAACCTTATATAAGGTTTAAAAATTTACCAGGGGAACAGGCAACAATGTTTTTCTTAGACCCTTCAGGAAATGCATTGGAGTTTAAAGCATTCAAGGATGATTCAGAAATATTTAAAACTTAGACAAGATCTTCTGATCTCTGAGCTTCTTTGCTTTGGGGATAACTTGAAATTATTTTTTTTAAAAAAATCTTTTGCCAATTTTTATCCGCTAGCCTTTTGGCAAAAAAATCTGCCATCTTAAATAAAATACGAGGCTTAATCTCGTTATCATCAACTGAATTAAAAACTCTTACAAGCATTAGAAATCCGGCAATCATTCTCCCTGAATCAAAATGTTCGTCAACAGAAAAAAAACAAAATGAAAAATCCATCTCGCTAACGTCCTCATTAATTATCTCCAAGTAACTATCGACAGACAAAACAACCTTTAATTCCGCAAGAAGAGCCTTTTCGATATCTACAATCTCAAAACCTAAAACCTTATTGCAGGATGTTGACAAAACAGTCTTATCGTAAGCAGCTCTGTTATCTCTGTTTTTTAACAAATCCGCACTCCATGTAACTTCACGATGTTTCAAGTTCCCTGGTCCATAACCATCATCTTCAACTTTTTCAATAGCTAGAAATCTTGCCTTTTCAACCTCCATTGAGGTTGCAAATGGGCTGATGTTCAAACACTTATATGGATCTGTCATTAATCAAAGAAAGCATTCTATGGTTATTTGTTCTTTTTTTTCCTATATTCAACAACAAAACTATTTAAATCTGCAAACGCCCTTACCGGACTTGAAGATTTAAGAACAGCGGAGGAAACTGCGATTCTTAAATTTTCAATATTGCAATTCTTTAAAAAAAGATTCAAGCTAGCAATACTTAAACCACCAACAAGATATGCTGGTTTTTTAGACTTGTTGACAATTTCCTGAATCAAGCTCCAATGACTCAATTTTGCATCCTGTTTAGTTTGGCTTTTGAAAATCGCTCCAACTCCAATCATGCTCGCATTATGACGAGCTGCAAAATCGAACTGATTCAAATTTTTAACAGTTTTTCCTATAAGAACAGAATCGTTAAAATCAGACATTTTTTTGATTTCAGGTATTGATATGTCAGACTCCCCTACCCAGACCCCATCACAGTATTTCATTAAATGAATTTCATTGTTTATCAAGACAATTTTGACATTTTTTTTTAACTGAATTAGAGCTCGGATTATGCTGTCTTTTGATTGGTTTGTATAAGGTCTATATTCAATGATTTCAAGGCCGTTGTCAACCATCTCTTTAATTAATGTGATATCTATTGCTTTCCTGCCCGGCCAAATCAAAAGAACATTAGTGGCAAAATTAATATTCATTTTTTAGATTTAAATCTGGAGTAAACTCCTGTCAAAAATGATGTTTCTATCTCACCATTCAGCATTTTCTCAGCAACAATAGCTGGCATGGCGCCATTATCTGTTGACAGTTTTAACGGTGGAGCAAAAAAACATAAAGAATGATCTTGAGCCAAAGATTGAAATTGTTTTCTCAATTTTTGATTTGCAGAAACCCCTCCAACTATAGCAATTCCATGATATTGCTTTAGGCTCAACTGTTTTTCAGATTGATCTAAAAGGTGATCAAAAGCTGCTTTTTGGAAGCTAGCGCAAAAATCTGCTAAATTTAATTCATCATGTTCTCTAATTTTTTTTCTCGCTTCGGTCTTCAATCCAGAAAAAGAAAATCCCGTCTTGTTGCGCATCGGCACAGTGAACCTGTAAGAAAGTTCGTCTTTTGCTTGCTCTGCATGACGTTCTATCTCAGGACCTCCAGGGAATCCTAAATTTAACATGGTGGCAACCTTGTCTAATGCTTCTCCAGCTGAATCATCTCTTGTATTGAAGATCCTCTTAAATGCTTTTGGGTAACTCCAATCTAGCAACATTGTGTGACCGCCACTTGCCAGCAAAACCAAAACAGGGAACTTTTTAGGTTTTTCATCACTGAAAAAAAGGGTAAAAACATGCCCTTCCAGATGATTGATTCCGTAAATGGGAAGGTTAAGATTTTGAGACAACCCTAATGCCCATGAGGCTCCAACAGCAAGGGAGCCAATCAGGCCAGGACCTGAGGTGACTCCAATTGCAGAAATCTCTTCAATCTCAATTCCGGCACCATCTAGGCATGACTGAAAAAGCGAATTAATTTCTCTTAAATGCTCTTGAGCTGCAATTTGCGGAACAACCCCATTAGTGTTTTGATGAATTCCTTGTGAGCTTTTTTCAAAAGCAACAATTTCACCATTGGAAACAATTGCCAATCCGGTATCATCGCAAGAGGTTTCTATACCAAGAATATATGTATTTTTAACAGTTGCCACTTTGTTTGGACCACAAAACCCTCATTGCAGATTCAAAATCTTGGCTGTTGAGTTCTTCTTCTGAAATTTTTGACATTCTGACCAATTCAAATTCTGGCTTTGCTGTGAATTCTAGAAAAATGTAATCCGTGATCAGCTTGCCAACCTGTTTGGCAAACCAGCCTGAAATTGCCGAAACAACCTCGCCTGCTGTACCATCAATTGCATCCTCTGGAAGCTTCCAGCTTGCCAAATGCTCCTCTAAAGGCATCTGCAAAATACCTTCGGCTAGCTTAAGCCCTTCGGGAGTTGTTGCAACAATTAAACAGTCCCAAAAACTTATTGGACGATTGTTATTTTTTTCAAAATGATAAAATCTGCCACTACCAATCATTAAAACCTCACCAAGTAAAAAACTGGCTTCGACAGACTTGATGTCTGTTAAAAGTGGCTGTACGTCCAGGTTCAGCCTGAAAGCATCGATTTGATTATCCTTGTTTGAGATGTTTGCCATACCCTCATTTGCAGAAAACTGCAAACCTTGCCCGAATGGCGCAGCACCCTTTATAGAAATTTCCGGCATGGTGATGCTGATGTGTTGATCTTTGTAAGAAGCGTTCTTTAATGTAGCATTTGTCATCAATGAACCGGTGGCTCTCATGTATTCAAAACCAGAAATATTTACTGTATCAGCCAAGAAATAAGGAAGAGCTGCCCAGATAGAAAAAACAATCAGTACATTAAAAAGAATCCCAAAAAAATTTGAATGAAAAACGGATTTTTGATTCTTTTTCTTCCTTTTTTGTTTTGGCATATATATTTATTATGCTCAGAATTGTCTAATTTGGGTTTTGTTTAGCTCTTTTTTCCAAGCAATCCAGTAACGAAAGGTCTTTGCACCCTGTCCAACGTGTTGGCATCTCTGACATTGATATTTTTGGGTCATCAAGAGTGCCTTTTATATCCACTGGGATTTGAAACACCTGCTTGTCGTAGTCAGACCCAGCAAAAAGAGCGAGTAGTGATTTGACCTCGGTTCCAAAAAACTGAATGATGGCATCTGACTGAGTGGCTACTTTTCCAGTTGCAAATACCCCTTTTTCAAGAGATGCGTTTAAATCTTTTGCGACTAAAACCAATGGTGGGTCTAAAAACCTCAAAAGCAGCGAGGGGGAGGTGTATGTGCCATCATTCTTTATTTCAAAAAAATTTTCAAATGAGTCTAGCTCAACATCTATATCCATTAGGCTCATTTTTGCCGGACCTTTCACCTGAATGTCTCCAACAATTGAACCATTTGTGAACTTTAAATAACCATCAAAAACACCACGAGGCCACCAGGTAAAAATTTTAGGCAACAGCCATGAAAAATCCTGAAAGGTGATTTCAAACCCTTCATTGCCGTCAAAAACCCATTCAAAACCTTCAAAAGATTTCGAATTTTTATTCATTAACCTCCCAAAACCTTTGGCAATGTCTATTTGATGAAAGTATTCGCCTTTTTCTGGGTTCAAAACAACCAAACCATTACTGATGGAAAAATTTCCCTTTTCGCCAAAAAGAACATCAGCTAGTAAATAATTAGAATTCAACAAAATACTCCAATCAACCCCTGTCCAATTTCCATTTAAATAATGATTGTCTGATTTCAAACCAATAAAACCACTTGGTCCAATGGGAATGCTGGCAGACCAATCACCATCAGGATAAATCGAACCAAGAACCTCAACGTCATCAAATAAATCTGAATTTAAGTCGCTCAAAACAAATCTTCCCTGTTTTTCAGCGGTTTCGCCCTCATCAAAATGCCAATCAACATAAAGATGCCCAAATCCAGGATTTAAGCCTAAAAATAACCACCAAGGGCTTGTTTTTTCGATATTGGCCTGAAGTCCTACGGCGCGCCCTTCCCGAAACCATGCTTGAATATTCTCACCCTGCTCAAAAACAAGCTCCATAGATCCATCTTCACTCATAACATCCCAATCACCATGAAGTTGTGCGACCAGGCTATCAGTGCCTGCTTTTGCTTGCATTTGCTCAGTTAGCTTAATGTCAATTTGACAATTATCTGATTTAATTACTGTTGACTGCATTGCAGATGCTAAATTAAATATTGAAAAATCATTCAAATCCATTTTCAACAAACAATTTTTGACTTCAATAAATTCTGAAATTGAAAAAAATGGACCAGAAATTTGAATTCGATCAGTCATAAAAAATTCCAAATCACCCAAAAACAAATTTCCACCAACACTGAATCCCCGTATTGGATTTCCCTGGATATTAAAACTCTTTCCTACGGAAAGGGTGTTTGGGATTCGAGACAGCAAATAACCTCCGCCCCAATCAAAAACATATAAAAAAAAGATAAAAAGGATAAAAATGGGAAAAAGTAATTTTTTGTTTTGTTTCATTGCTTTTTTATTTTCTAACTCTAAAATAAATAATACACATGTGTACAAAAAAAGTGAAATTCGATAAAAAAAGGCCTTTTGATTCAGTTTACGAGCTCTTCACATATTTGAGAGGTCCCAAGGGTTGCCCTTGGGATAAAGAACAGGGTTTTGATGATTATTTAACATATTTAAAAGGCGAAATTCAAGAATTGGAAAATTCCGAGACAGGATCAGAAAAAATTGAAGAAAGCTTGGATGTTTTTTTTAATGCATTGATGCTTTTAATCTGTATTGATGATGAAGAGGGGGTACCAATATCAAAACAACTTTCTCTGTTGTATCAAAAATATTTTGAACGCCATCCACATGTGTTTGGA
>CEVA01223817.1_pt1 | contig 14620 bp, 7 predicted proteins | sample 361521 | NCBI WGS metagenome assembly CEVA01 (sample SAMEA2622823, study PRJEB7988) | marine metagenome | isolation source: saline water (ENVO:00002010), including
AAAGGGCCAGCTGCTGTTGATGGATGTGGCCTCGAGTTATGCGAACTACAACGCAGATCTGACGCGCACGATTCCCGTGAGCGGCAAGTTTTCGCGGAGGCAAAAGAAGGTGTACAACGCCGTGTTGCGCGTGTTGCGCGCCAGCATCGCCGGCGCGACGGTTGGCAAGTTGCACAAGGATTGGCAAAAGGAAGCGCAGGCCCACACCAACGAGGAACTGCTCAAGCTGGGCTTGCTCAAGCAAAGCCAGATCAAAAAACAGGATCCGGACAACCCCGCCTGCCGCAAATATTTCATGCACGGCCTCGGCCATCCGCTCGGGTTGGACGTGCACGATGTGGGCAACCTGAACGTGCCGTTCCAGCCGGGCACCGTGCTTACTGTTGAGCCGGGCATTTACCTGCCGGACGAAGGCTTCGGCGTGCGTCTGGAGGATGACATTGTGGTGACCGATGACGGCCCCATCAATCTCATGGCCAAGGTGCCGATCGAAGCGGATGAGATTGAGGCGATCATGAACCGATGAAAAAATTATTCTTCATTTTGCTGACCGGCCTGTGCGCCGGAATTCACGCTGCAGACAACTTTGCCAAAGACAAACTCGTCGCATGGTGCATTGTGCCTTTCGATGCCAAGCAACGCGGGCCGGCGGAGCGCGCGGCTATGCTCAAGCGGCTCGGGCTCAAGCGGGTGGCTTATGACTGGCGCTCGAAGCACGTGTCGGAATTTGAGGAGGAGATTCTGCAGTACAAAAAGCACGGACTGGAATTCTTTGCCTTTTGGAGTGTTCACGAGGAGGCCTTTCGATTGTTCGAAAAACATAAAATCCATCCGCAGATATGGCGTACTCTACGTAGCCCTCAAGCCGATAGTCAGGAGGCTCGTGTGGCCGCTGCGGCAAAAGCAATGTTGCCTTTGGTTAAACGAACCAGGGAACTGGGCTGCCAACTTGGACTCTACAATCATGGAGGTTGGGGTGGGGAGCCGGCCAATCTGGTGGCGGTTTGCCAATATTTGCACAAGCATCACGACGCCAAGCACGTCGGCATTGTCTACAATCTTCACCATGGCCACGGGCACATTGACGACTGGGAAAAATCGCTGCGCCAAATGAAACCGTACCTTCTCTGCCTCAACCTCAACGGTATGAACGATGGCGCGCAGCCGAAGATTCTGCAGCTTGGCCGCGGTCAACATGAGGCGGCGATGATTACTGCCATACGCAAGAGCGGTTATGCAGGCCCCATTGGCATTCTCGATCACCGGAATGACACTGACACAGAGATTGCATTAAAGGAAAATCTCGAGGGGCTTCAGAAGATTTTGAAGTGATCATTAATGCAGATATTTATCTCGAGAGACGGAGAACAGGCTGGTCCATATAGTGTTGAGGACATAAATGCCTGTTTGAAAGACGGTACTCTTCTGCCGTCCGATTTGGCTTGCCAGGAAGGTATGAAAGAATGGGTGCCGTTGAGCGAGATGGAGTTTTCCGAATTAAACGTGCCAAGAGGGGAGTCAAAATCCGATTTAGAGCTGTCCGAGGATATCACCGAGCTGTCCGATATCAGTGATGTCACTGAGCGTATTGCAGCCACAGGTTTCAAACAGCACATTTTTCTCAACAAAAGCATAGGTGTCGCAATTCTATTTGCCATTCTGACCTTTTGGTTATCCGAATCCGCATTTCGCCCACCGCCAGTCGATGATGAGCCAAGTTGGGAATGGTTTGGTTGGGCTGTTGTTGTAAAAGGAGATTATCAGCCAAGAGAAAATGGCGGCCCAATTTACAAATTTATGGCTGGAATTGCTGATGAGGTGGGGCTGGGTGGCACCGGTTTTTTTACTTGGTCTAGGTATCTCCGTGATAGAGGAGCCGTAACCATGTGGATGTTGTTTTGCCTTATTTTTGGAATCGGCTTTTTTATTATGCGAGCTCGATCATGGAAGAAAAAATTCCATCAAGATGAAGCATACGATGAGCCAATTATCAGCCTGAGTTTGCTCAAGAAAATCAAATATGCTTTGTTGATTTTGGGTTTTTTAATTTTGTGTTTTGAGACAAGGAATGGATTGAACCGCAGTCAAAGGACAAAAAATATTCAGTTCCAATTGGCAGTCGTAAAAGGAAACATCGAAGATGTGAAAAACTTCCTGACTGCAGGTGCTGATGTGAATGTCAGGAGATGGGGCAGGAGCACGGACAGGAAACTTTTGTCGGAGGAAGATGAAGCATTGTTGAAAGGTAATATCATTGGAGGAGGAATTAAGAAGGGGTATACCGCATTGCATTGTGCAGCTAGAAACGGGCAGACGGAGATTTTGAAGCTATTGCTTTCGAATGGTGCTGATGTGAATGCAAAAAACCGAAAGCACTATTCCTCAAGTTATGAAGATGGGAAGATTACGCCTTTGGATTTAGCTAACTCCGGTGGGCATACTGAAATTATCGAGCTACTGAAAAAACATGACGGAAAACCTGGGGAAGAATTGGGTGGGACTGAATAGCTGGCCTTTAAATATTTAAAAATAAAAACCCCGCTGCCTCGAAAGGCACGGGGTGTGTAATTCTTTTGGGTGGTCCGTTACTTCACGTGCAGCATGCCACGCATCAGGATGTGGTGGCCAGGGAAGGTGCAGACGTATGGGTAATCGCCGGGTTTGGCCGGGGCGGTGAATTCGATGACCTGTTCCTTGCCATGGTCGATGAGCTTGCTGGCCCAGATCACGTCGTCGGTCTTCGGCACAAATCCCACTTTGAAACCCTCGGCACCCAGATTGACTGCGGCCGTGGCGACAGCTTCGAGCTTTCCGGGTTTCACCAGCACGATGTTATGCGGCAGATGGTCCGGGTTGGTGAAGATAAGCTTGATCTTTTTACCTGCCTTCACGGTGAGCTCCGGCGTGTCGTATTTCATCTTCTCGACAAGGGTGCCTATGCGGATGGTGGTCAGCTCGGGGGTGTCTGACAAGATGCCGGACTTTTGCTTGACGGGCGCTGTTTGCGGCTCCGACTTGACGTTCGCGGCGGCGGAGGTGTCCCAGAACTGTTTCACCGTTCTTGCCGCTACGCGCGCATCATTCACTGGTGAATTAAGCACGGTCACCAGAAGTTTTTCATTCTTCACGTTGTGTTGCTGATGCAGCCACAAGGCCTCAAGCAGGTGGTGGGCATGCTCTGGTTTCTTGGAATCCCATTTCTTGATCCATTTGGCCAGTTCAGCCATCACCGCGCTGGTGTCACGCTCGCTAAGCTCGATGCGCGCGCGGTAGCGCGTGATGTTCGTGCGTTCCTTCAAGAGGTCGAGCAACTTGGCTATGGGTTCGCCATCGACCTTCACGTACGGCATCAACTCGCGCCCCTCGTGGGTGATGCGATAAACGCGGCCGTACTCGTGGTCGCGGCTGGGATCACGCACGTTGTGCTGCATGTGGCCGATGATGATGTTTTGCCAATCCGAAACATACATCGCACCGTCGGTGCCGATCTCGAAATCCGTCGGGCGAAAGTTGCGATCCTTGGGCGATTTGAGCAGATCCTCCGTCTCCGTGCCGCGCACGTTGCCATTCTCATCGGATTTCAAGGTGTATTGCTTGATGCCGAGGAAGCCGATGGAGTTAAGGATCAGGAAGTTGCCCTGATACTTCTCGGGAAAGTGCGGGCTGGAAACCACGCCGTTGGCCGGCACGGGGCGGACGGTTTTGCGCAGGAGTTCCTGCATGCGGAAGCCGCCCTTGCCATCCGGGCGCACCTGATAGGCGCGGCCGCCAGTGCCGTCGGTGGCGAAGTGGTAGCCCCAGTAGTTGAAGCTGACGCCGTGCGGGTTGGGTGAGTTGTTGGCGTGGAAGCTGTATTCAAAGGTACGCGGGTTGAAGCGGTACATGGCGCTGTTGCCATGCTGCTGATTCTTCTTCCAGGGAGTCTCGACGTTGCTCACGTGGAACACGCCGCGTTGATAGTAGAAATTGCCGCCCGGGCCATACACAAAGGCATTGGCGCTGTGGTGGGTATCGGCACTGTCCAAGCCGTGGAAAAGGCGGATGCGCACGTCGGCCACGTCGTCGCCGTCGGTGTCCTTGAGGAACAAGATATCTGGCACGCTGGCAACAATCACACCACCATTCCAGAATTCAAACCCGGTGGGATTGTGCACCTTGGCAAAAGTGATGGCCTTGTCGGCCACGCCGTCTCGATTTTCATCAGGAAGAATCAGGAGCCGGTCGTTCATCTCCTTAAGGGGTTCCCACTTGGGATAGGTCGGCCAAGCGGCCACCCACAGCCGGCCCTTGGTATCCACGGCCATCTGCACGGGATTGGCCAGCTCGGGAAACATTTCCTCCGAGGCAAACACATTGACCTTTAGTCCCTTGGCCAGTTGCAATTGGGCTGCGGTCTCGTGCGGTGTGCTATAAATTTTTTGTCCCTCCTTGCTCTTGTTGCTGCCGGGGCCTGCTCCGCCCACATTGGACTTTACCTTCACCGGTGGCGGGACATTGGAATCGTCCACCTTCACATTTGCGAGGCCTTGCGCATGCGCCCAAACTTTTTTGTCACGGTTGGCCACCATTACGTCGATCATGTCCAGCTCGTGCATGAGCACATCGCGATTGGTTTGGCCATCCACGAATTTCAAGTGCGAGCGTCCGCCCCAGACGTCGTTGCCATCGGTGGCGCGGTAGCGGTTGTGCCAGTACCAGTTCTTGTCCAGCACGGCGGTGCGGATGTGTTTCACCAGAGATTCCTTCTGGGAAATTTCCAGCCCGAAGACCTCCTTGGTGAGGTGTTGCGCGATAAGCTTGTTGCCGAGGCTGTTGGGGTGGATGCCGTTGATGGTCAGCGGCTCCTTGTGCTTGGCGTAGAGCATCTTGGTGAGATGAAACAGATCCACGTAGGGTAGCTTGCGAATTGCGGCGGCGGCTTCGGTGGCACCGGCGTACTGCATCAGTCGGGCGTTGTTGGCGCGGCCGTCGGGCAGGTTGGGGGTATTGAGATTCTCGTGGGCGATGGGGGAACACAGCACGATGCGCGGGGCGCCCTTGCCGCTGTAGTTCTGCTTCAGGGTATCATCGATCCACTTGAGCAATTCCTGCGCAAAGCCGGCGGGGTTGTTGTCGTAGGACTCGTTGTAGCCCCAGAAAGCGATGATGACGTCGGCCTTGGAAATTTTCAGGTACTCGTGCGGGGCGATGAAGCCGCGGTTGCGCGGACGGCTATTCACCTTGTCGCCGGAAAAGCCGTGGTTGCGAAACGCAATCCCGTGTTTTGGCAACGCCGCCTGCACGTAGCTTTCCAGCCAGCCGTGATGCTGCATGCGCTCGGCCAGCGTGTTGCCGATCAGCACCACGCGGTCGCCCTTCTTGAGTTCAAGCTTTGCCGCGCCTGCCGTGAAGGCTGCCAAGGCGCACAGTCCGGTTATGAGAAGTTTCTTCATAAAGAGAGGGGGTTTGTTTGCCACACGGGACACGGCCCGTCCAGACAGTTATTTTGCATAAATCTGTAACTCGTGAATGCTCCAGTATTTGCCTGTCCGCCTGCCCGTTTGGGTGATCTTGATAAATTTCGCCGGCGCGCCCTGGAAAAAGATTTCCATGACCGGCCCTGTGCCGCGACCGGTGGCCACGGGCTTGCTCCACGCCTTGCCATCCTGTGACAAGCTGATGGAGTAGCCATCCGGATAATCCTGCGGTGACCCCTTGGCATCGAGTCGCAGCCCACTCACCTCCCGAGCCGCGGGCAGTTCAATCTGGAACCACATCCCGGGGACCATTGGTGTGCCCGTATCAAAGCGTGTGCCCAAGTTGCCATCCACGGCACTGCCGACGGCTTCCGGCTTGTGGCTGGCCGTCAGCTTCCATTGTTTGCGTTCCTTGAGGAAACGCGGCACGGAACCGCGCAGCGCATTGATGGTCCAGGGCGTCTTGCGCGAAGCGGTCTCCTTACGCACCTTGGCCACCTGCGTCGGCTCGATGAACGGTGCGTTATTGCCAAAGCTGTTGCGCACATACGAGAGCACTGAGGCTATCCATTCGTCATCGTAGGATTTCATGGGAATCATTTGGTTGGGATAGGTCTCTCCATCCACCGGCCCGGTGAGTCCATGCAACACGACGTTGATGGACAAATCCGGGTGTCCCAGGATCGTGCGGTTGTTGATAAAGGACGCCGCTAAGGTCTCGCCCTTCTTGCCATCGGGGATTGGCGCCCCCCGGCCGTCCTTGCCGTGGCAGGAAAAACACAGCGTCTTGTAAATTCCCTCGCCTTTCTTGAGCATCTTCACTTGGGCCGCCGTGAAGTTTGGCCGTGTGGGCACGGGCACACCGCCGCGGCCCAGTTGTGGTGCCAATTCCTGAATCGCGCGGCTGTTGTTGGTCACTCTCGCTGATGTCAGCCAAACGGGCCACTCGGGCAGGTTCAGGTGCTTTGCGCTCATCAACGCCTGCAGCACCACCTCGCCCTCCGGGTCAGCCACCATCTTTGCAACATCACTCGCCACCGAGTCCTCGCCCTGTTTATGCAGGGATTCACTCACGCGAATGGCCGCGATCCGGACCTGCGGGTGCTCGTCGGTCATGGCTTTCCCCACAATCTTGGCGTTGGCCAACCCAAGTCCCTCCAGTGTCCACAGCACGTGAAGGCGTTCCAGATGATGCCCCGCCTTTGACAGTCGTTCCTCCAGTATTGGGCCCACGCTCTTGTCATTGCGCAGGATCAAGAGCTTTTGTGCCGTGTCTCGCCACCAGCCATTGGGATGGCCCAGATACCGCACCAGTTCCGTGGACTTCGCCTGCAACAGGCGTGGTTGCTTGCCCCGCTTGGTGGTGTCGTGAACCAGTCGCCAGATGCGGCCGCGGCCAATCGCCTCGTCGAGCCGGTATTGCTGCACCACCTTGCGCAGGTAGGAGCCCGGCCGCACCCAGTTGCCTTCCTGGATGATGCCGCGGTACATGTCCACTATGTAAAGAGTGCCGTCCGGCGCAGTCACCGCGTTGATTGGCCGGAAATAGGCGTCGGGTGTGCGGATGAATTCCGATCCCGGATGCGGGTTGCTCAATTTGGAAACCCCTCCATCATTTTCAATAACGGTCCGGCGCACCAATCGGCCAACCGGCTCACCGAAGAACAGGTTTCCAAGGAGTTCCTCCGGGAGCCTGTCTCCGCGGTAAACCTCCTGCCCGCAGGTTGCCGTAAAATGATTGAGTGTTTTTTCCTGAGGTCGAAAACGTCGCGGCCCACCCTGCACATCCGGAATGGGCACCAGGGGATACACCGTGCGGTAATTCGGCTCAAACTGGTCACGCGCATTAAAGGCGCCGTACACGATAGGCACCTGAAAATTCACCGGCCCACGCTCGCCGCCGGCGTTCACATACCAGGGCTTGCCATAGTTGTCCTGCGTCAACCCCCACTGGCCGCCGTTGTTGGCCGTGCCCTCCTTGCGGACCTCCCCCGAGACCGGATCCAGCCGCAGGCGATAGGAGTTGTAGGTGGTGTAGAGCCAGTTATCCATGCTCCAGATCAAGCCGCTGGGCTGATGCTCCAGGTTGCCGCCGCGCGGGCCGCCCTTGTAAAAGAGCTTCTTCTCGTCGGCCACGCCATCGCCGTCCGTGTCGCGGTAGGCATAAAGATCCAGCGTGTTGGTTTCGCCTACAACCAGGCGGTCATCCAGCGGCAACAGAATCCGTGGCAGCAACAGCTTGTCAATGAACACCGTGTGCTTGTCGAACTCGCCATCGCCATCCGTGTCCATGTGCTTGGACACCCGGCTCACCTTGTCGAATTTGCCCGAGCCATCGATGTCCTGCATGTAGGTCCGCATCTCAGCCACAAACATGCTACCGTCGCCATCAAATACCACCACGGCCGGTTCCTTGATGTGCGGCTCGCTCAGGACCAACTCCAGTTTGTATCCCTTTGGCAATTGGAACAATTTCTGGCTTTCCTCCGGGCTGAGGAATTTCGGTTTCTCCTGTGCCAACGCATCCACCGCCAGCAATGCAGCTCCAACGGACAAGATTGAAATTAAATTTTTCATAAACGAGTGACGTCGGCAGAAAACTGTAGCGGTCTCATACACCACAGCAAGCTCCCTTTTGGGCTTTGCCCCGGCACAGTTTGAATCATTCCGCCACACAAACGGATTCGCAGGCACGTCCCACCACCACCGTATATTGGCCTGTTATCAATTCAAACCTCGCGCCCGACCAAGGGTTTTGCGCGCGGGATCAAAGGTTTTGACCTCCCGACCAAGGGTTTCGCACGTCCGACCAAAGGTTTTGCGCTCGCGACCAAGGGTTTTACGCTCGCGACCAAGGGTTTTACGTGCGGGACGAAGGGTTGGCAGCTCAAGAACAAAGGTTGGGCGGTCAAAACCATTCATCTTGGGCGCGAGAACGTCTGATTCATGTGGCCAATCCCCTTGCCTAAAATGTTTTAAAACCGTAGCTTGGGCTTGTGAGGCAATTGTCTTTGGTTTTGATAGGAACCTTGGTGTTGGCGGGGTGTGGAAAGAAGGGCGCGCCAACAGGGCTGGAATCCAATGCCGGATCCAAGGTGGGCGTGAAGCAGCCGAAGCCACCAAAAACCAACCCCGATCCGGAGCCCAAGGTGGGAGGCAAGCTCGCTGTAGACCGGGCCGATGGCCCGGCGCCCCGGCCACCGGCCGGGGCTACAATGGCCTTTACCAATACGTTGGGGATGGTGTTTAAGCCAGTGCCGGAGACGGAAGTGCAATTTTGCATCTGGGAGACACGGGTGAAGGATTACGCGGCGTACGTGGCTGCGAATGTGGGGGTGAACGAGCGTTGGAAGGAGCCGGGGTTCAAGCAGGCGGACACGCATCCGGTGGTGAACGTGGGCTGGAATGATGCACAGGCGTTTTGTGCGTGGCTGACGAAGAATGAATTGGCGGCGGGCAAAATCAAGGCGGGGCAGAAGTATCGACTGCCGACGGATGCGGAGTGGAGTGTGGCGGTGGGCTTGGGAAAGGAGGAAGGCAAAACGCCGGAGGAGAAGCATCTTGGCATTGAAGACATGTTCCCGTGGGGCAAGAGGTGGCCACCGCCCAAGGGGGCGGGGAATTATGACAATCGCTTTTATTCCGAACTCTTGAAGGTGGATGAGTTTGAATACACCGCGCCGGTGGGGAGTTTTGCAGCGAACCAGCACGGTCTGCATGATTTAGGCGGTAACGTGTTGGAATGGTGCGAGGATAAGTTCAGACCAAACGAACCGTTCCGTGTGTTGCGCGGTGCGTCATGGCTTAACGGCCATCCCGGCAATTTGTCGTCGTCCTACCGTACCAGCCGCCCCCCTGCCTTCCTCCTCAATTACTTAGGCTTTCGGTGTGTGTTGGCGGGTGAGTGAGGCAGGTGGGTCGGCCTCTGTTATCTTGATGCTCGACGGCTTGAACCTTAATGCTTGAATCTCAATCCTCCAAGGCGAGCGAAGCGAGCCTTGGCCACGGTGTGGCAGGATAAACCACCAACACAGTCGCCTTGCGGGGACGCGGGACAGGACAGGAACCGCGTTAAACTGCCCACACTTGGCTTTTTCCTTTTGTCCGCTGGTGCGCTTTGGTTTTATTCGCGGCACACATAATGCCTGAAGAACACAATTTCCTGCATCATATTACTGGCTCGTTTGCGCAGCCTGCGGCGGAGAACCCCACTGTGGAAATGGTCGAGGCCGCCTATCGTCATCACGGGCTACATTACCGTTATCTCAACACCGAGGTGCCACCGGAGAAGCTGGCCGATGCCGTGGCCGGCGCGCGAGCCATGAACTGGGCCGGGTTCAACTGTTCCATCCCGCACAAGGTGGCCGTGATCGAGCATCTGGATGGGCTCGGAGAGTCGGCCAGCGTCATTGGCGCGGTGAATTGCGCCGTGCGTCGCGAGGGCCAGTACATCGGTGAAAACACCGACGGCAAGGGCTTCCTTAAAAGTTTGCAGGAGGTGGTTGATCCGGCGGGCAAAAGGCTGGTGATGTTTGGGGCTGGTGGCGCCGCGCGCGCCATTGGCGTGGAGTGCGCTCTGGCCGGGGCATCGCATATTACCGTGGTCAACCGCAGTGAGGATCGCGGTGGCGAACTGGTCGCCCTGCTCAATGAGAACACTTCTGTTGAAGCCGATCTCGTGAAGTGGGAGGGCAACTATTCCGTGCCCGGGGAAACCGATGTGGTGATCAACGCCACCAGCATTGGCCTTGCCGACGCTGAGGCAAGCTTGGCGTTGGAGATCGATTCTCTGGCGGTCAACATGGTGGTGGCGGACGTGATTCCCAATCCGCCCCGCACGCGCCTTGTTCGGGATGCCGAGGCGAAGGGCTGCACGGTCATTGACGGCCTTGGCATGCTCGTCAATCAAGGCATTACCGGCATCGAGTATTGGACCGGTGAAAGTGTTGATGGCAGCGTCATGCGCGCCCGGCTTGAGGAATTGTTCGGATGTTAATAGTGCGTGCGTGCCGGGCGTGCGTCACGTCAAGGGTTGCCGCCCAGGCTGATCACGTGCCCGTCGGTGGTGGCGTAATACAACCGGCCGAGGGCTGCGGCAAGGCTGTCCCAAGTGGGGAGTGACTCTAGCTTGCGTTTCTCGATGAGTTTGCCGGTCTTGGGATCGACAACGAGCAGCAGCGAGCCTTGGGCACCGTTCAAGGCGGCGTCTTGTTGGGCAAGGAGTTTCAGCGTAGCGGGATCGCCCTTAGTGAGCTTTTCAAAGGTCGCGGCTTCGTCGACGAGGTCGGGCGGCCCGATGAGATAAAGCCTGCCGCCGGCGAGCGCCATGGCGCGGACGAGGATGGGCAGATCCTTGGTCCAGTGATGCTCGATGGCGACGCTGCCTGCACCGGGGCCAAAGTTGCGTCCGGGGAAATGCATCGCGAGGCCGAGTTTTGTGGGGACGGTTTTTAGTCCGGCAAATTTTCCGTGATGATTCTTGCCGGAACTGTCCTTGGCATCGCCCTTGTCGAATGTGACGTTGAGTACAAGATCGGCGGCATCCACCTGGCCATCGTCGGCGGCGCTGGCGATTTCCTCGGCAGTGAGGGCGCGATGATAGATGCGAGCTTCGTCGATGAGGCCCTTGAATGAGAACGGCGTCTTGTACAGGCCCACGGGGCTGCCATCATCCGCGCCAATTTGCAGGCCCTGCACCGGTGTGCCTGCCACCAGCCCGGGGCCTTCGCCCTTGGCGACTTGCCGGCCGTTCATGTAGAGGCGCAACTCGTTGTCTTGAGTCAAGACACCGGCTAGATGCACGAGCTTGTCAGTGATTTTCGCCTGTCCACGGACGGCGGCGAGTTTCTCCTTGCTGCGCACCATGAAGACGGGCTGGCCCTTGTGTACCAGCAGCGCGTAGCCATTGAGCGGCCCGCCGTGGGCGAGCACGATGCCGGTGGGCTTTTCGCTGATTGTCCACGCGGTGACGGTGAGCGCCTTGCCCTTGGGGTCGAGGCTGGCGGGCGTGCCGAAGTCGACCATCGCGCCCTTGGGCCTCGGGGCATTCTCCACCGGTGCGGGCGGTGCCTTGCGATGGCGGTCGGTGGCGAAGAGTTGATGCTCGAGGATGGTCGTCCATTTATAATACTCCGGTTTGCGGCCGAAGCCGTAGACGCGATCGCGATCAAACACCATGATACGACCCGAAGGCGCGAACTTGCCCGCCTGATAGTAGCCCCCGTGCCCGCCGGCGAAACTGCGGCCGTACACCCAGTAGGTGCGGTGGAACCACGTGCTGTCGAGGAAGCCGGTGGGACAAAAGAGATGCGCCGTGTCGCCGCCTTGCTGGCTGCCCTGCCCGGCGAAGTCGCCGGTGTGCGGCCCGAGGTCGATGCGCTGGCCTTCCCGGTCAAACTTTTGCGACTTCATGTAAATGAACTTTTCGTCCGCGGAAAGAATGTCCGGCAACCCGACGGGCATCTGCAAAATCTTGATGCGCTCCTGAAGGTCCTTGTCCTCGCCCGGTTCCTTGTCGTCCAGCACCACCTCCACGTGTTTCTTGCCTGTCATTGCGTCCAGCGCAAACCACCGCATGCCGCCATCGAGAAAGTTCGATCGGCCGGCTACGAAATACACAACGTCGCCCTGAATCAACACGCTGCCGTGCACCGGCCACACGCTTTCGAGTTGTTCATAGGCCATCAATCTACGGTCCTCCGGCGCGGCGCGAAACCGCCATGCCAACGCACCGTCACTCACGCGCACGCAGTACACCCAGCCATCGGCACAGCCAAAATACGCGCGCCCATCGCGAATGCTCGGCGGCGAATCCACGCGCCCACCGGTGGCAAAGCGCCACACCACCTTACCTGTGACCGCGTGCAGCGCCACTACCTCGTGCGCGTCGATGCGCGAAACGTAAATCTTGTTCTCCGCCTCCGTTACCGCACTGAGCCGACCGCCGAGGTGGGTGGACCACGCGGGTGCCAGTTCGCCGCGGATGATGGTGGACGAGGCCCCACTGCGGCGGTTGTTTTGGCGGTACGTGGGCCAGTCGGAATCGCCGTTGCCACCCGAATCCGTCGCCTGCCCATACGCCGGGCCTTTTACGAGCCGTGCTGCTTCATCAACCTTTCCAATCGCCCGCGAAGGAATGGACGACGCGAGTGCGTTGAAGCCGAAGAGCTTGGCCTCGGGATAACATGCGCAGTTGTGCGGCGGCGCGTAGGTGAGTCCGTTGGCGGGCATCACGCCATAAAGGCAGCCGCCGCGCACCCAATGGTTGATATCCCAGTCCTTTTTATCGGGGTCCACAAACTCGATACCCGTGCGTGAGGGCATCAGAAAATTCTCCGTGCCCTTGGCGATGTAGCAGCGGTGATGGAACCAGTACGTGTCCACGTTGGGCGGAAACTCCACCTTCACCTCGCCGGTCTTCAAGTCGCGCCCGGTGAAGGCGCCACTGTCGCGCCCACTTGTCGTCGGCGCGCTCCACACCAGCCCCTTCATCACCAGCAAATCCTCCGGCGACTGATACCCGCCGCGCGCATGCGGCGCCTCCCACATCACTTTGCCCGTGCCCGCCGCGAATGCCTGCATCGTCCGGTCACCGCCCGCGTACAGCACCACCCCGTCGGTCACCACCAGCTTGGGCGCGAAATTAAAACGCACCGCCTTAGGCCGGTTCACCGGCTTGCTTTCCCATTCCACGTCGCCGCTCGACCGGTGCACTGCCACTACCTTCTCGCCATCGTGGTAAAACACATTGCGCGCATCCGCCGTCAGTGATTGGGGACTGATCACCGTTTTACGTTCCCAGAATTTCTTGCCCGTTCGCGAGTCGTAAACCTTCACGTGCCGCGGCTTTTCGTTCCACGCAAAGTCTCGCCGTACGCGCGCCTGGTCGCCCACGTTGTGGAACGGAAGAAATGAATTCAGCTCCCACGCCTCGCCACTCACCAACGCGAACACCGAGTCGCCTTCCACCACGATCTCCTCCGTCCGCTCACTGCCCGGCAGGTCGTGTATCTTCATCCCCGTCGCCGCGTCCAGCACGCTCACTGGTGCATCCACTCCCAGAGTTACGTAAACCCGGTCGCCCACCGCCACCAACCGTCGTGCTAATTGCGTGGGGCCGCTTTTTAAAGGCCACAAGTGGCTGTGCCACTTCTTCATCGGTTTCTTCCAAAGCACCACCCCGTTAAACGCATCCCGCGCCACCAACATCCACTTCGCCGGCAACTGGATCGACACTCGCGACCCCTCATCCATCACGTAAAACACTCGCCCGTTCGCCGACACCAACGCGCTCATGCTCGCCATCCGGTCATGATGCCGACTCCAGCGCGGACTGCCCAGCCACTGCAAATGACGCGGCGGACCCACCCGCTTGTCCGCCGCCACCGCGTTGCCGCCCGGCCCGTGCAGGAAATGCGTCCAGTCATCGATATCCTTCGGGCGCGGCTTCACCGTCGTCGTCCACTTTCCGCCTTCTTTAATGTACGCCACCCCCTTTGGCGCCAACACCCGCATCACCTCCGCTTTCGGCACATTCCCGAGATTCTCCGCCACCACCAGATTCACCATCCCGTCAATATAAGGCAGTCGCGAGCCCGTTAGTCGGTCAATCGACACCGGTCCATACACCCCCGCCTTCCGAACTGCCGCCCGCGCCTTCGCCACATTGTCCGCGTCCCCATCCAGTCCATGCACCTGAAACCGCGAATTCGGCCGCAGCGACAAAGTCAACTCTCCATCCCCACACCCCAAATGTACCACGAGCCCTCCCTTCACCCCCAACGACTGAACAACATTCTTCAATGCCTCCGGCCCACTCCAAGCAGGAAAGGCAGCGGACACAGTAAGCACGAAAAACACATGAAGGTATTTCATGCCGTCAGTATGCCCATTGCGCGGCGGCCGGCAAGGATGCGATTGCTAAAAGGCGCTCCCACGCTTGCATATTGAACACAGCGTGGTTAGGCTTCGTCCAAGCGATCGATAATGAAAACGACTCTCACCCTCGCAGCAGTATTTGCCGCCGGAGTTCTGGGCGCAGCGGACCTGAAGGTCGGCGATGCCGCTCCGGATTTCGCACTGCAAGGCAGTGACGGCAAAACGTATAAGCTCTCGGCATACCGAGGCAAACAAGCCGTGGTGATCGCCTGGTACCCCAAGGCGTT
>CEVA01073231.1_pt1 | contig 14608 bp, 15 predicted proteins | sample 361521 | NCBI WGS metagenome assembly CEVA01 (sample SAMEA2622823, study PRJEB7988) | marine metagenome | isolation source: saline water (ENVO:00002010), including
CCGTTGACGCTGTTCTAATCGAGGCATCGAAGGAGAACCAGCTTCCATCCGGTCCAGCTCGAGCTGGACCGTTTTTTGTTGGGTTGAGAATGAACGACCTTGCGTGCGGGTAGGCCCCAACTTACACTCTTGGCGATACCGAGACCCCTGGACGGAGACCCCTATGGCCGAATCTCGCCTCAGACCCGAAGATCTCGAGTTCTTCGAAAGAGAAATCGAGTCGTTTTTACCCGCCCGTGTGTTCGATGCGCATACTCATCTGTGGGCAAGCGATTTCAGTCCGTGGAAGGTCGATGGCGCGCCCGAGGACGTGGGGTTCGATGTCTACCGCGAGCTGATGCAGGACCTTCATCCGGATCGACACCAGGCCGGGGCACTTTTCATTCCCGCCGTCCAGGCAGATGAGGCAGGCGAATTCGGGCAGGCGAACGACTGGGTGGCCCGGGCGTCTGAAAGAGCCCCCGAATATCGACACCTCTTCTTTGTCAAGCCGGGGGACGACCCGGAATGGGTGCGCGAGGAAGCGAGGAGATCGGGCGCGTGCGGTCTGAAGTGTTATCACACGATGGCGACCACGCAACCGACCTGGGAAGCGGACATTCCGGCTTATCTGCCGGAGGAACTGGTCAGGGTGGCTCACGAAGAGAGTCTGGTGATCACCCTGCATATGGTGAAGCAGCGGGCGCTGGCCGATCCGTCGAATCAGCATTGGATTCGCACCTACTGCGAGAAGTATCCGGAAATGAGGATGATCCTCGCTCATTCGGCGCGCGGCTTTCAGCCATCGCACAATATGGAAGGGATCGAGACGATCGCGGATCTCGACAACGTTTACTACGACACGAGCGTGAACTGCGAACCGATCGCGCACCAGACGATCATTCGATACTGCGGCCACGATCGGCTGATGTACGGGACCGACTGTCCGGTCAGTCATATGCGAGGTCGATCCCTTTCGGCTGCGGACAGTTTTCTGTGGCTCTACGAGGACACGCCGGTCTGGGATGAGAAACACCTGAAGAATAATCCCGTCCTGGTCGGTCTGGAGCACCTGAGATCGATCAAGTGGGCGTGCTGGTCGGAGAAGCTGACGGATACGCAGGTTGAGGACATTTTCTGGAACAATGCTGCGAGGCTCTTTGGTGTCGACTGATCTGGAAGTCCGCATACAAGAAACAAGGGGCGACATCGTGAGATGCCGCCCCTCTTCTATTCGGTCTGTTGGCGTGATCAGTTCAGATCTACCAGCTTGTCCTCCTCGAAGATGTAGCGCAAATCACCGTAGACAAGAATCGACTTGGCGCCCAGGTTGATTTTGTAGTCGGCCAAACCGATCAATTTGACGAGTTCGTCGGAACCTATTCCCTCGTTGATTTCTACTGTTCTGTCGTTCCTCAGAACCTCATACTCATTCTCTGCAAATGCCTTGTCGAACATGAATTTGAAGTCGTCAAAACTGTTTACGCTGTCGAACATTTTGAAGCGTACAGTCGACTTGATCTCGGAGTAGTAGCTACCTGGCAGCGTAATCTGAATACGTGTTTCGTCGTCTTCGACTTCGATGTCGTGGATCAGGATCTTGGAGCCCCGATCAAGGCCGATTACAGCAGCCTTGTTGTTCTCAGCCGCCAACAACTTTCGGCGGGCTTCTTCGGTGAACTCCGCCGGATCCTGCGTGTTGATCTGTACCCCACCTTCAATCGTTCCCTGGTAGTAGATATTGCCATCGGGATACACGTTTGTCGCGTCCGTGGCTTTGCCGATTGCGAACCGCCCCCGCGCGCTCACGCGAAGGATACTCGCCCGCAGGTAGAACTCCTTCCCTTTCAGCGCCTCACCGAAGGCTTCGATTTCCTTTTGTATTTCCTTTGATGTCTTGGCATCGGATTCGATCGAGCAGAAAACGAATGCCACAACGAGTATCCATCGTAATATTCTCACAGAGCCCTCCCTCTGCCTAATGTTCCCGACGATTTATCCCGACCATAGACCGCGGGTGCCGACTAACCTATTGCAGGCTGGCTACAGTGTCAAGAATGGGCAGAGGGAAAGCTCAAATGTGTCTTCCGGAAGACTCAGAAGCTGGCCGTAAGGCGTAGACCTCCATTCTGCGACACGGTGAGACCGAGATCGGCAAGATGCGACTGTTCCCATACGTTCGCGTGTGTTGTGCCATAGATGAATCCAACGAGTGCGCCTGCCGCGGCGAGAACACCCCCGGTAACGAAGGCGTCCGTACGACAAATGTCCTCATTGTGGTCGCACATCGAGTAGAGAGCAACACCCGCCATCGAGCCGGAGACAATCCCAATGGCAGCGTTCTTCAGGGGGTCTCTACGTTGCCGTGTGCGGATGTCGAGTCGAGTGATGGAGTCGATAGAGATACTCGTTTCCGGCGCACCGACGTGTTCCCGCAGGTAGATGCGCCCCTCGTCCACTCGGAGAGCCTGACCCACGAACTTTCTATCCCTGGCATTACGAGTCATCAGGCGAATGTGTTCTCCGACGATGCTATCCGGGCTGACCTGCGCATGCGTCGGGCTTGCACTGGCCAGGAGTGTGACGACTGCTACCATAAAGAGGGTTGGGAAACGGTTCATTGTGAGGTCCTCGTCTGACGTGCCGGGAAGAAGGCCTGCTCAGGTTCACGTTTTCTACCATACAGTGAAAATATACCAAGGCTACTCCTGCAGTTACACCCCACCGCCCAACGAGTCACCTGGACGGAATTGGGATCGAGCAATTCGGTTGCTGGAGAGTGGATTCGTTCTTAGTCTTCGCCTTGGAAGTCGAACTTCGAGTACTTCGGAGGGTGGAGGTATCATTTGAGTGAAACCAGGGTCAGATGGGGCATCATCAGCACAGCACGAATCGGGACGACGGCGTTCATTCCCGCGATGCGGGAGACGAGCAACGGTGAGATCTCCGCGGTCGCAAGCAGGGAACGGGAAAAGGGGGAGGCCTTCGCCAGTGAGTACGACATTCCGAATGTGTTCGAGGGCTACGAGGCGATGCTGGCGAGCGATGCGGTCGACGCGGTCTATAACGCCTTGCCGAATACGATGCACGCGGAGTGGACGATCAAGGCGGCTGAGCACGGGAAACACATCTTCTGCGAGAAGCCGCTGGCTGTTTCCTCGAGTGAGGCGAAGGCGATGGCCGATGCGTGCGAAGCCAACGGAGTGCATCTCCTCGAAGCGTTCGTGTTCTACTTCCACGAGCAGACGTCGAAGATCAGACAGCTTCTCGATGAGGGCGAAATCGGTGAATTGTTGCAGATGGCGGTGCACTTCTGTTTCAGGCTGCCTCGAGACAGACCGAACATCCGGCTGGACAAGGACCTGGGGGGTGGCGCACTGCTCGACGTCGGTTCCTATGCCATCACGTTCGTCCGATTTGCGTTTGACGAGGAGCCTGTGTCGGTCCAGGCGTCGGTCTACGTGGATCCGGAATATGGTGTGGACACACGTACGAGTGCGATCCTTGAGTTTGCGGAAGGCCGTTCCGCAGTCGTTCAGGTGGGGATGGATTCGCCCGTGGGCCCGGGCGCGATTCTGATGACGTCCAAAGGTGTGCTCGAAGTGCCGCAGCCGTTTCATCCGAGGACGGATGCTCAGTTGGTCGTTCGTCGGATCGGAGATTATCCGACTCGGGCAGATGTGGTCGAGAAGATGCCGTTCGGCAGCGACGGCCAACCCTTCGCACCCGCTCTCGAGCACTTCAACGACTGTGTGTTGGACGGTTCCCCCTTGCTCGTCTCGCCCCGCAACGCGATCGGAACGTTGTGCGTGATCGACGCCATTCATCAGTCTGCAAAAGAGGGACGCCGCGTCGATCTATGATCGCTTGTCATCCCTCCTCTTCTCGTGTGACGATCTTCCACCCCGATTCCTCTGACCAAAATGACTGAACGCCGAATAACCGTGTCACAGGCGCGCCACGTAATGTGCGCGTTGACGTAACGAAAACAGGCGCACTTTGTCCGTCTTGCGGAAGATATTATGAACGCGACGGGGGACGCTCTGATGGCGCCCGCCAACTCGGCACTGACCTATCGTGCGCTGGAGTTCTTCCGCGAGCGGTCGGATGAGGATGATCCACGCATTCGCCTCCTGCTCTACGAGACAACAGAGGAGATTCGAGAGTGCAGTGGGACGCCGGAGGAGGAGGAAAGCGAGCGGGCCGCCCAGACGGTCCAACAACGAGCGAGCCGGGCGGCCAGAGATGTCGCATCGAAGGCGAACGAGGTAGCGGCAGCTGCGAAGAATGTCCAGTCGATCGGCATCGGTCTTCATGCGAAGCCGGCGGATCGGTCACGCTCCGAAGTTAAGGCGATGTTCAAGGAGATGGAGCGCGCTCTCCGACAGTTGAAGGGTAATACGCAGATCGCGATCGACGAGTATCTGGGCAATCAAAACCCACTCGTCCTTGATCTGATCAAGGAATACGACCTGGACCTGGATGCGGCTCGTCACGGCCTTCACGTAGCCTGCTTTGCGACCGAACTGGCGGCCCATTTGACGGCCGAGGGCTATTTCGGCAAGGTCGCGCCGGACGACTTATATGAACGGGCTGGAGTGGATGAGAGCGGTCGGGTTTACACACCTGAAGCACTGGAGTCGTTGCGAGAGCGCCTTTTCAGGACCGAGCTGGTCGAGATTTTTATGGGCGGCTTCCTCCACGATGCCGGACTCTGGTCGAACGCGATCTACGAAGGGCACGCCGAGAGGGGGGCGCTGGTCGTGTCGGAGATACCTGAGCTCCACGAGATCGCCGAAGCGCTGCTGGACATAGTCTATCTGCACGATGATCTGGAGGCACTGAGCCAATCGGGTGGCGTGATCTGGTCGCGAAACGAGACGGATGACAAGGTCACGTTCGAGAAAGACTTCTATCCGAGCGAGGGTGCGGCGGAAGAATTTATGCTGCTCCGAACAGAGGCCACGGCGCGATTGGTCGGGGAGGAGAGCCTTCATCGGGTGTTGCCGGTTGCGATCGCGGAGTTCTTTCTGACGTCGACGGAGGGATGAGGCGCAAAATCAGTGAGAGAGGCGATCGGTGAGGCGGTTGCTCTCGGAGACTCCACCCTCTATGCGAAATTCATGATGACGCTCTGTAATTCGCAACCCCAGGTGGAAGCGCCCCCACGGACGCTCGTGGCCTTCGATGGAAAGCTGGCGGCTGGCGCGACGGGAAGGAAGCACCTGATGGAGCTGGATGGCGATGTAGGTGTCTGCGTGCACAACGTGGGTTGGAGCGCGCCACACGTGATTCGCATTCTGAGGAAAGGTGCGGATGGCGGCCTGCAAAAGCTCAAGCGGATAGCACCGGAAGATCCGGTGATTATAGAACGGTCGGATGCCCACGCCTATATGTATGTGCCGGTCGGCAGGATGGGGAACCTGACAGTGACCGTCGTGGGTGTCCTGGGGAAAGAGGCGTACGAACGGGCGTTCATTCCTTATGCCCAGTGGGTTGAGGGGATGGACTAGACATTGAGAATCGAACATTGAAAGGTCCTGACGAATGGGTTCGCGATGAGTGAGGCATGGCTCCGGTTTGTTACGGCGGAGGATGTGGTTATCGAGGAGCTTCCGTGGGGCCCCCACGAGTGGATCAGTCGGGCGGGACTGACGGAGGCGAAAAACCTGATGCTCGTGCGCGTGACGATGCCGCGGGGGAAGGGCCACGCGTTCCACCGGCATCCGGCGATGGAGGAGGTCATCTATGTCGTGCAGGGGGAAGCTGAGCAGTGGGTCGATCGTGAACAGCGGCGGCTGGTGGCCGGAGATGCCGCACACATTCCGGTAGATGTCGTCCACGGCACCTACAATGCGGGAGACGGCGACCTTGTCTTCCTGGCGATTCTTTCACCGGCAGTTTTCGAGGGCCCGGCGCTGGTCGATGTATCGGAAGACGAGCCGTGGGTTTCGATGAGATGAGGACAGGGTGGTATCCCAAGGTGCATCCGCTCGCGTGTAGGATGATTGTACGCTGCAGCACACTGATCGGAGGAGGAATCGCTTATGAGTTCGAAAGGAGACCACGAAAGGTGAGGTGTGCCCATATGTGATCGATAGATGAGTCTGATTCCCATCTAGGAAAGCCGTGGGCACGTGCGTGTTCACGGATTTTTTGTGTACGGAAGGGAAACGAATGCTGGAATTCCGGTTTGAAGCAACCAAGTTCGAGGAATCCTGGTCCAGAAAGGCGCTCGAATCATTCTATGAAGAGGGCTGGATCGAGAAGGTATTGTATCGCGTAAAGGGCGGAAAGGAAGCGACCGTTTACTGCTGCCAGGCAGACCCGGAGACGGGTTACGACCTGGTCGCTGCGAAGATCTATCGCCACCGTGGACTGCGTTCGATGAAGAACTACGAGTCATACCGTGAAGGCCGATTCGTTACTACAGACAAACGGAAACTGCGAGCAATCAAGAACAAGTCCAGATACGGCAAGCAGTCGATGGATTCGGCGTGGATCGATTCGGAGTTCACGTTCTTCCAGACGTTCTTTCGTGCCGGAGCGGATATACCGGAGCCGATCGCTGCAGGCCCGCATTCGATGTTGATGGACTTCGTGGGGGACCGTGAGGCTGCGGCGCCGACACTGCACGAAGTCAGATTAGACACGAGCGATGCATGGCCCTTGTTCGATCGCATCATCGAGAACGTGGCGACTTTTCTCGCCTACAACTTGATTCACGGGGATCTGTCGGCGTTCAACATTCTTTACTGGGAAGGTGACTTTCGCGTCATCGACTTTCCGCAGGCGATCAGTCCACCGGAGAATCCGAATGCATTTCAGTCCCTGGTGAGAGACGTGGAGCGGGTGTGTCAATATTTCGAGAAGCTGGGGGTTCGGGAAAGCTACTTTGACATCGCGGAAGATCTGTGGAACCGGTATCTGACTCGATCGCTGTAGCGCCTACGGATGATGCATGATTATCTGGATAGACTCGACAGGAAGGTCAGGATCTCCGAAACGGTCTCCTGGGGTTTTTCTTCTGGAAGAAAGTGGCCGCAGTCGATCGGCTCACCACGAACATCGAGCGCGCGTTCCTTCCAGACGGTCAGCATATTGAGGCTGTGGCCCGTCTGCCAACCGGGCCGCTTGGCCATATTGCTTCCCCACAACAGGAGCACCGGACACGTGAGTTTCCTGCCCCGATCCTCTTCGTCGTGCTGTAGGTCGAGCTCGATGCCCCGATAATCCAGGCAGGTTGCGCGGATGGTTTCTGGATCGGAAAAACAGCGGAGATATTCGGCTCGCGCTTCTTCGGTGATCGCGCCATCCGTTGCGCACCATCGATCGAGGAGGAAATCGAGGTAGAATTCTGCGTTTGTGCCGATCAGCGTCTCGGGAAAAGGCGCCGGTTGCCGCATCAGGTGCCAGTGGAACCAGGCGAAGGAGAGCGAACTGTCCATATGCTCGAAGGCGGCCTGGGAAGGGACGACATCGAGCGAGGTGAGAGATCGTACGCGGTCGGGATGGTCGAGCGCCAGGCGATGACCGACGCGAACCCCGCGGTCGTGTCCGACGATGTGGAATTCGGCGACGCCAAAGTGGTCCATCACTTCGACCTGATCTTGAGCCGTCGTGCGTTTACAATAGATGCTGAGATCGCCTTCCGGTGCGAATGGCTTGTCGCTGTCCCCGTATCCCCGAAGATCCGGTGCGAAGACGGTGTAATGCTCAGCCAGGGTGGGCGCGATCTTGTGCCATTCAACGTGTGTCTGGGGGTAGCCGTGGAGGAGGAGAAGGGGAGGCCCATCGCCTCCGTAGACCAGGTTGATGGAAACTCCGTTCGCGCACACAGAAGTTCGAGTGAAGTTTTCGAACATCTTCTCAGAAGCCCGCGGCCTGACCGTCCTTGCGCCAGTCGGACGCTCCGCAGTATCCATCCTCGAGTTTGTAGATCATCTGGCCGCCACCGAACCGTGCTTCGGACACGACTTCGACTGTGTGCCCTCGACGTTCGAGATCTGCGATCACTTCAGGTGCTACCCCTGCCTCCACTGCGACGGTCTTGCCTCCCATCACCTGCCACCGGGGCGCGTCATTCGCAGACTGCGGATTCTGACCGTAGTCGAACATCCGAATCATCATCTGTGCGTGGCCCTGTGGCTGCATCGGGCCCCCCATCACGCCGTAGCTCATCACGGGTTGCCCGTCTTTCGTGGTGAAGGCGGGGATAATCGTGTGATACGGTCGCTTGCCGCCCCCGACCTGGTTCGGGTGACCGTCCTGGAGGACGAATCCCGCACCACGATTCTGGAGGCTGATCCCTGTTTCGGGAACGACAACGCCCGATCCGAATCCCATATAGTTGGACTGGATGAAGGAGATCATCATTCCGCTTTCATCGGCCGCAGTAAGGTAGACGGTCTCACCAGGTCCGGGGGTGCCGTGATTCGGGGTGCGGGCTTCGCTGAGGTCGATGAGTTTCGCGCGTTCTGCAAGGTATCCGGGGTCGAGAAGTCGGTCGTATTCTATGTCCCGTGTCTCGGGGTCTGAGACGTAGCGATGCCCGTCGGCGAAGCCGAGCTTCATTGCTTCCACCTGCAGGTGAAGGCTGTCTGCAGAATCGACGGGATGAGATGCGAGGTCGATGTTTTCGAGCATACCGAGCGTCAACAGGGCGGCAATCCCCTGGCCGTTGGGGGGAATCTCGTGGATGGTGTATCCCCGGTAGTCGGCTGAGATCGGGTCGACCCATTCACAAGCGTGTGCGCACAGATCCTCCTCGGTCATCGCGCCACCGGTGTTCTTGGCGTGGGCGGCGATTTTCTCCGCGAGGTCCCCACGGTAGTAGGCCTCGCCGTTCGTCTCCGCGATTCTTTCGAGCGTCCTCGCCTGGTCTTCGAATCGGAAGACTTCTCCGACGTGAGGGCCCCGTCCATCCGGCATAAAGGCCGCTCGGAAGTCGGCGTAACCACCAAGCGTCTCTGTGGCGGCGTTCCAGGATCGAGCGACGATGGGAGGCACGATCCATCCATCCCTGGCGTGCCGAATTCCTGATTCGAACAGGTCCGCGAACGGGAGCTTGCCGAACCGCTCCGAGAGAGCGACCCAGGCAGAGACGCATCCGGGAACGGTGACGGCGTCCCACCCGAGGGCGGGCATCGAATCGTGGTTGGCGAAATATTCGGGGGACCAGGCCTGGGGAGAACGTCCGGATGCGTTCAGTCCGTGCAACTGTTCACCGTCCCACAGAATCGCGAACGCATCGCTCCCGATGCCGTTCATCGTGGGTTCGACGACCGTCAGCGTGATGGCGGTGGCCAGAGCGGCGTCGACGGCGTTGCCACCCCTTTGCAGCATTTCAAGACCCGCCTGTGCGCCCAATGGCTGTGATGTGCAGACCAGGTTGCGGGCGAAGACAGGCATTCGTTGAGAGGGGTACGGGAAGTCCCAGGACAAAGACATTAGAGCTCCATTGAGGGATAAGGAAATTATGGAATTGAAAATTCCGCCCTCCGGGCGGGCCGCTACCCTCTTTCGGGTAAGTCGTACATCGCGATCATATACGGATGAGCCGAATCGAGGTGGGTCAACGTATCAGGATTCTCAACTCGGCCGGCGGGTCGAACGTTTTCACCTTCGACACCGACAGCGTTGTCCCCGAGGTCCTTCCGACACGCTTCTGCTTTGGCCTCCAGATCTGAGACGACATCGGGGTGCTCACCGTAGACGTTGGTCGTTTCCCCGATGTCGGCTTCCAGATCGTAGAGTTCCTCGACCTCAACGAGCACACGTTCACTCCTGTCCACGGTCGGGTTCCCCGAACTTCGGAGTTCCTCTCTTCTGACGTGGAGTTTCCACTTCCCGCTCCGGACCGCTTCGAGCACGTTCTTTTTATAGTAGAAGAACGCGTCGTGTTCTGTCGACGCGCCGTCGCTTCCGTAAAGGATCGGTTGGATGTCGTTTCCGTCGATGATCCGGTCGTCCGGCATCTTTCCGCCACCGATAGCTGCGAACGTGGGACAAAGGTCGAGTGAGAGCGTCAACTCGCTGCAGACACGCCCCGCCGCGATCTTGCCGGGCCATCGTGCGATCATCGGGACGCGCATTCCGCCTTCCCAGGTTGATCCCTTGATCCCTCTCAGCGCCCCGTTGCTCCCTCCCTGTCCCTGCATCCGAGATCCGTTGTCACTCGTGAAGACGATGAGCGTGTCGTCGTCCAGCCCCAGGGCCTGGAGCTCGTGAAGCAGGACGTCCGTTGCCCAGTCGATTGCGGCGACGGCTCCACCATACGGGCCATTCATTGACTCGCGCAGGAATCGCTCCGGCGGATAGTGAGGAAGATGGACGTGCATATGCGCGAGATACAGGAAGAACGGCGTCTGGCTCCCCGCACTCTCCCGAATAAACCGAACGGATTCCTCGACGTAACGTTCGGTGATTCCTCGTTGATCGGGTTGGGCTTGAATGACGGTTTCGTCCCGCAGGAGGGGCAACGGGGGATACTTGTCGTCTACCTTCTGGATCCCCATATCGTTGCTGTACGGAATCCCGTAGTAGCTGTCGAAACCGTGCCGGGTCGGCAGATGCTCTTTCTGGTCCCCGCAGTGCCACTTCCCGACGATTTTGGTCGCGTAGCCTGAATCTTTCAATATGCCTGCGACTGTGGTCTCGCTGGTGTTCAGACCGATCGGCATTCCAGGGAACAGGACCCAGCGTCCGTCGAATTCGCCGAATCCGATCCGGGAAGGATAACACCCTGTAAGCATCGCCCCGCGCGAAGGGGAACATACAGGTGAGGCCATATAGAAGTCGGTGAAGCGCGTACCCTCCGCAGCCATTCTGTCGAGGGCGGGCGTCTTGTTCAGCGTGGACCCATAACAGCCGAGATCTCCGTACCCCAGATCGTCACAATTGATCAGGATGATGTTTGGTTTTACTGGAATCTTCCTTAACCCTTCTCTTGTAAACCTGCCAGAATCGAGTGTCCCACTTGTTGTGTGTTTCGTGTCATAGTGGTTAGTCCCCGTAGTCGATCGGAGTAGAGCCGGACGCGCTCGACAAGTACGCGGCTTCGACGACGGCCATCGTCCGGAGCGCGTCGTCGACGGACGTGGGTAGCGGTCGGGACGGGTCTTCCGCTTTGGCCATCACACTGGCCATCGTTCCGATAAAGGCGTGGGGCATCCAGGTTCCTTCGATGTCCAGGGTTTCCCAGGATGGAGTCCCATCGCCGAAAAGACAATACTCAAAGACATCGGGACGCCCTCTAGGATAATCCATACAGAGGCCCAGGGTCACCTTCGCGACGCCTTCGCTCCCTTCCAAGCGAACGTAAGATTCCTGATTCGCGAGGCCGCCCTCGTGACAATGATTCGCGCTGACGGTCACGCGAAGCAGGTCTCCGTAGTCGAGAATAATGGATGATTTAACGTCTGCCAGGTCGGGTTGACCGGGAGCCCTGTTCACCCGGGCAAAGACGCCGTGTGGGTCCCCTGCGAAGAATCGAATCATATCCAGATAATGGATGCTGTGGTACAGGATCTCGACGCGCTTCTCGGTTTTGAGAAAGTCCCAGAGCTCCCAGGGCGTCCACAACGTGACCTGCATCTGAATGTCGTGAAGGTCTCCGAGAAGTCCCCGATCGACGAGACTTCGAAGCGCGATAATGGGTGGTGCGTAACGGAGCTGAAAGTTGACGGCTGCGATGAGTTGCTTGTCACGGCAAACGGCGCAGAGATGACGAGCGTCCTCCAGGTTCAGGCCGAGCGGTTTCTGGATGAGGACAGCAGCTCCGTCCGGAAGCTGGGGAATGATTTTGCGAACGACCCCGCCCGGAACCGCAACGTCGAATACGACGTCGTCGGGTGCACCCTCGAGTGCTTCCTCCATCGAGCCGAAGACGCTGGGCACGTCGAACTGATCCGCCAGGGTCTTTGCCTTGCCGATGTCAGGGTCGTAGAGACCGACGTGCTCGAACCCCGCGATCTTGTAAGCGGGTAGATGTGCGTCGCGGACGATACCGCCGGCCCCGATGCCCAGAATTGGCCGGGGGCGATCGGGCATCGCACAGGAGGTCTGGAGTTCGATCATTGCAGGGAGAAGCCGCCGTCGACCCGAAAGACGGAACCGGTGATGTAGTCCGCGACGTCCGAAGAGAGATAAGTGGCCATCCGGGCAATCTCTTCCGGCTCCCCGAGACGTTTCCACGGAAGCTTCTTCGCTCCCTCTCGCATCTCTTCGTCAGTCGTGTACTGACGCTCCCCCGGGGTGTCGATCCACCCTGGCTCGATGACGTTCGATCGGATCCGGTGCTCGGTAAGCTCTTTGGCGATGGTGGCGGACATATGGTTGATGCCTGCCTTGGCGGTGTTGTAGGGAAGCGAGGTGGGCATCGGGATGTGTGCAAGGACGGATGAGACGAAGCAGATACTTCCACCGTCACCCTGTTCGGCCATCTGACGTGCAGAGACCTGGGCGGAATGGAAGGCGCCCCAGAGGGTGACGTCGAGGGTGCGGCGCATTGCCTCTTCGGTCAGGTCGAGGAAGGGCTCCCGCTTCGAGTAGTAGGCATTGGAAACGAGGATGTCGAGCCGACCGAATTCATCTACGGTGGCCCGGACCATCGCTTCGACTGCCTCTCGATCGGATACATCTGCCCCATAGACCATCCCGCGTCGACCGGCAGCTTCAATTTCGGTGACGACTTCGCTGGCCTTGTCGCCGTGGCTGCGATAGTTGACGGTAACGTCTGCACCGGCACGCGCAAATTCGACAGCCGTCGCGCGACCGATGCCTCGCGATGCGCCCGTAACGAGCGCGACTTTGTTTGTGAGATCGATCATTGGATCCTCAGTCGTGGTGTCTGCCCACCTTACAACGAGAGTCCAGACTCCGCAAGGTGGGCAATCAACGATTCGTCCTACGAGTGGATGGTGCGCGGAGCTGTGATGGTTTCCTCATCGTCCAGCCGCTAGGGGGTGGGGTCCCTGGATTCGGTCCGCGCTCAGTTCCTCCAGTCCCTGGATGAAATATTCTGCGAATATAGTGGCGTTGTTTTCATCCACGCCTTTGGTGGTGACCACCCGATTGGGTCCTGCCAAAGCCTGGATGAAGGGTGCGCTCGTCGAGGCTCTGTTGACCACCGTGATCCGCGAAGGCCACCGAGCGAGCGCGTCGGCATAGGCGCCCCGAGCCCACAGCGTTCCGTAATCCTGGTCTGCTTGGACGGAAGCGTGGATGGAGAGGAGGATGAAGGTGAGGTAAATCGGCATCATTTGGATAATCCTGGTATTCAGACCGGCAGGGGGGAAAGATCGCCAATCCTGATGAGAGGGCAAATCGGACGGAACAGGAGAGACGGCGGACGCTCTTAAAAGTGGCCCCGGGGCCACTTTTAAGAGCGTGGAACCAGAATCCGCACAGAAACAGAGACTTTCGCCCACACGAGTGTGCTTCCGGGGAGGGGTGCGCTTACTGCTGCGTCTTCCACGCTTCGTATTCGGCCCGGGCCTCGTCCGTGAGCGGGTAGTACTTCCGCAAGTCACCGCCGGCGAGCAGACGCTCGCGGCTGAAGACTTCCCACTCGGCGTGCTCGCCCGCTTTTTCGGCCAGTTCGGGAGCAAGCGCGATGGGAACGATGACCGCTCCGTCGTCGTCGGCGATGATGATGTCCCCGGGGACGACGAGCACGCCCCCGCACCCAATCGGGCAGTTGACGCCCGTGGGCCAGATGTTGGTCTGGGTATGGAAGTTAGGGGTGAAGCCCCGAGTCCATAGAGGGAGGTCGAGTTCCTTGACTTTCGGGAAATCCCGGATGCATCCATCCACGATCACACCCGCGCCCCCTCGTCCCTTGAAGAAGGTGAGCATCATATCCCCGAAAACGCCGCTGGTGAGATCCCCGCGTGCATCGACGACCACGACGTCGCCAGGTTGGGTATGGTAGAGGGCGTGACGGTGAAGCTGGCGCTCCGGTCCGGAATACTCACCCGGTTTGTGCAGATCTTCCCGTTTCGGCAGAAACTGCAGGGTGATGGCCGGGCCGACGATGCTGGCGCCGTCGAGCCTGGGCAGGGGCCCAACGAGGTGGGCGTTTCGGACGCCCAGCTTCGCCAGTTCGCCGCTTGCGGTGGCGCTTCCGATGTCGCGGAGTGCGTCGATGAGCGAGGGGTCGGGTCGTTCGATGTCAGGTGTGACGATGGGCTCAGGGTCGGACACGGCGTGCTCCTTGATGAGTTGTCAGTGACGGGAGGCTAAAGTAGCACAATGGCTGGGAGCACTCCAGTGCGTCATTTGGGTATCCCGGAAGGTGGAAGTGTTGACACGCACCGCAGACGATGTACCGTAGGACGGTCTATTCCTACCCCACACAGGAGAGAACGATGGCGAACGATCTGGCAATCGATGGCGGCCGACCGACCGTACAGGCGGCGATGAGCGATTCGTGGGAGGACGTGACGGATGTCGAGCGATCCTTCATCGACAGCGTGCTGGACGATATCGGCAGCGCATACGACCAGAACGATCTGTTCGAGGCGGAGTACCGGTCATTCGTCGGTACGAAGCACGCCCTGGTAATGTGCAACGGTACTGCGACGATTCACGCTGCAATCTGGGCCGCGGGGGCTCGGCCGGGTAAGGA
>CEVA01050656.1_pt1 | contig 14577 bp, 19 predicted proteins | sample 361521 | NCBI WGS metagenome assembly CEVA01 (sample SAMEA2622823, study PRJEB7988) | marine metagenome | isolation source: saline water (ENVO:00002010), including
CATTGGTCCTAGCGATATCGGTCTCGATGTTTTGGATTACCGTTTGCGCCGTGGCGATATTGCAGAAGTGATTCTTGCAACCAACCCAACTGTAGAGGGCGAAGCGACTGCCCACTATATTGCTGAGTTATGTAGCGCTCATGAAGTGAACGCTAGCCGAATAGCTCATGGTGTTCCCGTTGGTGGCGAGCTAGAGCTGGTGGATGGCACCACGCTGTCTCACTCACTGTTAGGTCGACACAAAATCTAATCTAAGCCGCTTGCTCTCTTATCTAGAAAGTCAGCGGCTTTTTTGTTCATGAGCTAACAATTTTATTGAGACAGAGGCTATGTGATGGCTTCGAGTTCAGTGATATTGTCGAGCGCTTCTTGGTTTGTTTTGCCGCAAATGATTGGGCACGCCTTAAATTGGTGACACACTTTTGGGCGTTCCGGTTGTCCGAATAGTTTGCATAGATTCTGTTCATTGAGCTGAATACAGCGAACGCCAGCAGGCTTGCCATTTGGCATACCAGGAATAGCAGATGTAATACTTGGTGCAATACAGCAGGCACCACAACCTAGACGACATTCCATCAATTTATACTCAGTCAAAACAGGGTGCGCGATAGTAGCAAAAATTATCGCTTGTGGCAGCTTTTGTCTGTGATTAATCCCTGAACACTTTTTATCCTTGAACTTTTTGTGGGCTAGCGGTATAACACGCACCCCAGTAAAAGAGTAAGAAGTCCTATTATGACCAGTCCATTTTGGCAAGAAAAATCACTAGAACAGATGACCGAGCAAGAGTGGGAATCGCTTTGTGATGGTTGCGGCAAATGTTGCCTGCACAAACTAATGGATGAAGATAGCGACGAAGTGTACTACACCAACGTGGCATGTAGCTGGTTAAACAGTAAGACGTGTTCTTGTAAGGATTACCCAAATCGTTTTAGCTCAGGTGAAGAGTGTTTGAAGTTAACTCGTGACAAGATTGATGAGTTTCACTGGCTTCCTGACACATGTGCTTATCGACTATTGTCAGAAGAGAAGCCACTGCCAGAATGGCACCCACTGATCACTGGCTCTAAATCTGCAATGCATGCTGCGGGTGAAAGTGTACGTAATAAAGTAGTGTATGAGATTGATGTTGTTGATTGGGAAGACCACATTTTAAATCACCCCAATAGGAACTAGGCCGCGTAAGGCGTGGCGGGGCTTTATCAAAAGCTTATCCATCAATAATCATCAATATTTATCTATGTTCTGAAAATTTGTGGACACAATGTGGACGTTTCGTGTGGACGTTTCTTGTGATAGATAAAAGTAATTACCCCATCAGTTGTTGGGGTAATCTTCTATGAAACGGTGTATCTGGGTAGCTGTATTTAGAAATACAATACACTCTTCGTAGCTGTGGTTTTGACTTTCATGCACTATTTTATTTCTCGATATACGGAAATTATCTAGTGATTGATAAAGCTCTCGACTCAACAGCCTTTTCAGTGAACGTATTACATCTACAATTGTAGGTTCTTGTTTATACTGGCGATTAAACTTCACTTTGAGACCATGCTTCCTGACGAACTCAAACAATCGTACCTCTACTGAAAGAAATGCCTCAATAATAGCTGCGTTGTTATGCTTGAGCTCCGATGCTAATTCATATGCTCGATTCATCGTTTGCATCCAAGGATAAAATGAGTCACTAGTTAAGTAATGAGCGATCTCCCCTGTCACTTTATTGCGGTCAAACCCATCAATTTCCTCATCTAATAGGTTGCGACCCTGCATTGAGATGAAATGGGTTGGTTTCGGTTCCCAATTATCAAACAAGCCTTGGATTCTCTGTTTGGCTGTAGGTTTTGCCTTCTCGTCTTCTCGATAGTTCTTGTAAGCTCCAACGAGGTATGGTTTGAAACCATAGATAAATTCAGTCTCTTTAACATTCATGTCTTTACTTGCGTATCTATAGACTTTTATGAAATGGTTTAGCGCTTTTATTGCGAGCTTCTCCATGCCTAGTTCTAAGTAGTTAGCTTCAAAAGCCACTCTGACAAGTGTCATAGAATCGCTGTAACTAAAGTTAGATACGCCATTCTCAGTTGACATTAGCAGGCTTACATCTAATGAGTTATCTTTTAAACGTCGATAATTACATGTTTGATTTTTTAGCGCAGTTATAGGGTTATTGAAGGTATACCCCTGAGGTTGCTGAACAATCTCATTGGGGAAAGAAGCTGTAGCAACAGAGGATTGATGTCCGGCAATTCCTACACAAAAAGTCATATTATCCAATTCGAAAAACTCTTCTCCTGGCAAAACTCTAATGTGGCCGGGAAAGAAAATGTTGAAGAGTACACATCCATTCATATGAAACCTATCCGTTTTAAAGAGAGTTATCGCCGAGTTGGCGATAGCAAAAATGTTCTATTTATTTACAAGTTTACTAACGGGTTCTTTGTGACCACATCTTCTAGGTGATCTGGGGCGAGGTGTGCGTATCGCATGGTCTGCTTAATATCGCTGTGACCAAGGATGCGTTGAAGGGCGATAATGTTGCCACCGTTCATCATGTAATAAGACGCAAAAGTGTGGCGCAGTACGTGGGCCGCTTGCTGTTTTAGTCGTGGAACGTTTCTCACAATGAATCGGTAAACGGTCGAATAGCCAATGCTAAACAATGGGCCAGAGCCTTCCTTGTAAATCTCTTCATAAAGTTCGGGGCTGATCGGTACCGAGCGATTCTTTTTACCTTTCGTTTGAGTGAACGTGACTTTGTATTTTGTGATTTGAGCGCCCGTTAGTCGGGATGCTTCGCGAAAGCGACCACCTGTAGCCAAACAAAGTTTAATAATCTTATGCATGTCATCATGGAATTCGTGTGCCTCTGCCTTTGTGATCAGGTTCTGCATTTCCTCAATGGTGAGAAATTCCATTTCAGGTTCATGAAGTTTGAATTGACGGACAGCTTTTAAAGGGTTTTCGCCTTTCCATTCGCCCATGCGCTGCAGCTCGACAATTACAGCATTCAGCAGATCTTGTTCGTTGTTGCAAGTACGAAAAGACACTTCAACCTTTCGGCCATTCAAATCAGCCACTTCACCTGCAAGGCGGCGAGTGCGGTATTCAGTAAACATCGTTGCCGTGAGCTTATGATAAAGCGGGTCGCCCAACGCCAAGCCCATAACCTTCAACTTATTGTAAGTGTATTTGGAATGGGCAAGTGATTGGCCGTGGCGTTCTTGCCATAAGTCGATCATATCCAACAGGCTACGAGTTTGGCTTTTCTCACCTAACCATGGTTTGTCGTCGGTTTCTTTTAAAACAAACTTCTCATACGCAAGTGCTTCACCTTTAGTCGCAAAGCGTTTTCTTACACGTTTACCATTACGGCCATTTGGACGGACATCGCATATCCATGGTTTTTTGTTGCCGTCTTCTGTTTTACGTACAGACATAGTTTTATCAGACGAGAGCTTCGCCAGTATCCACATCACACAGAGCAACGATACGGTCAACTCTAAACGTTCTTTGACTATTGCGAAGTAAACAATGTGCTTTGATGTAGTGCTGATCTTGCTGGTTTACGTCGACCTTATTCAGGATGATATTTCGGTCACTAGCTTTTCCACTTGCATCCGCATAACTCATAAAATATTCATTTCCAAGTTTCAGATCATCCAAGAATGAGTAGCTACTTACGCTTGTGAAGGAAGCTTTTGGTTTAGCTTTAAGTTTCTTAGCTTGAGCTTGTAAAGCTTTCTCTTTTTCCTGAGACTCTTTGTCCGATTCTCTTTTCTCTACGTTGTCGCAGAAGTCTGATAGGAGAGCGAATAACTCTAGAGCTTCAGCAGAATCAAGAACCTTGTCTTCAAGAACTTCTTCAACAGTTTTATATAGCTCCTTTGTTCTGAAGTCTTCCTTCGATTCTGGGTAACGGCGTAACCATGCTCTAAGCTTTTTTGATTCTTCTTGGTCAACTTCATCATCTTCAAGAATTTGAAGTGAGAGTTTATATAGTGCTTTTTCACGTCGTGGTGTCAGGGTTTCAACCGTTAGCGGTTCATCCTTAAGTACTTCTTCTTCGATATTACGAACTTGAGATGGGGAACTTTCAGATGTAGCTTTCTCATTTGGGGTTGATGGTGTTGGATTGGATTGCTTGTCTATCTGTGTGCTACCACCTTTCTGCTTGGTTTTTGAAATGGCTTTCTTTACTAAAATAAAGAGCCCGTTCAGTGCTCCGAACCAAATCAATGATGACAAAGTATAAAATAGAAGAAGTTCACCTCCATTTTCAGTTTGGCTGAAACCTACCCACATTAGAGCTGTAAGCATCGCCCATATAACAGATATAACTTTCACCCACTTAGGATGTTGACCTTTGATTACCCAAAATACTGTGGGTACAGGTATCGCAACCGTTGCCAGTTTTAATCCAATTTTCATTATTATTTCCCTAGCCAAATAACTTATTTTTATTTTTTCTTCATTTCCATAGCGACACGGCCAAGCACTTTTATGTCATCTACTTTTGCTTCGATACAAGAGTCACCAATGTTTATGGATAGCTTTTGTCCTGGTAAACGCTGTATGAAATTAATGGAAAGCTGCCCATCAATATCAATCAGATAACTACCAGACGAAGGGTTGTTAGATTCTTTGTTGAGGTAATAAATACCTGCATCGGTTTCAACAACCAGTGTGTAAGACGGTTTCAATCCGAAATCATCTAGTGTTGATAGATCAATGGTTCGTTGCTTACTTTCTATGAGTGCACCATCAATCAAATCATAGGTAGGAAGTGCTGCCGTAGGCTCTGATTGCTTATCAAATGGTTCTCCTTCTCCGAGAGCCATATAACGAACCGATGCGCCCAATGCCAAATGAGTTCTAACAATTAACTCAAATCCGGTTCGATCATGCGCATGCCAAGTATTAATTGTCGTTCTCGGTATGCCATATACGTCTGCTAACTTGTAAAAAGTATCCACATCCGTCACATCTTTTAGCTTTTTTGTGAAGTCTTTACCTTTTAGGTACTCAAAAGGTTTAATTTTCGCTCGCATAGTACTCAAACCTGATCAAAGATACAACTCAAATGAGGATTTGATTCATCATGTCTCATCAATAACCCTCAAATACGTTTTTAAACGAGTAGGATACCACTTATGGCAAGTATTCAAATAGCGGTTGACGCACCTTTTTGTACCAAAAAAGAGTTTTGTCGTCGTACAGGTTGGTCGTCTGCTTCACTAGACCGCGCAATCGCAGCAGGTGAAGTGCCAATTCTTGAAAAGAAAGGTGCAAAAACAACAGTTCTTATCAACATGGTAAAGCTATTTGCACGTGCAGCGGAGCAACAAGTATGAGTTCCGCTATCCCACCTAAAACCAGACTCACTCTGCAAGATGCAAAGAGTGAGTCTTGGGAAGAAAACTACCCAAACAAATGTCTGCTTTGGCTGAATATCATCGGCTGGTCATTCGTTATCGTTCCTTTCTTCTTTAAATGAGTATTGGTTATGGACGCAAATAACTCAATGTGTGTATTACGCGAACGCAAACAACAAACTTTTGATGCTGCTTGTTGTGATTTTGTCGTCAATCACGATGTTGAAGCGATAGCCCGTAAGTTAGAGCTAAGTGGCACGATGCTTCGCAACAAGCTGAACCCAAATCAACCGCATGTACTTAAGCCGGTTGAGTTGGCGTTAATCAGCCGTGTTTCTGGTGACTACTCAATCGTAAACACGTTATTTGCCAATGATGGTGTTGTAACCATTCCACTTCCAAAAGACGAAGACGAACTGAACTTGCTTGAAAGGGTTCTTCAGCTAAACGCCCACTCTGGTGAGCTTTCTAGCGATGCGTTAGCCATGTGCACCGCAGAGCGTTTACCGCGATCTACTAAACGCAAAACCTTAGCCAAGGCGCAAGCCGCTTTGGGCAATCTGGTTTTGCTTATCAATGACCTTGAACACCGCACCACAGGCCTGCAGCCACTAATGCAATTTGGCACAGATTTTCTGGCTAATGGTGCACCTATTCCAGGCTTAGCCTAAGGAGCAACCATGAGTCAGTTAGCCAGACAACAAGAAACGCAGCCCCAAGTACCGAGCGCAGCAGATAGCATTGCCGCGTGTAAGTCGCTTTTCGATAAAAGTGCAAAGCGTAGAAAGCTAGGCGATATGTATAACGAAATGAATGATCGTAGCCGTGGCTTAATTCTGATTGCAGGTGGTATGCCACCAAAAGATTACAGCCGTGAGTTTGATTCATTCGATGACCTTGAGTTGCAAAAAGTCCGCTCTGGCATGCAGCTACTTAAAGAGATGGTGATGAAGTTCGACCGCAAAGTGGGTGATGTTCGCCGTCTAAAACATTCCGATATCAGCAAAGTTATTTAACAGCCTAGCCAGCCATTTGCCCCTGTAACAGGGGGCTTTTTTTCGTCTTAGCGTAGGAGCATAGAAGATGAACGATACAAACCTAAACCCACAAGAAGCTTTGAACATGGCAAAAGAGTCTCTTGCCTTAGCTGAAAAGTTAAATGAAGAAACCAAAGAGCGTATGGCTCAGACCCGTCAAATGCACGATGCAATGTTGGTAAGCCAACGTCGTGTTTGTTTCGCATTTAGTACGCTGTTACCGAAACCACACCAAGGCGACTTCTTAACAGTTATTTCCCCAGAAGCTTTAGAGAATGAAGCACAGAATATTCTTGAACAGGTGTCGAAAAGACAAGAGTCGGATGTGATTAATACACTAGTCAATCTAGCACTTGCCAATCGTGATGTGTTGGAAATTAGTATAGACATCAGCATACATAACAGCGTGGTCCACATCTATGCTGTGAAGCTTGGCGACATGAAAAAGTATCAATATAACAATGTTCCAAGGTTGCTCAGTGAATGTGTTTGGTTGAACGAATCAGATTATGAAGAAGGAGTGACTGTTCTTGATAAGCTATTGCAGGTCGAAGATAAGCTGATTGACCTAATCGCAGAAGCGCGCGAAGCCTCTGAAACTTTTGGGGAGGTGGAGGCATGAGTTCTACCAACGGAAAAGTACAACCACGTGAGCTTTACCCAACGCCGCCAGAAGTTGTTGACGCACTTCTAGCTAAGTTGACGCTTCGCCAAACTGATAAGTTTTTAGAGCCGTGCTTTGGCACAGGCGCGATCTTCGACAAGATAGATTTACCACAGAGCCAAAAGTCATTTGCTGAAATTGAAAAGGGTATTGATTACCTAACAACTGATTTCGGCACCCAAGATGTGATCATCACCAATCCACCGTTTTCACTAACGGAAGAATTCATTCGCAAAAGCCTAAGTGAGTTAGCACCAGACGGCACAATGGCTTACCTGCAGCGTGTGAATTACTTAGGTTCTAAAAAGCGCCTTCCTTTTTGGTTTGAAATAGGCTTTCCGCCTAAGTGCCCAATCATTGTGCCTCGCCCACGTTTTGTGGGTGGTGGTTCAGATTCGTGTGAATACGCCTGGTTCATTTGGGATAACGGCAACCGCTTCGATATGCCTCAAGGTTTGAGCCATATCGTGTCTGCAGGGCATGAGGTGGCAGCATGAAAAACAATAAAACAAATGCTAAAGCAATTGTGCTTGGTGACCGTTTCTTTTGCGGCTTTGGCAAAGGTGGCCGAGTTAAAACAGCATGGTCATTGGCTGGTGCAAATCTTTTCTTGCTTGAAGGTGCCGACGACAAGTTGGAAGCGGTAACGACCAAACTGACAAGTAAAGGCACCAAGTTTGAAGTTCAATTAATCCAATTAGCTTGTTCCTAATGCCTCATCAGCCTGAATTCACTACTAAACAAAAACGTGCAGCCTCCATCGCTTGTCAGCAATGGGGGCATTTGCACGTTTATCCGCAAAAACCTAAAGCGGTAGAGGCTTTGGCAGAACGCCCAGTGTTTGATCGTGAACCGGAAGGCATGAGCGTTATTGAGCGTAACCTTTACGACATCAACCCAGATGACCATGCATGGCGAAAACAATACTTTGCTGAATTACCAGAGTACTTGGTTAAGTACTTTGCGACCCGTTACATCAATATTTTTAAGAAGAAAGGAAAAGGTGGCGGTCGAGCTTCGGCTAACATCTTCCTACGCGAGAGAATGAGCCCAGCGAGTGATCGCGTTCGCATGGTTCTTGCCAAATATAAAAAACTACCAACAACTCAAAAGGTGGCTTTGCTAAGTGAACAACATGACGACACTGAGCAAAGCGACTTTGCATACCAAGCCAATTCAAAAGCTGAACAAATCCGTTTCGACTTCGACAAAGCCGAGAAAAACCGCAAGCCAGTAAAAAACCGTATCTTGGCCGAGTTAGAACAAGATGAGCTAAAAGAAATGGCGTTTAAGCTTTCTTCAATAATCATTAGCTACCAAGCAACGCTTACCTCAACTATTGAGTGTGATACAGAAGAAGGTGAAAGCATGGCTGCTCTGATGGTTTACAGGCAGTGTGCAGATCTGATTGAAGACTTTGGCATTAAAGCACCTGGTGCGGGTAAGAAGCTAAAGCCAGATAACATCTTTCAGTTCATTTCAAAAATGCGCTGTGAAAAGTGGTGGTTTGGTCGCTTATCTAAAGCTCGCAAAATCATGCGTGAGCACCTAGCCATTGCAATGGGCCAAGTATCTTCAAAGGCTTCTCCTTATGCGTCTTGGGATTGCGTTCGTGAACACAAAGAACAGCAAAAGCGGAACTGGGAAGCGATTCAAAACATGAGCCTGTTTGATGAAGAAACAGGTGAAGAAGCTGATCTTGCCGATATGGTTTTGAAAAGCGTGTCTAACCCTGCCATTCGCCGTCATGAATTGATGGTGCGCTGTCGTGGTTGCGAAGACATTGCCACTTCACTTGGTCTGCAAGGTTTGTTCTTAACTTTGACCACGCCTGCGCAATTCCACAATAGTTACAAGAAAGGTGGCTTTATTGGTCACTGGAATGGAGCAAGCCCGCGTGATGCACAAGCGTACCTTAATAACGTATGGCAACGTATTCGCGCCAAGCTTGGCCGTGAAGAAATCCGTTGGTTTGGTGTTCGCGTAGCCGAGCCTCACCATGACGGCACAACACACTGGCATTTGCTTCTATGGGTTAAACCAGATGAAGTGCTACGCGTTACCGATATTTTCATTCGTTACGCTGTTAAAGCGGATATGCATGAGCTGCTACCGCAAAAGCAATGGCCGTCTGTTGATAGCTTTGTGCGTGTGAATAAATCAGTGAATCCATTCAAGGTTTACTCGAAAGTGTATGCAGATAACTTCCCAGTGAAGATGAAACGCAACTGCCCAGAAGTTGTGATCCCAGATTCAGCACAGCGCCTTCCAATTGCTGAAAAAACACTAACTACTTTAAACGTGGATTATTCAGCGCGTTGCGATGTGGGTTTTATCGACCCAGAGCAAGGTACGGCAACTGGCTACATTGCCAAATACATTTCTAAGAATATCGACGGTTTCGCAATGGATGATGAAGTGTCCGACGAAACTGGCAAGTTAGTAAAAGACATGGCGAAAAATGTTAGTGCTTGGAAAAGCCGCTGGAACATTCGCCAGTTCCAATTCTTTGGTGGCGCACCGGTTACCACTTACCGAGAGCTACGCCGTTTTGCCAACCAGAACAAAAAAGCGTTTATGGAATACCTCTTCATGCAAGAGCGTGTCGACCTACTCACTATTTACTCGATGCTGCAACGTGATTTAGTTGGGCCTATTAAACCTAGCAAGCTGATAACCAATAAAGAGTTAATGCAAGTGATCGGTGATAGCTATCAAGCAAGAGGTGATTCAAAGCAATCGAGTGTCGCAGGAACATTAGCAGCTGCTGATCATGGTAACTGGCAAGGTTACATCATGGGGCAAGGTGGCCCATTCGTTAAGCGTGACGATTTGCTGATCGTGAATGTATATCAAGAGCTTCCTTTTGCCTCTCCACACGGCGAAACCGTTCGCAAGTTGGAAGGTTTCCAAACACCTGACGAAGTGGTTAAAACACGCCTCAAGGTCTGGACGATTAAGAAGAAATCTATAGTTGACGAAGAAGCTGAAGCGGGGGCTCTTGCTCTTTCTGGAGCCTCTGGCTCCTCTCGGAGTTCTGTCAATAACTGTACGGAGCCCGAGAAAGTACAGGTCTGCGATCAGCTAACCAGGTTATTAGCTCCAAATGAAATATTGGCGAATAGCCCACCAAATATTGATGAGCCTGCCTTAACTGCATTGCTAAAAGGCAGCTCACTAAAAGTAGATAACGAGACAAGTCTTCAAATCCGCCCTGCGGAGGTAGATGAACACGGCAATAAACGCCCAGCACAACTTGTCGAAGTCAGCCGTGCACCTGCAGATGATCTGAAATGGATGGATTTTGAGGGTTGGGACCAACTATTTACCCAACCTGAGCAAGTAAAAGATGAATACCAACAACCAGACCTTTCGTTCTTCCCTGAACTGGAAGACGACTGGCCATTAGCGTAGGAGAAATATTTTGGAACAACGAGAAATAGACTTAGAGCTTGTTGATGTTATTGAGCAAGCTCTTAACGAAAAACTCATGGAAATGACCAAAGCTTCGAAAGCCACTGACTTTGAAATGCAGTTGGCGTTAAAGAATCTGGCGTCGAAGAAAGAAAATGAAGTAGCAATGAAGATGCAAGCGGCGGTGATGTTTGGCGCACTGAGTAAGATAGGGAAGTGATATGAGTAAAAGAAAACTCCGAGATTGCACGCCATAACAAGAAGGTCAACCTTACGAGGTTGGCCTTTTTGTTTGCTCCAGTTCTTCAATGACTGCTTTAATAACTTCGAACAGAGGCAGTCTCAAGCTAGCAGGTAAATGTTTCAGAGATGCCGAAATATCATTGGTATCAATGTAACGTCTGCCAGTTTCACCCCAAGCAACATCGAGCCAGGTAATATCGAACACTTCAATGATGCGCCTTACTTGGCTGATGGTGGCATCACTTTTACCTTGTTCAATCCGTTGGTAGGTTCGTAAAGGGATGTTTGATAGGTCGGCAATTTGCTTTTGCGTCATGCGATTTCGCAGGCTTTCTTGCGTTAAATATAAAACAATTGGCTCTATCGGCTTGTTTTTTCGAGGCATTATCAATCTCCATACGCCAAATATGGCGTTATAGCGCAAAGGAAATGCCAACCATGGCTAGGAGTTATGAAACACCCGCCCACATCAATTTTCTTATTATGAAATCTATATAGTATGCCCACGTTGTCGAAGGGTGTGACACACCGATTAAGTATAGGCAACAAAAATCAATAATAAATTTGTTAGATAAAAAGTACTGTATTAATATACAGTAAATCGTCAGTTAGGAGGCTAAATGTCTGAACTACATCAAAAAGCAGAGGAGTTGGTTTTGTGTGCGCTTGCAGACGATACATGCAGCGACTGCGACCACGCCAACGAAGTCGGACTGTTTTTGTTGTCGCTGATTCTCGGACATAAAAAAGGGCAGCTAATTGCTGCCCCAGTGGAAGAGTTAAGTGCTAAAACAAGGCTAGTTGTTGCTTCAAATGATCACGCTTGTCAGGAGATAAAGCCTTGATGAGGCAACCCGCTAAATCGTTGGTTGTTTGTGATGATGGGCTTAGTGTGTGGCTGAAATATAACGACATAACAAATTGATGTTCACATGCTAAGTTTTTACATTCGCAATACAGATCAGCACAATCATTAGACAGGCGGTTGGTTTTGTTTATCACCGCCCGTTCCCCGCATCCACAGTGAATGCGAGTCCCAATTAGGCTCGCCCCAATTCCCCAGTGTATCTTTGATTTTTTTAATGAATGACGATAACCAATGGCACTCACAAAAGAGTGGCCACACTCTGGGTTGGAACATGAACAGGATAATTCCGCGCAATTCGCATCCGCTGCTTTGCTTCTGCTAACAATCGCGCGTTCACCGCATTGGCAATAAACTCGCATACTTTGACCTAACTTTTTGACTGACTCAACAATATTAAAACGGTTGCTGTGTTTATGTACAGTGCTAACTTTCTTTTTATACAAATATTGTGTTACATATTTGTCGGGTGCTCTGCTTAAAGAGCTGAATTTTCATCAATTCTTATAGGAGGTAGTCGTGATGACTTGGAAAAGATGATGGTAGGACGGCCTACCATCGTCGACAAAAGGTAGATGTATCCCATGGCTGTAACAAAAACGCTGATCTCAAAAATTGATGTAGTACTGGAAGAGGAGGAACGACAAGGCTTTATCACTGAACAAGAAAGGAACTTGGTGCTTGAAGCATTAAGAAAGGCAGAGCAGGAAGCTGCAGATTAACCAAAAGCAAGCCCCTAACGTTGATTAGGGGCTTTCTTCTATTCGGTACTTGTTGAAATATCAAAGCTTAAATGCAGGTGCTTGCGGTTTTTGATTTCTGGGTCGTTGTTTACTTCGTCCATAATCAGTTTGCACACAGGGATGATCTCATCTTTGGCGTATTCTCTGCCCACCTTTTCTGGGTCGGGGAACGTGGCACCGGGTTGCGGCATCATACCACCTTTACCTGCAGGGAATCGGTGTCCTACTAAAATGTCTTGAGCGGTTATGTTCTTGATTCTTTCGAATTCGTCTTTGGTGGCAATGTCACCAACCGGAATCAGTTGAATGCCTTTTTCTTTGCCATTCGGGATGTTCACAAACATGCTGCGGAAGTTACCAACGCCTTTTGAACTGGCAATGGTTTCCTTCATTTTCTTTTCGTCTTCTTCACTTAGGTTCGGGTCAGAAGCATAGAAGATAAAGCCCATGTGCGCGCCGTTCTTGTAGTAGCGACGGCGGAATAGGGTGGCATCTTTGTTTAACAAGCTGCTTTGCAAACTGCCCAAGTAGTCAGGCAAACCATAGATTTGTTGTTGCAAATCATCTTGTGGCAAAAAGATAACGTCTTTCTGTTTATATACACGTTGGCTGCTGTTGCGTCCAAGCATGACAAAATCCCCGTTTTTACGGCGGCGCATGTGCATGGAAGCCAGTGGGTGAAGTCTCACGGGTACCCCAAAGCCATTACGAATTTTTAAGAAAGCCGCATCACCAAAGGTGAAATAGTTATTCCCAAAGAATTGAACCTGACGATGCGTTATACCACCACCACCGTTAAACCGAGCTGCTACATAGTTAGCGCGAGCCCTTAGTAGTGAGCAATGGTAAGCGTTAGCACGTGAGGTTTCCGCTAGGCCTTGGCGCGAGATTGGTGGTTCCCAATAGTTCTCTGAATCGTTGTAAAACAAATCTGAGTAAGAAGTCATCCAACTATTAGAGTCGATGGCTTCGGGTGTTGAGTCGATGTGGTAGACCGACTCGGGTGCTTGTTCTTCTTGTTTGACTAAAGTTTCTGTTTGCTCGGTCATGCTGCAGTTGCCCAAGTTGATTTAGTTGGTGTTGAGTGGTCTAACGGCTCATTAATGATGGCGTGAGAAATCGCCCAAAATGCATCGGCGTGGCCTGTTGTTTGGCTGCGCTCCGCTTTGAATGTCATGGCGTTGCCGCTGGCGGTTGGTACTCGCTTAATCGCCATGAATGCCATAGCAATGTCTTTGTGTTCGGCATCAAACTGAAGTCGTTTGGCTTCTACAATGTCGATCATCTTCATCACAAGGCGGTTTTTGTTTTCGTTGCTGTAGTGAATAGCGTGAGATTCACGCGGGTATTTTTTAGAAATTAAGTCCCAAACACCGCCACCAATGCCAGTGGTATCGACGCCAATGTAAGTGACTTTGTAACGCTGAAATACTTTTTCGATTTCTGAAACGTGATATTGGAAGTTGAGCCCTTTCCAATAGTGCTTTTCCAATACACGGAATTTTTCACCCGCTACGGCAGGCGGTGCCACAACCACCAAGCAGGCATTGTCTCGGGTTCGGGATGGGTCATAACCTAACCAAACCTCTCGACGGGCAAAGGGTTGCTTGTTATTTGGCTTGAAGTCTTGCCAGTGGGCTGCATCCACCATGCCTTTTTCAAGATCAGAGAACTTGAAGACAGAAAGCGAACCATCGACAAAAACACACATAAACAGGTTGTTGAAGTCGTCTTGGCTGTATTCTTCTCGAAGTTCGTCAATGTCGAATAGGTCACAACCACCGTTAGCGGCATCTTCAATGGTGACAACATAACGCCACTGCTTATCGTCGCAGAGTCGGCCACCATCGCGATATTCTTCAAAGGTTGGAAATTCAATCTTGGCGCGAGACTCTTTGCCTTTTCGCCATTGGTCGCCCGTCCAAAATGGGTAAGCCTGGTGCATTTTTGAAGACGGTGTAGAAAAGTAGGTTTTACGCCACTTCTTATGCGTCGCCATTGCTGAAGCGAGTTTGTTCAGCTCATCAAACTTAGGTATCCAGAAATATTCATCAACATAAACATGGCCGTGGTAGCTCTGGGCTGTTTTGCTATTGGTTGATAGGAAGCGTAGTTCTGCGCCGTTAGAAAGAATGATCGGGTTGCCGGTTAACTCTATGTCTAAAAACTCTTTACCAATGGCAACAATGTAGCTTCGGAAAACTTCTGCTTGAGCGCGAGAAGCAGAAAGGAATAT
>CEVA01034067.1_pt1 | contig 14567 bp, 8 predicted proteins | sample 361521 | NCBI WGS metagenome assembly CEVA01 (sample SAMEA2622823, study PRJEB7988) | marine metagenome | isolation source: saline water (ENVO:00002010), including
CACGGCTCTGCCCAGCCTGGTACTGGGAATCGAGCCGACCGAACTGCGGCTGGAAGACGGCCTCTCGATGCTCTACGGGTCATGCATTTCCTGGAGTTCGCCGACGCGGCCCACCACCAAGGAAATCTATCCGTCGCGGGCCTTCGATGCGATTGTCGGCAACCGGCGTCAAGCCGGTCTCGACCGGACGATCCTCGACCAGGTTCTGGCGGACGCCAAGTCCCTTCGCCCCCAGCTGGCGGCCCGCGATCGCGTCAAACTGGACGAGTACCTGGAGTCGATTCGCGACATCGAGCGGCGCATCGACCGTGCTTCGAAGGAAGAACGCCTGGAGGGCTGGCGGCCGACGTTGGCGAAGGCGGATATGCCCCGCCCGGCCGACGAGATTCCCCAGAACGTGCCAGACCATATGCGTTTGATTCTGGATCTGATCGTCCTGGCGTTTCGTATGGATCGCACACGGATCGCCACCTGCATGTTGAACAATGACCTGTCGCAAATGAATTTCGGCTTCCTGGAAGGTGTGCAAGGGAGTCTCCACCTGGACCTGACACATAACGGACGGGATCCGGCGCGGGAGGCCATGTACCTCAAGACGAACCAGTTTCATGTCGCTCAGTTCGCCTACCTGCTGCGGCGTCTCAAGGAAATCGACGAAGGCGATCAGACACTGCTGGACAGCTCTTTGCTGCTGTTCTGCTCGAACCTGTTTGATGGCGACAAGCACCAGGCTGATCGCATGCCGATGGTGCTGGCCGGGGGGGGCGGTGGTTCGCTGAAAGCCGGCAGGCTTCTCGATTACAGGAACCGGCCGGTGGCGGACCGACGTGCCTGCAATCTCTACCTTTCGCTGATGGACCGCATGGGAGTGGCTCTGCCCCAGTTCGGGGATAGCGACCGCCGGCTGACAGATCTCTGATCACGCCGGGAGCAACAGGTCGCGGTGACGGGCAGGCAGCCGGATGAATGTCGCCGCTGGCGACGTACGGATCAGGCGGATTGAACGTCGGGGCCGAGGTGGACGCAGTTGCGTTGTCGGACCGTCGAGGCGTGCGGTGATCAGTACAGAGGTGTGTTCGGGTTTGTCCCGAAAATGGAACTCGTTTTCGATATGATGGCGTGCGATCGATTGGGAGAGACGAACGAAATGAAAACGAACGTTGGACTGGGATTTGTTTTCTGCGTCACATCCGGCATCGCTGCAGCGCATGCCGGCGACACGTCGACTGAGGACGTTCATTTCAACCGTGACGTTCGGCCGATTTTGTCGAGCGCGTGTTTTGCATGCCACGGTCCCGACAAGGGAAAACGTAAGGCGGAGCTTCGGCTTGATACCGAGGCCGGGCTGAAGAACTCGCGAGATGCGGGAATCTTGCCGTTACGTCCGGGTCAGACAAGCGAGCTGCTGGATCGGATCACTTCAGGTGATCCGGAATTGCAGATGCCTCCACCAGGCTCTGGGCACAAGTTGACTCGCAAGCAGATTGCCGTGTTGCGTCGCTGGGTCAGCCAGGGGGCTCCCTGGCAGAAGCACTGGGCGTACCTTGTTCCGACTCGGTCCAAGTTGCCGGAAGGTCCGGGCTTGGAAGGTGTTTCGAGTCCGATTGATCGATTCGTTTGGGCAAGGATGAAGGAAAAGGCATTGAAGCCTGCGCCAGCAGCAGATCGCGCGACGCTGATCCGCAGGCTTTCACTTGATCTGACCGGGTTGCCTCCGACTCCCCAGCAACTCGACGCGTTTCTGACCGATCGGTCGCCCAAAGCGTACGAGAAAGTCGTTCAGCGGTTGCTTGGGTCGAAACACTACGGCGAGCGATTGGCGTTGTATTGGCTTGACCTGGTCCGGTACGCGGACACGGTCGGGTACCACAAAGATTCCCACCGCAGCGTGTGGCTTTATCGCGACTACGTGGTCGACAGCTTCAATGAGAACAAGCGGTTTGACCGGTTTGTCATTGAACAGCTTGCCGGAGACCTGTTGAAGGGCACGAAATTCGAGCGGTACCGTTGGAAGGTCGCGTCTGGTCTGAACCGGATGAATCAGACGACGAGCGAAGGTGGGGCGCAGGCGAAGGAATACCTCGCGATCTATTCGGCCGACCGCGTCCGCAATACGGCAGCCATCTTCCTCGGGGCCACGATGGGATGCGCGGAGTGTCACGACCACAAGTACGACCCGTTCACGCAACGTGATTTCTACAGCTTCGCGGCGTTCTTTGCCGACCTGAAAGAACGCGGAGTCGGGCATCCCGGCGAGACGCCGATTCCGTCAAAAGAGCAACTCGCAAAGTGGCAGAAGCTGGAGACACAGCTCGCATCACTTCGCAAAGAGAATCCCAAGAGTGAGCGGATCAAGGCGGTTGAAGGTGAACTGAAAAAGATCAGTGACGCCAAGAACTGGCCCAAGATGGTCATTACGATTCCGGGCAAGGCACGCGATATCCGGATTCTGCCTCGCGGCAATTGGCAGGACGATTCCGGGCCAATCGTCGATCCGGCGATTCCCGGGTTCCTGGGCTCGCTTCAGGTCGAGGGTCGCGCAACGCGATTGGACCTCGCCAAATGGATCGTCAGCGGCGACAACCCGTTGACGTCTCGAGTGTTCGTGAATCGCCTGTGGAAATTGCTGTTCGGTCGCGGCCTCAGCCAGACGCTTGACGACCTGGGGGCTCAAGGGCAATGGCCGACGCATCCGGAACTGCTGGACTGGCTGGCGGTCGAGTTCATCGAGAGCGGCTGGAACGTACGGCACATGGTCAAGTTGCTCGTGATGACCGATGTCTACCGTCGCAGCTCGACGCCGACTGCCGATCAGCGAAAGCTCGATCCGGAGAACCGGTATTTCGCTCGCCAGGCACGCTGGAGACTCGAAGCCGAACTCGTCCGAGACAACGCGCTGGCCGTCAGCGGACTGCTCTCACGAAAATCCGGCGGTCCGAGCGTGCGGCCCTATCAACCGGCCAATTATTGGTTCCGACTCTACAAGGACGCCAACTACAACCAGGATCACGGCGAGAACCTCTATCGCCGCGGACTCTACACCTACTGGCGGCGGAGCTTCTGGCATCCCAGCCTGAGAGCATTTGACGCTCCGGCTCGCGAAGAATGCGTAGCAGAACGTCCGCGGTCCAATACGCCGCAGCAATCATTGGTCCTGTTGAACGATCCAACGTTCGTTGAGGCGGCTCGCGTCTTTGCGGCCCGTGTGATTCGCGAGGGCGGATCGTCAGACCGAGATCGGTTGAAGCTCGCATTCCGTTTGGCGGTTTCACGCAAACCGACCGAAAGCGAGGCGGGTTCCCTGTCCAGGTTCGTGGCACGGCAAATGAAGCGGTTCGCAACCGACAAGGCGGCTGCCGAGAAGGTTGTCAGTGCAGGGGAATCTCCACAACCCAAGGACATCCCCCTCACCGAATATGCTGCCTGGACCGCTGTCGCGCGGGTGGTTCTCAATTTGCATGAGACCATTTCTCGCGAGTAGAAACTCAATCCAACCAATCCCGGCCCGCTTGGGGCCAAGTTTGCAGACCAGACTGGAACCGGTCATGTCTCTCCAGCCAACACAGCTCTGTCGACGTTCCTTTCTCGGCACATCCGCATGCGGACTGGGGATGACGGCTCTCACGTCGCTTCTCGGCAACGACGCCCACGCGGAATCGTCGACCGATGTTCCGAAATGGAATGGCCTGGTCAGCCCGCGTCACGTAGCGCCGAAAGCGAAGCGAGTCATCTTCCTTTATATGGCCGGCGGCCCCTCGCACCTGGAAACGTTTGACCATCGGCCGCAGCTCACAAAGCTTCACGGTCAACCGATGCCCGAATCCTTCACCAAGGGCCAGCCGATCGCGCAGCTTCAAGGCAAGAAGCTGACCTGCATGGCGCCGCAGCATCGGTTCCGCAAGTGTGGTGATTCGGGAATCGAGATCAGCACTGCCTTCGAACATTTGCCGCAGGTCGCAGATGAGCTGTGCATCGTTCGGTCGCTGAGGACCGAGGCGATCAATCACGATCCGGCCCACACGTTCATGAACACCGGCACGTCGATCAGTGGCCGCCCTGCGATTGGATCGTGGCTGCTTTACGGGCTCGGCAGTCCGTCGAACAACTTGCCGGGTTTCATCGTGATGACATCAACCGGCGGTGGACAGAGCCAGCCGATCTCCGCGAGGCAATGGCACAGCGGTTTTCTTCCCGGTCAGTTCCAGGGCGTTCACTTCAATTCGACTGGCGATCCCGTGCTCTACGTGCGGAATCCCGCGGGAGTGACCGACAGGGACCAGCGAGAAGTGATCGACGTCGTCACGGAACTGAACCGCCAACGCCAGAAGGTGACCGCCGATCCGGAGATCGCGACTCGCATTCGGCAATACGAATTGGCGTTTCGCATGCAAACCAGCGTACCGGCATTGATGGACCTGTCCGACGAGACAAAAGCCACGCTCGATATGTACGGCACAAAGGGGGCCGACGGAACCTTCGGCGGAAACTGTCTGCTGGCCCGACGGCTGGCCGAGCGAGGCGTTCGGTTCATTCAGCTGTACCATCGCGGTTGGGATCATCACGGCAAGATCAAGAACGGGATCGTCCAGACCGCGCGCCTCGTGGACCAGGGGATGACGGCGTTGCTCAAAGATCTCAGGCAACGCGGGCTGCTTGATGACACGCTGGTCATCTGGGGCGGCGAGTTCGGACGGACACCGATGGCCCAGGGTGACGGACGGGACCATCACATGAAGGGCTTCTCCATGTGGATGGCCGGTGGCGGCATCAAGGGGGGAATGACCTACGGTTCCACCGACGAACTCGGTTACAACGCGGCCGAGAACATCGTGGAAATCCACGACCTGCACGCGACGATGCAGCATCTGCTGGGGATCGACCACCAGCAACTCACCTATCGTTACCGTGGCCGGGACTTCCGGTTGACCGACGTGGCCGGACACGTTGTGGAACCGATTCTGAGTTGAATCGGATCTGGCTGATCAGATTTTTGGTACCGGCACAGACTGACAATATGAAACTCATCAGTTGTTTGACCGTCTTGGTCTTCGTGCTCAGTTCAATGGCTCGCGCCGATCACGGCGCCGAGAAGTCATTGCCCATCGACGTTGTCCGAAAATGGGAGATTGTGACAGGCGACAAAGCGGAGGCCTGTCAGAAGTACGCCGCTGAGGAATTCCAGCGTTTTTTTCAGGCGGCAACGAAAGTCAAACTTCCGATTCGACAATCCGCCTCCGGGAAGACCGGCCACATCTTCATCGGCCCGAGCGACGGGTTGAAGACAGGAGTGCTCGGTCGTGTGATGCAACGGAAGTACGACCAGGAAGAACTGCGGATCGTCGTCACGAAAGACAACGTCGCAATTCTCGGCGGACCGCGTGGGACGCTGTACGGAGTCTACACGTTCCTGGAAGACTATCTCGGCGTGCGGTTTCTGACGGCCGAGGTTACGCATGTGCCAAACGTTGTCGGTGAGCACACGATTCCGCTGATCGATCGCTCGTACAAGCCACCGTTTGCGTATCGCTTCTATCTCAAATCGGAAGTGATGAAAAACCCGGTCTTTGCCGTGCGACGCCGGCAAAATGCGGCCGGTCAGCATGGGCCGAAGGAGCAGCGGATCAGTCGGCAGTTGGGTGGTGAGGCGACCGGTGGCGTCTTTCTCCACAACAATTTTCATCTGTCCGCGTCGTTCCAGGATCATCCGGAGTATTTCTCGCTTCGTGATGGCAAACGGACGATTCATCAACCCTGCCTGACACATCCGGAAGTGCGTCGGATCGTCACCGGCCAGATTCTCCGCAATCTCGACAACTACCAACTCGGAGCCACAATTCCGTTGGCACAGAACGACAACGGCAATCCTTGTCTATGCCCGCGCTGTTCGGCTGTCCAGCGGGAAGGAGACGCACCGGGGGCGCCGGGGATTTCGGGAGACACGATGGGTGGGTCGCCTGTGAATTTTCGCAATGGTCCGCCGTCGGCGGTGGTGATCGACTTCGTGAATCACGTGGCAGAGGCCGTCGGCCGGAAGCGGCCGGACCTGTGGATTGGGACAGAGGCCTATGCCTATTCCGTCGTCCCGCCGCGGAAGACGAAGGCGCGTCCCAACGTCAAGGTGCAAGTCGCGACATATCACTGCAGCGTGGTGTATTCGCTCGAAGACTCTCGCAGCCGGATCAATCGGGAATTCACCAGGCACCTCGTGGGCTGGCGAAACGCATGCGATCACCTGTTGATCTGGACGTACGACATGAATCCCCGAGATTACTGGCTACCGTTTCCCAACATGCGGTCGCAACCGGCCAACTTGCGGACGTTCGTCAAAAACAAGGGCCGCGGCATCTTCATGCAAGGCACCGGTGAAAATACAGAATTCAGCGATCTCCGAGCCTACATGATGACAGCGCTGATCTGGGATCCGTCGCGAGACGCCGACGAACTGATCAACGAATTCCTCACACTCTATTACGGGCTCGCCGCCAAACCGATTCGTGAGTGGATCGACCTGGTTCATCAACAGGCGGAAGCGTCCGGCAGTGAATCGAACATCAACGCACCGGCCAGGTCGTACGGTCTCGATGCTGCACTGGGCCAGCGTGGATTGAAACTGTTTGAAAAGGCGATGCGGCTTGCTGAAAACGATACGGTTCGGCAGCGAGTCGAAAAAATTTCTGTGACCGCGTTGCGGTTGGCATTGGAACCCGTCTGGTGGAACTCCATCGAGGCCCCGCGAATGGCCCGAGCCTTCAAAACCACGCTCGAAAAACAGCGGGTACTCATCGCCGACAAGGATCTGCCACGATTCCGCAATCTGGCACGCCAACTCTTCACACTCGCCAGGAAACACCGGGCTGGCCAACGGCAATCAGCGCGAAAGGCCGTGTTCTCCTACCTGGATTTGCCACTAGAAACACGCAAAGACTCCACGAAATGACGAACCGATTGAAGACAGCACCGGGACACCGCAACCCGTCGCTCCCGGGGAAGATGGCGACGACTGATGGTTGTTTTTCCTGGCTGACGCTTCGGATTGCGTTCGTGTCGTCTTGCCTGTTTTGTGGCAACGCCGTCGCAGCCAACCTTGTTCCAGATCCGGGATTCGCAAGCGTCAGTGAACTGGGCGCAAAGGCGGACTCCAATGGGTGGAACTGGCAACGCATTGAAGAACCATGCGAAGTTCGCGTCGACCAAAAGACAGCTGCGTTGACAGGCGGCAAAGTGTTCTTGCACTCGGCGTCGTTCCCGGTGGATGCCGGCACGGTGTACGAACTCCAGGTCGACGTGTCGGGTGACGCGACATTCTCGCTCGAAATCCTGTGGTGGAGAGCAGACGGTTTGCCGACGCAGTCACATCGTTCCATTCTCGGGAAGCCGAATCGTCTCAACGAGGTCACCAGAACGATCCGCGCCAGCGCCCGTTCTCCTGTTGATGGAGCAACGGCCTACATTCGCTGTGTGGTGGAGGAAGGACGCGCTGTTGTCAAATCACCCGTGGTCCGCGTCGCTGGAGGTACGCTGTTGCTGAAACTCGACGCGGCCGCGCCCGGCCCACAGCCAACCGCAAGATGGCGGGATCTGACCGGCCGCAACCAGGACCTGAAGCTGCAATCGGTCCGTCACTCGGCGGAGACAAGCAGTTTTGTCTTCGACAAACCAGGCGCCTCGTGCATCGGACATCCCCGAGATGCCGCACGATTTGACTTCGAGACGGACCAGTCAGCCGGCCCCGGCCAGGGCTCACCCTTCACCATCGTGCTCTACGCCAAGCTCATCGGCAGGTCCGGAACCGGCATCATCAACAAGTTCGGCAAGTCCACCAAGGGCGGTTGGTCAATCGGCCTGGTGTGGGACGAATTCGGTCTCGATCGCATCTCGACTCTCCAATCGTCCAACAAAAAACAGAATCGCACCATCAACGGGTTTCCGGGACTGGCCGGACAAGACGTCAAACTGGGAGCCACCGACCGCAAGTTCCACATGTACGTCATCCACATCACTGGAAGTGGCGCACGCGACGGCACAGTCTATTTCGACGGCAGTGACAAGACCCTTTCGATCACCCCCTGGCCATTCGGTTCCCTCACGTCGGGTTCTGTACGCAATCAGGGGCCGCTTCGCATTGGGTCTCTCAACCGGAGTGAGAGAGGTTTTCGCGGAGAAATCGGTTTCGTCGAAATCTGGTCCGGCACCCGGCTGCGAGATGGAATGACGCCCGCGGCGTATTCAAGGTATCGATTCAATCGAGGCAAACCGGCACGAGCCAGAAGCGAGTGACTGTCCATGCGGACCGATCCCCTGGGGCGGTTTGCACGTACAGCGTCAACTGGAGCCTTGTTGGTCGCTTTCTCCACAATGGAGGAAGGTGGGACGAGACAACACCCGGGATTCTGCTCGCCGCTGACCGGTTTCACTCTCGTGGAATACCAAGGTGTCGCCGGTGATGTGATCGAACAGACGATCATCTCGGCGTCCTACCACGTGATCGATCCCCACGTCCGTGGTGACTCGGGGACTCCACCTGACCAGGAGGAACGTTGGGGCTGTCCTTGATCAAACGCGTGTCGGACGATGTCAAAATGCCACACCTGGCCGTCGAGATCTCCCTCCGACGACAGGCTCTTCAGTGGGATCTCCAGACGACAGTACCACTCGGCGCACCAGGTGTCCTGAGCCACGTTGTGCAACGACTTCACCGACGGACTCCATGGTTTTCCGTCGGCAGTTCGGCCCTGCACCGCTGAATTGGCGTTCACTTGGATCGAGCGCCAGGGTTTACCGGGAGGTTGGAACAACAGCTCGATTCGATCATCAGCCGCGAAGTTGCCCACTGATCCCACGGTACCGGGCTTGGCCTTTCGGCGAAGGGCAGCTCCGAGCTTCCAGGAACTCACCAGGACATAGAGGTTTTTGTCGTCGTGGAGCAACCAGGCCATGGACTGCCGTCGGCAATAACGAACGGGAAATTTCAGGTTGCCGGTTTCACGGAAGGGACCGAAGAGGTGCGAAACGCCCACGAACCCGGTTGCACTGGGCAACTGCGTGCCGGGTGGTGATTCGCAACGAGCGACCGGCCACGCAGGGCGCGGAATGTCGGTTCCGTCTGGCCCGTACAAATTCGGCCGCTCGCGGAAATCTCCCGGAGAGATCCAGTCCCTGGTGGCCACCTCGATCGAGTTGTTTTCGACACAGATCTCGTCGGGTGTTGCCGTCGAAACATCGACTCGAATGGCACGAGCACGTTCGTCGATTTTCCACGGCTGCTGAAGCGTCACGAAGGACGGCATCAGAGCCTTTGGCCATGGAATGTTGGGCACCTTATGGACGCCGATCTGCTCCTCGCGGTTTTCGAACAGTGCGGTCAATGTGACCTTCGCGCTGCCGGAATCACGGATTCCGACGTTGTGGACACGGACGGTCAGGACCGGCGGATTGCTTGACCGATCCAGCAGGCATTCGGTTTCGGAGAGTGCCAGGTCCGGGAGAATCTTCGGAAGTGGACGCGACTGGACCTGGCGGATTTCCACCAGCGAAGTTGTCGATGGCGGCAACGACAACGGTAAGGGCTCAAAACGGTGTGACAGATGGAAATTCGTCTTCCGCTTCCCGCCGATCCGCACTTCGTAAACACCGGTGTCGAGTTCCAGTGGCCGCAGGGCGATTGTTCGACGCTGATCGAAATTGTGGATCATGATCTTGAGGTGTTTGCGATCGGCTTCCAGGACCATCGGCACCGCCTGCAGTTCGACGTTCTCCCACGCGACAGCCGAATCCGGGTAGTAAGCCTGCATGCTTCCCGACCCGCCGGTGTACATGTTCATCAGGATCTGCGAAGGACGCGCCGGCAGAGGCACTCGATCGGTGGCGATGACCTCCCGGGTATTCATCTCCCAGGTCGAAGCATGCAATGACGAAATCTGCCGCAACTGTTTCACCAGGGTTTCCAGGCGATCCGGGGCCTGCAGCCCATCTCGCAGGCGTTCCCACCGGTTCCACATTCTCTCGGCGTGGTTCTCCTTTCTCAGGATCCAGCCGTCAGAACCTTCCGGTCCGTAAGGAGCGTCGTGGTGGTCCTTCTTCCATTTCACGATCCGGCGGATCGGTTCCACGTAACGAGGATTGCCGAAGAGTTTTGCGTTGGCGACCAACTGCCCCATCAGGTGCTTGGTCGTCCAGCTTCCGCCGGCGAAGTCATATCCCGGATATCCGGCGATGCGGTACCACTTTCCGGACATCCCCCCGACCTGGTCAGTCTCGTAGACAATCTCGGAGGGAATGAACCCGGTCGGTTTTCCCTGTTTTGCGGCCAGGCTGTGGTCAACCCACGCATCACCCCATTCGCGACACCACTGCATGACCCGGGGATGTCGCGAGTACCACATGACGTAGATCCCGGGCTTGGTGTAACGGCCGTTTTCGGGAATGTCACAATGGTAGAGGCGTCGCGGATGGAGCACGTCGTGGGAAAAGTAATAGGCCTTGAAATGTCGGTGGCCAGCGGCGTTGATCCCTGACAGGAACTCCATGTTCCGGATCACCTGCATGTTCCGCTCGATGTATCGCGGGTCGCCATAGCGGGCCAGCATCATCTGCGGTTGTGAGAAGGACATCCATTCGGCGCCGTGCTCGACATCTACAACGTGCCACCTTTCGGATGTGCCCGAGAAATAGCCGTTTGCCACCTCGGGGCAGTGCCAGATGTTGTCCGCGATCCTGGTGAGCGATTGTCGGACCTTCTCGTCATTCAGCGAGAGGCTGTAGAAGCTCCAGGTCTTGCTGAACTCGACGTCATCGCTCCAGCCACCTCCCAACTGGCCATCGGATGCCTGGCGGTTGTCGAGCCACCAGTGAATCATCCGGCGGGTCCAGTACATCGCCTCCCGGGCTGAGACGGCCCATTCCGGTGCGTCGTCAGGGGCCTTCTTCAATTCGGCTTTCAGTGGTTTGACTGGCCGACCCAGGTACATCCGGGCGATCCGGTGTCCGGGATTGTGGCGGAGGATCTCCTCGAACATTCCCTTCGAGATGTCGTGTCCCTGGGGATAGTTGCCTTCAACGGCCTTCCAGTAATGGTGCCTTGCCTGAAACAGCAAGGCCTGTAGACGCAAAGGGTTTTCCGCACGGAAGGTTCGCAGCAGTCTCTCCGCTTCCTCGCTGCCCTTGTGCCGGTCGTCTTGCCAGAACGCATTGACGGCCTGGATGTATGTCTTGCAGACCCGGGTCAACTCCTTCACTTCAGGTCCCGGTGAACGGACCTTCTCAAGCAGCGTCTGGGCCTTACGGACCAAAACGCTGGCCGTTTTGTCCTCTGCCAGGTTGGCCCGGTTCAGCAGAGACCTCGCCCGATCGAGTGGAGTGAGGGGATCGTCGCCGTCACAGATGGTCGCCGAAAGCAGAATGACAACGACCGCTGCCAGACGCGTAAAACTGCTAGCCATGAATTTCGGAGGGGAATGTGTTGGTCTCAACTTCGAGAACTCCTCTTTGAGAAGATCGGCGAACCGAAGAACGCTCTGCTACTGGTTGTGCTCTGTGGTCGGCACATCTGTCAACTGCCGTGATGGGGGGGCTCGTTGAGAGTGTGGTCACCCGTGTCGTCGGGAAGCAATTCGAACGGGCTGCCATTTGTCACCACGCTCGGGGTCGGGCTTTCATTGACGCTCAAACGGAAGACGTCGGGACGGGCATAGTGGCCTGACACGTCGAAGTCGTATTTCGCTCGAACGACGTCATCCAGGTCCAGGCTTGCCGTGAGAATACACGAACCTTCGTAGTTTGGGCCGGCGAGCACTTGTCCCAGTGGGTCGATGATGCAACTGCCACCCCGGCTGAGGACGGTCTCCGGCTCGTTGCCAAAACTGCTGTCAAAATCGTCGGGGAAGTCCTGGCGTCGAACGAACTGGCATGCAGACAGGACAAAGCAGCGTCCTTCCAGGGCCACGTGTTGCATGGACGACAGCCAGGTGTCGCGGCTGTCGGCCGTTGGCGCGCAGTAGATTTGAATGCCCTTGGAGTACATGGCCATTCTCAGCAGCGGCATGTAATTCTCCCAGCAAATCACCGCGCCGATTTTCCCCAACTCGGTCTCGAACACGGGCAGCGTTGAACCGTCACCAAATCCCCACACCAGGCGTTCCGACGCGGTGGGCATGAGCTTGCGATGTTTGCCGAGATAACTGCCGTCCGCGGCGAAAAACAACACCGTGCAGTACAGGGTTCCCAACTCTCGTTCGATCACACCAATGACAAGGTGGACCTGGTTCTCGCCGGCGATCTCGGCCAGTCGGTCAACATCTGGTCCCGGCACGTCCACTGCGCTGTCCCAGTATCGCCGAAAGTCCTCACGCCCCTGCGATGTTCGTTGTCCCAGTGTGGCGCCAAAAGATGCGCCCCAGGGATACGCCGAAATAAACGCTTCGGGAAAAACAATCAGTTGCGAGCCATCATTGGCCGCTTCACGTGTCAATTCGGCAACCCTTTCCAGGGTGCGGTCGCGATCGAAAGGACAAGGGCTGGCTTGAACGACGGCAGCACGGATGGGATTCATTTTGTTGTCGCCGGATGTGTGATGGCGAATTGCACTGGGATGGCCGGTGGTCATTTTGCAGGTGATTACCGCAACGCCACCAATATAGAGGTTGGCGAGCACCACTGGGTGTGTCGAAACGGGCGAAATCTGTACGCGATTCACAGTCGCCTTCAATCATCGACATTCACAACAGGCAGTTGTGGCCTGTACTCGTCTGATTTTGTGGGACATGATCTGGGACAGTGACAGCCCCTTGTGATGAGGTGATCGAGATGAGTCAACGAATGCCGAGAGTGCTGGGAACGTTGACATGTGCACTCGGTGTGGTGCTCGCCGGTGTCGGGCGTGCCGCTGACAAGGCCAAGGCCGTTGATAAGGGCAAGAGCGAGTTGAAGGCTCTTGGATTGCAGTATCAGTTTCGGGAACTCAAGGAGCCGAGGCCGAACCGGGTGCATGTCTTGCGTGTGGATTTCTCCACGGGGAAGATCAAGCCCGCAGTTGTCGTTGGCAAGGACCCGGACGGAGACGGTCCGGCCGAGACGGCATTGACCAACCCGCTTGAGCTTGCCAATGGCCCATCGGTTCTCGCCTTCATCAACACAAATCCCTGGGACAGTTTTCCGGACAAAAACGGCAGGAAAAACCGCAGTTGGTACGAAGGACAGCCGGTCGACATTTCTGGCATTGCTGCCTTCGGTGGCCGGGTCAGGAGTCCCGCCCAGGCAAACGCGACATCGGTATGGGTCGATCGCCGAGGGCGGGTACGGATGGGCCGAGTTCCCGGCGCGGGTGGGAAAAAGGAAGACGTTCCGGAATCGGATCGCATCGTCGAGGCCATGGCCGGGTTCCAGCAGATCGTCAAGGCGGGGGCGGTTGTTCCCGGTCCCGGAGGTGCGGTACATCCCCGGACAGCCATCGGGGTCGATCGCAGTGGAATGGTGATGTGGCTGGTCGTTGTCGATGGCCGGCAGAGTCGGTTCAGCGAGGGAATGAACGTACACGAACTGGGCCGCCAGATGCTCGAACTGGGCTGCTGGAACGCGATGAACATGGACGGTGGTGGCAGCAGTGTCATGGGTTTGGTCAATGGAAAAGACGGACTTCGCGTGATCAACAGCCCTTCCGACCGACGACCGTTTCGTCGGATCCGGTCAGCTGCTGAAAACGCGGCACGGCAAGTCCTCCGCAAGCAACTCAGAGAACAGGTCGCCAGCGGCAAGCGGACACGGCAGGATGCCCGCAAAATCTACACCAAGGCTTTTCCGCCCGGCCGTGGCGGCAATCAAATCAGGATTCGTCCACTGCCGATGGTGCTGACGATCCGGAAGACCAAATCTCCAGGCGGTTGAAGGCGCACTGCGAATGAATCCAGCGACAACGAACATAGGCGGGGAGCGAGACAGGCCGCCCGGTCCTTTCGGCCAAGCGGGCTTTGACCGTCTGGCTTGTGCCTTTCCGTTCCAGGCCGTTGCGGCAATTCTCTTTGTTCTCTCCGCGACGTCCGGGCTTCAGGCGGATCACAACAAGCTCCTTCAGCTGGAATTCAAGCGGGGCATCAGCAGGCACCTGGCTCGCGACAGCCAGGGGTTCTGCTACCTGCTGCTGCCCACACCCGGCCGTGAAGACGGGCTGGGATTCACCTTGAAGGTCTCGCGGAAACCCCATCCGGAGTCGATTGCCGATTTTTCGACGACGGTGATGTTGCCCACGTCCGCATTTTCTGATGCCGCGGGCACCTCGATCTTCTCCGCAGGCCTTGCCGTCGATGGCCGTGACCAACTCCACCTGGTCTGCACGACCGAACGGGGACAGACGGCCTACAGCGTTGTGGACGTGAAGCTGCTTCGAGGTGGACGACCCAAGCCGAGGTGGCTGAATCCTGCGAATGGTCGGAAGGGATCGTTGGTGATCGCTGCCGCTCGATCGTGGGTGGGGGACATTTGCAGTGCATCTGACGGTCGGGTCTGGCTGACCTGGACGACCGGTGCCACAAAGGGTTCACAAGTGACCGTGCACCTGGGAACACTCTGTGATGGAA
>CEVA01114368.1_pt1 | contig 14555 bp, 13 predicted proteins | sample 361521 | NCBI WGS metagenome assembly CEVA01 (sample SAMEA2622823, study PRJEB7988) | marine metagenome | isolation source: saline water (ENVO:00002010), including
CAGGTGATGATGATTACATAGAGGGGTTCGGTCAGGTCGTGCCTCCGCTTATCCGTGCGTTTAATCCGGATGTTTTGGTTGCACAGTTGGGAATTGACAGCTATCACCGCGATCCACTGACGCATTTGCAAATGACTACTGAAGGCTACATAGAAGTCGTGCGTCAACTGATTGAGTTAGGGTTGCCGTTATTGGCTTTGGGTGGGGGAGGGTACGATGTGAACGCTGTGGCTCGCGCGTGGACATTGGTCTATGGCATGTTACTGGACGTCGAGTGGCCCAATATCTTGCCTCCGGGCTTTGCTCGAAAGCACGGGGTGGGGCATTTGCGGGATGAAACCAGTCCAGAGGGGCCAGAAGAGCTTAAAGTAGATATCCGTAGACATCTGGAAGCTACAGTAGGAGAGATACGACAGCAGATATTTCCGATTCATGGCTTGAAATGACGACGCATCTCTGCGACAACGAAAACGGGAGCGTAAGCTCCCGTTTTCAGCATATCGGGGAGATTTAGGCCGATTTAGCTTACGTGTTGCTCTCGATTGAGTAATTCTTTGGCTTCGTCCCCGACATTGGCTTCAATACAATCCCGCAATGTGGAGTAGACAGCCTGATTTAGGGCACCCATCATCCAAGCCTCATATCCGGCGTCTGTTTGATAGGTGTCTTTCACGGTGACTAAACGCTGGAGCAGGCTCAGATAATGATACTGCAGTGGGGTTAAGTCCTTGTCTATGCCAGACATCCGGAAATCATTTTCCACTGTTGGTGTATCGATGTCTGAACTCAGGTTCGGAATCACCTCATCGGAATCATCGTTACCTAAAACTTCTGAGTTTGCTTGATCTTGTTGTCCGCTCATGCTGCCTCCATCGGCCAAAACTTCGAATTGTCAAAGATCGGTCCAAATTGGGGAGTCCATAAGTTTTTAGAGAATACTATGCCACTGATAAAATTATATCAGACTAGTTTCCCTAATAACATAATACCTAGATTGATTTGTTATGTTCGAGGGAATTAATTCCTGTTTCTGACCGGTTTTCCACTTAAATTCCTTTCCTAGTAGAGATTACGGTCAAACTGCTTTTGGACTCGAAATCAAATACAGCCTTAAACCTCTCGGAATTCGCCTTCTACAGTGCCTTCGTCATCGTTAGAACTTGCAGGATCGCCTTCTTGACCACTCGTTGCGAAGCCGTCACTAGGATCCTGATCGCCTTCTCCAGGAGTAGCACCTTGGCTATATACTATTTCTCCCATCTTTTGCAAGGCTGCATTTAACTCAGTAGTAGCAGTTTGAATGTCAACGGTGTTGTTGGAAGCTATTGCTGTCTTCACCGCATCAATCTTTCCCTGAACCTCGTCCTTGAGTTCTTCTGGTACCTTGTCGGCGTTATCGGCCAATAGCTTCTCGCTGCTGAAGACCAGAGAGTCGGCCTGGTTACGGGTTTCAACCTCGGCTCTCCGCACTTGATCTGCTTCCTCGTTCTGCGCAGCCTCATCAACCATGCGGTCAATGTCCTCTTTCTCAAGTCCTGACCCAGATTGGATGACAATCTTCTGTTCTTTGCCGGTCCCTTTGTCTTGGGCTGAAACGCTCAGTATTCCGTTGGCGTCAATATCGAAAGTAACTTCGATCTGCGGTACGCCTCGAGGGGCGGGTAGAAGACCATCAAGCATGAATCGACCAATGGATTTATTGTCAGCGGCCATGGAACGCTCACCTTGAAGGACATGGATGTCCACGGTGGTCTGGTTCTCCGCCGCGGTGGTGAACGTCTCGTTCTTCTTGGTTGGTATGGTTGTGTTCCGGGCTATAAGCGTGGTCATCACGCTGCCCAGCGTTTCTAATCCCAGGGTCAGAGGCGTCACGTCCAACAGGACGATGTCGTCTACGTCACCAGCCAGTACTCCTGCTTGAATGGCAGCGCCCATGGCCACGGCTTCGTCGGGGTTTACGTTGCGGTTTGGTTCTTTGCTAAAGACCTGTTTGACTTTCTCTTGGACTGCGGGCATGCGGCTCATGCCACCGACCATTATGACCTCATCAATGGCATCTGCAGACAGTCCTGAGTCTGTCAGAGCTTGTCTGCACGGTCCTTCTGTGCGGTCGACCAGAGTCGCTACCAGCTGGTCTAACTTGGCCCGGCTCAGCGTCTTGACCATGTGCTGTGGCCCGCTCGCGTCGGCGGTGATAAACGGAAGGTTTATCTCTGTTTCTAGAACGCTGGAAAGTTCTACCTTGGCGCGTTCTGCTGCATCTCTCAAGCGTTGGAGGGCCATCCGGTCTGAGGATAGGTCGATCCCTGTTTCCTGTTTGAATTCGTCAATCATCCATTCAAGGATGGTCTGATCAAAGTCATCGCCGCCCAGGAACGTATCGCCGTTGGTGGATTTGACTTCGAAAACACCATCACCCATCTGGAGTATGGTGATGTCAAAGGTGCCGCCACCCAGGTCGAAGACTGCGACCGTAGCGTCGGTTTTTGTCTTATCCAAACCGTAAGCCAATGACGAAGCAGTCGGCTCATTGATGATACGGAGCACTTCCAAACCTGCGATAGTCCCAGCGTCTTTGGTTGCCTGACGCTGAGCATCATTGAAGTAGGCTGGCACGGTTATGACTGCTTGAGAAATCTTCTCACCCAGCTTGGCTTCGGCATCTTGTTTTATCTTCTGCAAAACAAATGATGAAATTTGGGGTGGGGCATGGGATTCATCCCCCAGTTGAACCATTGCTTCACCGGTTGGCCCAGCTACCACTTTGTAGGGCAATTTGGCCATGGAGCTTTTTATTTCAGGGTCATTGAAACTTCGCCCCATAAGTCGTTTGACCGAGAAAAGGGTATTCTCTGGATTGGTCACTGCTTGCCGCTTGGCAACTTGGCCGACGTAACGTTCTCCAGTTTTTGTATTCAGCGCAACGACGGACGGTGTGATCCTGCCGCCTTCGGCGTTCTCTACGACCACGGGTTCGCCGGCTTCGATGATTGCCGCCACCGAGTTTGTGGTTCCGAGGTCGATTCCCAGGACTTTAGCCATTTGTTTCTCCTAAATTCTAACGCGCTCGTGACTATATCAGTATGTTCGGATGATTATCGGTTATTGTTGGAGGCCTGATTTGGGCTGTCTGTTTAGCTCTCTTGAAGGGCTTTGGCCACCATCACCTGAGCGGGGCTGATTACCCTGTCATGCAACCGGAAACCCGGCCGTATGATTTGAGTGATATACCCGGGTTCAACGTCAGAGGTTTCCTCTGTGCCCAGAGCTTCGTGCTCCAGTGGGTTGAACATGAGCCCAATGGCTTCAATTGGCACCAAGCCTTCGGATTCTAGCACGCCGGTAAGTTTACGTTGAATCAGTTTGATTCCTTCTAACAGAGGATCGTTGTCTCCGTTGCCACTTGATTCGGAATGGTTGATGGCTAATTCTAACTCCTCCAATACCGGTAGGACGTTGGAGATTAGACGGCTGTTGGCATATTTACTATTGGTGATTCTGTCTTCGTCAGTGCGACGTCGAAAATTGACCATCTCAGCCTGTGCCCGTTGGGCGGTGTCTAGGTTGTCTGCGGCTTCTTTTTCAGCCTGTTCAAGACGTGTCTTTAGTAAGTTCACTTGCTCCTCTACCGGGAGGCTGTCTAAGTCGATGGTGGCTTGAGCCAGGAGATCTTCTAGTTCCTGTTCAAGTCCCGCGCTTGCGGCATGTTCGTCAGAGTTTTCTCCGGGGTTGTCTCCCTTGGTTTCCCAAGAGTTCTCTGGATGGCCGTTTGATTCGCCTGGTTCTGTCGCCATTAAGGCATTCCCCTAGGTTTGTTAATTGGATTGACTAACTATTTCTTGCGGTGTATTCCGTATGGATAAATATAGGTTTAAGCCGCTTTTTTACTGGTCATTCGGCAGGTTTAGGCTTTTAAACAAGAGGTCCATATCTTCTTGGACTACTTGCTGTGCAGCTGGAATTCCTTCTAGGCGACCGTTCATGCGTTGTTTGATGGCCGACAGATTATCGAATGCGGCCAGTGCAAATTCAACTCCGGCGAGGTTGAGACCCAACTCGTCGGAAAGGTATCGGATCAATCGAACCTTTTTGATATCCTCTGTCGAATACAGTCGGAGCATACCGATTGTCCGGCCTGGATTAATCAGGCCCAGCTTCTCGTACTTACGCAGAGTTTGAGGGTGCATGTCCAGAATTCGTGCGGCTACACTGATGATGTAAACGCCTTCTACTTCTATGACTGCCTGATTATCTGTATTGTCCGCACTTGATTTCACGCCCGTGTCCGTGGTCGAAAGCTCGGCATTCTTAGGGCGTAGTGGTGGCAATCGATCTGACATTTCGAACATGCCGTCGATTCTGGTTCCCCGTTGTCCTTTTGGGTGTTCGTTTGATCTTTGATTCATAAAACCACACGAATGCACGGAAAGGCAGTCTTCTGCTATTTGTTATGCCTTCCGGTTTTCTCTCCCAGTTTTGACCAGCGACTTACCATATGATACACTTTGATACATGTCGTGTCAACTTTAGTGAATCAGTCAGCATAACCTGAGTTTAGACTGTCTAGTTGATAGTTTATACATAGCCGATCATGACTTAAGGTCGGCAAAATAATATATTTGGAGAGGTTGAACAGAAAAGGGCCCATAATGATGTACTTAAAAGAATGTCCAAAGTGCCACGGTGATTTGATTGCAGGAGAAGACGTTGACGGGAAGTTCCTCAGCTGCATCCAGTGCGGATACATGCGCGAGTTACCGGTCGAACCTCGAGTGGATAACTCACCGTATACGAATGGCGAAACATTCGTGATTGATGCCCCTGTGGCTACGAAGAAGCGCCGGAGAAAGGCTCAAGAAGCCGCCTAGTTATCGTGACATCGACTGATAGTTGAACTAAAAAGAGGGGCGGCTGAGTGCCGCTCCTCTTTTTAGCGTTTAAACGTTTCCCTGGAATCACTTAGTCAATTCAGGCCAGAAGCGTTCTTCCTTCCATGGATCTCCGTCATTGTGGTATCCCCGTTGCTCCCAGAATCCAGGTAGATCTTTGGAAATCAGCTCGATTCCGTTGATCCATTTGGCGCTTTTCCAGGCGTAGATGCTGGGTACAATAAGTCGTAGCGGCCACCCATGGCTGACACCCATGGGTTCTCCTTCCTGCTTGTGGGCAAGTAGCCCTTCTTCCATTGCTAGTTCCAGTGGAAGGTTGGTTGAGTATCCACCGTAACAGTGGGCCATCACAAACTTGGCTTCAGGCTTGGGTACTGCGAGGGCCATCAGGTCGGCAAAGGTAACACCTTCCCAGTGGTTGTCCAGTTGGCTCCATTGAGTCACGCAGTGGAAGTCAGATACAGTGGAAGTCCAATTCAGTTGGGAGAACTGCCCCCAATTTAGGGTTATCTCCGTTTCTACCAATCCGAACACCCGAATCTCCCAAGTGTCGATATCTATTGTCGGTTCAGATCCGTAGGTCAGAACTGGGAACTTGGTGGTTAAAAATTGTCCCGGTGGTACACGGTCGCCCATACCTTGGTCGGGAGCTGTCTTAACTTGGTCGGGTCGCTTCATTAATTGTGGTCTTCTCCCATCTAGTAAAAGAATAATTGCCCACGGGCATAAGTTTACCATTCATTAGCAGTCAGGAATATCAGTTCATAGGTTTTTAACCGGCCACGCGAATACGACCTCGGTTATCTGAGGTAATCTCGCCAATCACAGCCCTAGTTTCCACACCGGAGGTTTCAAGCTCTGAAATCAGGTGGTCGACTTTCCCGCTGTCTACGGCGATTAGGAGCCCGCCAGATGTTTGGGCATCGCAGAGTAGCAGGCGTTGTTGGTCGGAGATTGCCTCATCCCAGTCTACTGCGTTATCGACACCGTTCATGTTTCGGAACGTGCCGCCGGGGACAACGTTCTTTTCAAGGAGCTCCCACACACCAGGCAAGATGGGAACGTCAGAAGCTTTGATGACGGCGCCAACGTCACTACCTTTGGTCATCCCACTCAGATGCCCTAGTAGTCCAAATCCAGTAATATCAGTGCAAGAGTTGATTCCAACCCGCATCATAGCTTCTGCCGCGCCTTTATTCAGGGTAGCCATAATTTCTACTGCGTTCTTTAAGACTGCGTCTGGAGTAACCCCCTGCTTACAACCGGTGGTGATTATGCCGGTTCCAATGGGTTTAGTGAGGACCAGAACATCACCTTGTTTGGCGTTGGCGTTAGAGACTTCTTTCCCAGGCTCAATCAGGCCAACAACGGACAGGCCATACTTAGGCTCCGCGTCGTCGACGGTGTGCCCTCCCACAATCAAGCAGCCGGCTTCTGTTGCCTTGTCATAGCCACCCTTCAAAACGTCGCCCAGCATGTCTACTGCAAGTTCCGCTGGGAATCCGACAACGTTTAAGGCCACGAGGGGCTTTCCGCCCATTGCATAAACGTCGCTAAGGGAGTTGGCTGCGGCTATTGAACCAAACTCATACGGATCATCGGTTATGGGGGTGAAGAAATCTACGGTCACAATTATGGCCGTGTTGTTATCCAGCCGATAAACGGCTGCGTCATCCCCTGTGTCATTGCCAACCAGAAGATCTGGATGCTTGACCATGGGTAGGTGTTTCAGAACCTGAACTAGGTCCTCTTGGCTGAGCTTGGCGGCTCAACCAGCACAGTGTGAGAGTTCGGTCAGACGGACTTTACTGCTGGCCATCCGGAATTTCCTCCATGAGAATCAAAAACATGATTCGCCTAGGCGGTTAGACGTTAATAAACAGTCTGATTACCAGGACGTATTATCAAGGATACAACATAGGTGGGAAGGACAGTGTCTATTTCCGTTGATTCTTAAAGGTTGGCATTACTTCTTTACCGAACAGATCAAGCTGATCTAGTACGACGGACTGCTCGGTGCTCATTACTGATGCGCCAACGTTCATCTCTTCTAAACCGGGATATCGGTCTTGAAGTTCCATGAGTCGTTCAGAGACCCGTTCTGGAGGACCTACCATCCATGCTCCAGCTCTGACGGCATCTTCCATAGTGGGCAGACCAGCCGAATAGGCTTCGGAACCTCTCCCCAGAGCTGTGAGTTGCTCGTCAGAAAGACCGCGGACAAAGCCCAATGGAGCAAACATCTTCATGTTCTCTTCAAAGTATCTCTTGGCCCTGCCGATGGCTTTCTCTTCTGTGTCGTCAATAAATGTCGCGATTCCAATAATGAGGTCCCCGCCCAATTCAGTCTCCCTTCCGTACTTGGCTAATGTCTCTTGCCATTGTTTGACCAAACCATCGGCCGCGCCGCCGGTAGCCGCGCCACCGCCGATAATCCCCTTGATACCGTGTTTGGCCATGAAATCCATAGCAGGTTGGCTGGCACTTACCAAGGGTTGATAGGTCTCCACAGGAATGGTCAGTGGGCGAGGTACCAGTGTCAACTCCTTAAGGGTGTAACCACGGTAGGGTACCGCTGGAGGTAGTTTGTAATGTTTGCCTTTATGGGAGAACGACTCCTCATTGAAGGCCTTCATTATAATTTCAACCTGTTCCTCAAATATCTCGCGGTTCGCATCACTGTCGGTTAGGGTGCTGGGAACGCCAAAAGTGTCTACCTCTCTTGTGTGATAACCCCTAGCTACACCAAATATTATGCGTCCTTTGGTGAGAATGTCGGCGGTAGCATAGTCTTCTGCCAATCGCAGAGGATGCCACATTGGATTGACGTTGAATCCGCACCCGAACTTGAGGGTCTTCGTTAGGTGGGCTAAGTGGACGTACATCATCAACAAGTTTGGGATGCACTCGTAGCCCTCATGCTGAAAGTGATGTTCAGCAGCCCAGAATGTGTCGAAGCCAAGTTCGTCCATCTTGGTGGCGATGGCTTCAGCCTTTGGGAATACCGAAGCTAATTTTTCGTTGGACAGTCGACGGTCGTTGACAGGTGTGGCGTCGAATCCGATGCCTTCTAGATCAACGTGTCCAGCATATAGCGATCCAAATTTCGTGATCATATCGTGTCTCCAATTCGGTTCCAGAAGTGTTTAGTTGCCGGTTGTTTAAGTTGATTCAAGCCTCTATCAGCTTTTTTATTCTAGTCGGGGTCCTTTTAGTGTCAAATTGATCTACTCGGAAAACGCTGTTGATTCTAGTATATCCGCGTCTAATTGAGGTTAATAACTTAACGGTCCTGTTATCTAACTTGCGATGGATTGCGGAAAGGTTCTATCGAACGTATCTAGCGGTTTGCTGGGCCAATCCCACGGAGATGTCGGAGAATCGTTGGTAGTAATTTTTAATTAAAAACACGTTATTAGTATCCCCGAGCATCGACGGTTGTCGGTGACCAACGCTATAGTTGGGTATCATGGCCAAGGTTCTTCAGATGAGGCATGGCCATCATGGATGCCTGTAAATCTTAGTATTTCTATTTGATCGGTATCTAAACCTAAACGTTAACGGTTGTGAAAATAGCCATTTCAGATGTACTTATGCTGGCCTTCCACGCACCTGATAATCTGGATATAAATTGGCGTGGATGGCAGATTATTTCCGTAGCCCGATACCATTGTGAATTCCAAACCCGGCGTCCTCTGGTATGGGATAGTATCTAAATTTAGAACAGCCATGCCACAGTAGATTGCGGACTTCCCTCGGCTAGCCAATAATCACGAGCGCGAAATTGTTTCTGATACGCCTCTGAGTAAACAATATTCGGTCTAATTCGGTGGTGCTCTTAAGGCTGGATTGTAATTTGTTGACTTAAGTCTGTTAAATCATCGGTTTAGTGCAGAGGCAAGGCATCCGTCTTTTATCCCTTCACGTTGAGGGGTTCGAAAACTCCTGCGTGCGGCACGTAATAGTGTAGTTCACCTGTACTGACCTTGGTGGCGATGAGAGTGTAATCGAGCTTGTATTCATCTATGTGACGATAGATTCGGGCGTCTCTCCATTCATCCACAGCCAGAGATTCTCGAACTCTCTTTAATTCGATCACCTCTGGCTCCGAATCTCCCCATTTATTGTCTTTTGGTATGTTTGGGTTCGGCATAGGCCGATTATTCCTGGTCCAGCACGCCTAGTTGCTGCATCATGGTCATTCCGTCAGAAATACCCCAATGTTCGACCATCTTTCCATCTTCAAATCGCATCATGTGCATCTCGGACATCGAGATTTTCTTTCCAGATTTCGGTATGCCCATGAAGTCTCCATCTTGGGTGCCCTCGGTAGTCACAGCACCAGCAACCGTGTCGCCATCGGCTACCAATCTATTGACAGTTATGTGGATGTCTGGGAATGCTGTGAAGAACATTTGCATCATGTCTTTTAACCCTTGCAGACCCTGTCCTTGGCCTGGCGCTGGGTTGTGTTCGACGAAATTTGGATCGACCAACCGCTCTAAGAAAGAGTTGTCCTTGTTGTTCATCCCATTGACGAATTGTTGAAACAGGGTTTTGATTTCTTCTGACATGATTTTCCTTGTTGAGAATAAGAATCTTGATATTTAAGTTTAAGTTATCGGCCTGCCAGATTATTCAGCTCTGGCGCACATATTTATCGATCCCTCCGGGTACACCGCCTAGGTAAATATCGCCGCGGGAATCTATCCAGCTGCCGTGGCCAGACCCTCGACACTCCCACCGGGCGAGGACGGCACCTTTTTTGTCCAGGATGCTGATTCGGGACGAAGCTCCGTCTTTCTGACCTTCGCTGACCATGTAATTACCGTCCGAGTCCATAGAAATGTCCATCGGACGGTTGATGTCGTCCCATATCTCTTTAAAATCGCCGTCCAATCCAAAGACCTGGATACGGTGGTTTTCTCTGTCGCAGACAATGACGTTGTCGCCATCAACCAAAAGGCTATGCGGAAGGTGGAACTCATTGGGTGCATCTTTACCAGGAATACCCCACGATTTCTTAAGATCGCCGTTCTCTGAGAATCGATGAATGCGAGAGTTACGGTATCCGTCGGCCACGTATAGATCACCAGAAGGAGAAGGAACCAATTCTGCGGGGTAGTTGAATGGTCCTGCAGCTCTTGGTACAAGGTCTCCGGGGTTCTCGCAACCGGTATCCGAGTGGACTCCGTGTCTGCCCAGCATCTGGATGGGCTTGCCGTCTAGGGTGTACATGATACAAACCGATGTGTTCCTGTCAGTCACATAAACTATGTCGTTGGCGATATGAATCCCATGGGCAAACTCGAATGACCCGTTTCCCCAGGATTCCAAGAGATTCCCTTCTCTGTCGAAAATTACGACTGGTGGTTCCTTGCGTTGAAAGGCAAAGATGCGTCCTTTGGAGTCGGCGGCTAGTGCGCTCACCATGCCAAAGGTGTCGCCAGTTGGCAGGGTGCCCCAGTTCTCAATCAACTCGTAGGTGTATTTGCCGGAGCCTACTGTGGCCATATCAAGTGATCTCCTATTTTCCCGTCTAATTTACCCTGGATATAGAAAGTGACTACTAACGTCGTCTGTCCCGTAGGTCGAATGCATGTTGAAGTGGGGAGATTCCTCCCAGGGTGTCGAAGTTAATATCGTCTATTGTGGGGCATCCGCAGATACCCATGGTGGCATCGAGTTCAGAGCGGAGCATCTCTAGCACCGCGCTGACACCGTCCTCGCCATCCACTGCTAATCCCCAGAAAAGAGGTCGGCCAATGAGTACGGAACGGGCCCCCAGAGCCAATGCTTTAAAGACATCTGAACCGCGTCTGATACCACCGTCTAGATAGATCTCCGCTTTTCCGTTTACTTGATCTACTACCTCTGGCAGAACTTCTATGGTTGTAAAGGTCGTGTCCAAATATCGGGTGCCGTGGTTGGATACAATCATTCCTTTAGCTCCAGATTCTGCGGCCAACCTGCCATCCTCTCCGGTCATGATTCCCTTGACAATCAGGGGTAGTTTGGTCCTTCCCGCAAGCCACTCCAGGTCTTTCCACGTTGCGGCTTGGTCTCGGATATCCATGGCTCCGGCCGGAGCGTCGGCAGCGAATTGCCAATGGTGGTTCCCCAGATCCAATTGGGCGTAGTTGGGCGAGACCGGACCTACATAGTTATTGCGCATATTGCGCTCACGTTTCGGAGATATCTTCGCATCTAGGGTGAGGCAGAGGGCGGTATATCCAGCCTCTTCTGCTCTAGACGCCATTCCCAGGGTAAGTTCTGGGTCTTTGAAGAAGTATTGTTGGAACCAGATTGGACCTGTTGCGGCCTCCGCGACATCCTCCAAAGTCCTGGCTGAGTGTGAGCTTAAGGCCATCACTGTTCCAGCTTTTCCTGCGGCTTTTACCGTAGCTATCTCAGCGTCTGGGTGTGCCGCGCCGTGGTTACCCGCAGGGTCTAGGAGCACTGGGAAACTGATCTTTTCACCAAGTACAGTGGTTCCTAGGTCTCTATGGCTCACGTCCACCATCATGCGTGGTTTCATGACGATGGAATCTAAGACTTCACGGGTTCGCCTCAAAGTAATTTCGTCAGTGGCAGCGCCGGCTATGAAATCGTAGTGGCCTTTTTCGATCCGGTCTTTAGCTATGGCTTCGTATTCGTAGATATTTACAGGGTCGTTAGGCATTGTGGTGCTCCTTTGAATATCAGGTGAGGACGTCTGGAAACAGACGTCCTATTATTCTTTTGGTTTGCGAGGCAAGTCTAAAAGGTGCGATGTGTGTAGTCAATCTGGCAGATCCTCTTTGAGACAATCCGATAGCCCTGGAAGACCCATGGTATTCTTTCCATTGGAGATACGAACCTGATCTTGAGTGAATGACATGCTAGATTACGAGATATTCGAGCTTGGAGACTTGGCTTTGCAGTCGGGGGAGACTCTGGTCGGCTCTAAATTGGCTTACAAGACCTATGGGCAGTTGAACGCCGACAAGGATAATGTGGTGGTGTTTCCCACCTTCTTCGGTGGTCAGCACGGGCATAATGAGGGAATAATTGGTGAAGGAAAGGCGCTGGATCCAAGCAAATACTTCATAATCGTACCGAATATGTTTGGCAACGGCGTCTCCAGTTCCCCTAGCAATTCACTTCCACTCCAAGACCGGGCAAGGTTTCCCAAAACTAGTCTTTACGATAATGTCTCGTGCCAGCATCGGCTCGTTACCGAGGTGTTTGCTATAGAGAAAATCGCTTTGGTCGTAGGTTGGTCTATGGGTGGTCAACAAACCTTCCAATGGGGAAGTCTTTATCCTGACATGGTGGAACGGATCCTTCCTATATGCGGCTCAGCCAAGACAGCTCGGCATAATTTCGTCTTCTTGGAAGGAGTAAAATCGGCGATTACTGCGGATGCGAATTGGGCTGGCGGAAACTATGAAGAACCGCCACTGACAGGACTTAAAGCCATGGGTCGGGTATATGCCGGCTGGGCGGTGTCTCAGGCCTTCTACCGGGAAGAGGTGTATTTGACTTTAGGCTATGAGTCACTGGAAGACTATCTCGTGCGCTTCTGGGAGGCTCGTAGAACCAGCGCTGATGCGAATGATCTATTGGCTATGATTTGGACATGGCAGAACGCTGACATCAGTAACAACGAAAAATATTCAGGCGATTTTTACAAGGCCCTGGCAGGAATCAAGGCCAAGGCTATTGTAATGCCGGGAAGGACCGACTTGTATTTCCCTCCAGAAGATAATGAGTTAGAAGTAGCGCATATGCCCAATGCCGAGCTTCGGCCGATCGAATCTATTTGGGGGCATTTGGCTGGAGGGCCAGGCTTTAATCAACCGGATTCCGAATTCATTGATAATGCCATCAATGAAATTATGGCTAGTTGATTCCCTTATAAGCAAACGGTTTTAATCCTTGTAGGTTTAATAAGACTGAAAAGCCAGACTTGCTGCACCAAAGATTTTTCAAAAGTAGTTACGCCATCAAGAATCTATGGAAGTTGATGCCTTGCAACTAGGCCATGTATCAAGTGCTTTCTGGAGATAGAGTTGGAAAGGGAGTGTCCTTTAGTTGTGCTTTATCCATCAGGCCTTGAAGCTGGACAAATTGATTCTTTGTACGCCAGAGGATATGGGAATGATCGGAAACGATTCACATCTTGGTTGTGCAGGATACTAAGGTCCAGTCCTAGTTCTGGAGTAGGTACGGTTTGGAAGAATTTATGGAATATACAGCCAGTGGTAATCTAGGCGTTGAGATCTGAAACCTTTGCCGAAAACCCTTAGGATTTATAGAAAAGAGGCCTTTGGTTTGGCAAGGCAGATAGCGGCTAGATAGGGTATTATCATGATTGCAGATATTAATCTGGATTTTCATCTAAATATTCAATTAAAAAAATGACTATGCTAAATCGTGCGCCGCTGCCGCGTAAGGTGAAGAATGCCTACTTCGGATGGTGGGTATTAACTTCGACTTTCCTGTTGGGAACATTGTCAGGCGGTATTTTTTCCAACAGTAGCGGAATCTTTTTTGGCCCCATCAAAAGAGACTTGGGCTTAAATAGCGCCCAGACCGCTTTGATTTTCAGCCTGGTTCGAGCTGAGGGTAGCGTTGCAGGGCCTATCGTTGGCCGCTTAGTGGACCGGTTCGGATCTCGCCCCATGATTATCTTTGGTGGATTGCTAGCAAGTTCTGGGTTCATCGCTCTTCACTGGGTCCACAACTACATACTGTTCATTGTCATATTTGTCGGTGTAGTTGGGGTCGGGAAAAGTTCTGGTTTAGGGCAGGTGCTAATCAGCGCGGTTAATCGCTGGTTCATTCGCCGTCGTTCTCTCGCAATGTCCATTTGCATCACTGGGTTCTCTTCAGGTGGAGCTGCAATTCTGCCTTTGATTACCCTAGGCGTCAGCACGATTGGTTGGCGCGACGTGATGCTTTATTCCGGAATATTTATGGGGTTGATTGTCATCCCATTAGCCTCTTTGGTGAAACATTCTCCAGAGCGAGAAGGAATTGGCCCTGACCTACCATTCACGGTGGAAGGAAAAGAGGAAACTTCGGTTGCACCTGTGGATTTCACGGTACGGCAGGCCCTTAGGACAAAAGCTTACTGGATTCTGTTCACTGGTTCAGTACTTAGGATAAGCCTTTGGGGTACGGTTTCAGTACATGCAGTTGAGATGTTTGTCTGGAAAGGGATGTCTCATGAGATGGCCGGGTTGATGTTTTCACTGATGTTCCTTTTGTCTATTCCATTGCGTTTGGTGGTGGGCTTTTTGGGGGATAAATGGCCGTTGCAGCCGATGATGGGGAGTGGCATGGGAGCAGCCGCGCTGGCGACTTTGGCGATGTTGACCATCGACGGTAATGTTGCCGTTTATATGTTTGTTGTGTTAATGGCAGTTGAGCAGGGAACCAGCTCATTGAACTGGGTCTCATTGGGGAATTTCTTTGGGCGGTCCAGCTTCGCCACACTTATGGGGCTGATCAGTGTGGTCTTCAACATAGGTATGTTAATAACACCGATCTATGCCGGTGTGGTGTTCGACAGGACAGACAGTTATTCAGTCGTCCTAGTATCTTTTCTGCCAATTTACCTTATGGCTGGATTTTTCTTCCTTATGACTAGAAAACCACCGGCGCCAGCCTTGCCTCGAG
>CEVA01237679.1_pt1 | contig 14552 bp, 16 predicted proteins | sample 361521 | NCBI WGS metagenome assembly CEVA01 (sample SAMEA2622823, study PRJEB7988) | marine metagenome | isolation source: saline water (ENVO:00002010), including
ATCCACGGTGATATTCTCTAAGACGTCCGCTTGTTTTAATCGAAGTCGGTCATCTTGAGCAGAGAGGGATGTGAGGATGAATAAAAATATCAATCCACCTCCCCAACTTCTTTTGTGCATTCGGCGAAAAGGCGTCTTCCCTCCTCGCATGAGGAGGGGATTAAAGGGTGGTGCCAATAATAATGTTATGATGCGGTGCACAATCATTCAAAATGTTTTTCCGGCCAAAGGTCTTTTAGCCGGCCGTCGGATAGACTCTCCATATCCTAACTCTGAAGCATGATAAAAGGTTTCCTGATTTTCTTCATGAAAGAAATTCACGTTTAGAGAATGATGTGTTCGGTTTTTAATAGGGCGATTTACTGAATGATTGTTGGGTTAAAATTTACGGTAATTCCATTTAGTCATTTGGTGTAAACTTCTGCCTTCCAAAAGGAGAAAAAACATGAAATTCAAATGGCAAGTACCTGCAATGGCCATTCTCCTATTGGTCGCAGGTTGCAGTAAGGATGAAGAAGTGGAAACTGGTGAACTTATTATTGAAGATTTAAAAGTAGGACAGGGTGATCCTGTAGAAAAACATGATATTGTAACAGTTAATTATACGGGATGGCTAAAGGACGGTACAAAGTTTGATTCATCCTTGAATCCCGGCAGAACTCCCTTCCGGTTTACGGTAGGGGCAGGTCAGGTTATAAAAGGTTGGGATGAAGGTATCCCAGGTATGAAAATAGGGGGCAAAAGAAAATTGACTATCCCGCCAAATATGGGTTATGGGAATAGAGATATGGGAACAATCCCGGCAAATTCAACCCTCATATTTGAAGTGGACTTACTTGGAATTGAATAAATAAAAACTATAAAACGGGAAGGATAAATAATTTTTATGTTAACCGTATTATCACCAGCAAAAAAACTCACAAAAGAATGCACTGCCATAGGTTCAGTGCACACAAAACCAGTATTTTTAAGTCAATCTGAGACACTGGTTAATGTATTAAAATCTTATGATCCACCAGGATTGGCTTCATTAATGGGTATTAGTGAAAAACTTTCAGAACTTAATTGGGAGCGGTACCAATCCTGGACCTCAAACTTTTCAGCTGATCTAGCAAGGGAAGCAATGTATCTTTTTAAAGGGGATACCTATGACGGATTGAATGCTGAAACATTAAATGAATCGGATATATCTTTTGCACAGGATAATATTAGAATTCTTTCGGGCCTTTATGGCGTCTTAAGACCTCTGGATTTGATGCTTCCTTATCGGTTAGAGATGGGAACGAAACTTCAAAATTCTTCGGGTAAGAATCTATATGAATTTTGGGGGAACCAGTTATCCAATGAACTGATTAAAGAATTAAAAAGTCATAAGGATAAAACAATTATAAACTGCGCATCAAATGAATATTTCAAATCGATTGATAATAGCGGACTTAATGCAGAAGTAGTCACACCTGTTTTCAAAGAATTAAAAAATGGAAAATCGAGAATAATTTCATTTTATGCAAAAAAGGCAAGAGGCATGATGGCAAGGTTTATAGTCGACAATAGAATTGATAAAACAGATCAAATTCTAGATTTTAATCTTGCAGGTTATAAATATGATTCCGCTTCTTCTGAGCAAAACGAACCAGTTTTTTCCAGGATTCAGCCCTAATTTATTTTTTGTAGGACATTTTATGATTTAAACTTATTTTTTATCACAGACGAAAAATAGTTCCTACTATGATAAAAAAAATATTATTTGCTATACTGCTATCATCTGCATTTTTGATTGCTGATGATCTGATTGTAGATAAGACTTCGATCTCACAATATCAAACAAATAACTTTCTACTTTTTGATAACTATGAAAGTGATAATACTTTAAATGGGATGGGTATGTATTCTGATACTATTGATATCTCAACTAAAGCAATTATTTTAGGTTCATCATTTTCACAAGAAGCATGGATTTTTTCTGATCAAAAAGGGGCAAAAGAACAAATAATTATTGGTAGTGTTCCAACAAGTGTACGTGGAGCAGATACTTCAAAAATTAGTAATATTAAGTTATACTAAATTCTTTAGATGATTTAACGCCAGAGTAGCTGAGTGGTTTAGCTCGTCATTCGTAATGACGCGACGGGAGTTCGATTCTCCCCTCTGGCTCAAATTATTAGTTTACTTCGTTACAGATTTCCTGTACCGCATAATAGCAAGCGTTATTGAACCTAATAAAAACCCAGAGGCGTTTTATTTAATCTTAGGTGGTAAATAAGTCAAATACATTTGCAAGCTTTGAAGCTGGCTGATCCTTAAAAAAATCCGTATAGGAACACTTTGTGCATGACACTGCACTATACTTTTTATTTTGTATATTAAATATCTTTGTCCAAAAGCTACCCGCTACTCGCATTTCATCCAAATCATACTCTCTATGACTGCATTTTGGGCATGACCATTTCTCATGTTTCATTTTCTTATCCTTTATTTGAGCCAGAAGCGTTTAATTAAATTTGTTTCTTCTTCTCAGTTTCATTAAGTGCTACATAAAAAATTATTCCAAACATAATTCCAAGTAGCCAACTCTTTAAAGCCAATGCCATACCAACACCAAATACAAGTCCAACTGCTATAGGTTTACTATTCATTTTGTTAGTCCAGGCTTGTCTTTATACACATCAAAGTTTATAAAATCTAAGCGAGGCCATTGCATAGAAAGAAACCCAATCACATGGAAATAAAGTGATATAGATATAGCTTTAAAGGATTCTAACCCAAATACATTCAATGAAATTTGCAACACAACATAAAGAGTTACTGCTATTGCAATAGACAGTACTTGACGTATAATTGTTTGTATATCTATTTTACGATCTTCGTAAGACTGATGAGGGTTTTTGACTTTACCGTACATAGCTTTATAAATGATCAATCCAAAAATTAAATAAATACCAGAAATAATCAAGATATTTAAGTAACCTCCGAACCATGGATAATTAAACTGATCAATGTAGACATTGAAGCCAACGAAAATAACATAGATTGCAAAAACAGTTCCCAAAAATTCTTTTGATACAAAATCAGTTAGTCTACGTGGTTGGAGGGCAGCTTCTTTTTGTGCATCTTGATTTAAAAGTCGCATAGTCTTGTGAGTGTTCCTGCTCCACAATTCAATCCCAATATTGGGAATGGATTGAATCATAAAATACCAGAATACAATGACTTGATCCCACCCTCCAGTTCTGGGTGTAACATAAAACCACACAATCAAACCAAATCCTAAAACCATAATGAGATGATTCATGACTTGATACCGTTTAGCTGATTTTTTGTATTTATCAATGGATTCAGGATAGAGTTTCGGGAATTCGTTGGACGGATAATTTTTAAAAATTGTATGGATCCGAATCAGCATTCTCTTGGGATAATAATAGGAAAGAAATATAATTTGGCTAAAAAGGACAATGTAAAGTAAAAGGTCAATATTCATTTAAAGATCCTTATTAGTTTTTCATCACATTGCTAAAGGCAATGCGGATTTCGGAATCGGTTGCTCCCGATTCACGTAATGATTTAATGGTTTCGCTCAATTTTGTTGTAATGGAATCATTCATATTGACAGTGCTATTTTGTATTGCATCTGTATGGATGGATGTACCGCGATACCCTTTGGTTTGGATTACAGAATCTCTCTCTAATAATCGGTAAGCTTTTGCAACCGTGTTATGATTTAACTCCAGGTCATTTGCTAATTGACGAATGGATGGTAAGGGAGCGCCGGGATTTAATAATCCATCCATCACAGCTTTTTTAATTTGATCCATCAATTGTTTAAACAGTGGCGTGGAAAGATTGGTGTCTATTTTGATTCTCATTTTATGATTTATGTATGTACCAGTTGTACTAATAGTACATATATTATATTTTAAATCAAAGTAAAAAAATCATCTTACACCACCGTTTTACACCACTTTTTGGTGAAATTTGGATGTGATTTTTTGTTCCCAGAGAAGGATACACCACCACTACACCACCACTTTTTTTGTATTGTTCTCGTCATGAAACATATTACAACAGGAAATTACGAATGCCTGTGCTTACTATCAATGATACAGTCACTTAAGTTTAGCAATATTTGTATTTATACAATTTTAGCCTATAAATCATTGATTTTTATCGATTTTTAACACAAATAATAGTAATGTGCTGTCCTGCTGAATTTAAAACATATTATATTGCCGGTGTAGCTGAGTGGTTTAGCTTGGTCATCGTAAGTCCACGACGGGGGTTCGATTCCCTCCACCGGCTCATTTTTTAGGATTTAATTATGAAAAAAAATAATTTTAACTTCAAATCAATATTGTCTATAAGTATGATACTAATGTTTAATCTCTCATGTGCCAATCTTGGGGATATACAACCTACTAATACCATTGAAGAACTGGAAAATAACCTGTTAAGGATTTTTGAAGATTCCGGTCTATCGGGTAATTCTATTGTAATAGCAAATGACGCAAAGTTGTTATACAACAAGTCATTTGGGTATGCCAATATAGTAGCCAAAAAACCATACACTAATACCACAGTTCAGAATATAGGTTCAGTTTCCAAGACCTTTATAGCAGCTGCTATTATGAAAGCCCAAGAGTTGGAAAAACTTAAATTGGATGACCCCATAAACAAATATTTGCCATTTGAGGTAGTACCCCCCAAATATCCTGAAGCACCTATTACATTAAGGCATTTGTCACAACATACTTCCGGAATTACAGATGAAGTGTCTTATATGCGAGCTTATGTACTAGACCAACCTAATGCCGATTATTCTCATCTTCCTGATGGTTATCAGGAAGACATCTCCATAATAAAAGAGAATGAAAGGATCTCTTATGCAGAATTTTTGGAAAATGTACTTAGCAAAAACGGGAAATGGTATACTACCAAGAACTTCACCAATAAAGTTCCTGGAAAACACTATCATTATAGCAATATGGGGGCGGCTTTAGCGGCTTTAGTGATTGAAAATGCTACAGGGCAATCTTTCTATGAGTTTACAGGGCAGTATATTTTCAATCCATTGCAGATGGAAAAGACCTCCTGGGAATTGACCGATAACATCCGTGAAGATTTTGCCGTCCGTTACTTTCCAGGCAACATACCCGTTCCGGATTATCATTTGATAACAACTGCTGATGGTGGTCTGATTACTAGTACCAAAGATATGGGCAATTACCTGATAGAAATACTGAAAGGGGCAAATGGCAAGGGAACTATTCTTTCACAAGATTCTTACAAGGAAATGTTTAAACGAACCAAGCTGGGCAGTGAATCCAGTGGCATTTTTTGGGGTGTAAATGAAGATGGAGTACTTAACCACACTGGTAGCGACCCAGGTGTATTAAGTATTCTGGCAATATATCCTAAAAGGGGTGTAGGAGTTTTTATAATGACCAATGATAGTGTTGATGAAAGCAAGAAAATGAGGGTAGCTATCCAACAAATTTGGGATACCCTTAAAAAACATAATTGGAAATAAAATGGGTTTCATCGAACAACTATTTCGTAATCAGTAGTAGGTGGGTTCGAATCCCATACCCGGCTCAATAATATTTCATTTTAATAAACTTTGGTCATATTTGACCAAAGTTAAATAGTTCTATGTACGACACGCCCTTTTTGTACGACATATTTGTACGACATTAGTTAATAATAAATATGACTTCAAGAGAAGATGTACGACATTTGTACGACAGGTTTTTTAGTTTGATTTCTCTTCGGTAATCATATTAGGTCATAACTTACGAATGCGTTGCTCTACCAGCTGAGCTACAGTGGCCTGAATTCAAGGCCCGAATTTTACATTAATCCCATAAAGCTTAGAAAAATTTATTTTTCAGCAATTATTTCAACCATCATTGGGCAACACAGTGTTGTATAAGGCTTTTGTTCGATCGCCTCTAAATCTGCAAAAGCTTCGTTCATATCTTCAGTGCTTAGATATCCCATTTCCACCAACCGCGGGAAATAACTTTGGTACCAGGTTTTTGGCCATTCCCAATCCATAGAACCTGGTGTTGCCAATTTAGGCATAAGGCGGATATGGGTCATTTTCATATTTAATTCCTTAATATATCTAGGTATTAAACTGCCAATATTGATCTCGCAGTCAGATTCATTAAAACTCTTTAAGGCAGCACCAATGGCCTTTTTTAAGGCAGGTTTTTCAGGATGAGTCTGATGAGTGGAAAAGTTATAATATTCATGGATTACCATTTTCCCTTTAGGCTTCAGTGCGTTCTGTATATTTTTTAATATTGCCTTTGGGTTTGGCGTCCATGCCAGTGCCCATCGAGAGTACATTCCATCCAGAGATTCTTTTTCTAGTGTTAAATCATCAAAATCTGTTAGACACGGTTCTATAGAAAGTTGGTGGGATTTCTGGATATTTTGTAAGTAATGAATAAATCCTTCCGAACGATCCACACCGATGATTTTACCACTTGTGCCAACAATTTTTGCCAATTCCATTGTACAGTATCCAGGTCCACATCCCAAGTCTAAAATGGTCTGCCCAGATTTAAAGCCGGCTAGGTTCCACCCATGTTTGGCTTCAGATAACCAAACCTTGTTCTGAATCTCTAATCTAGAAAGCTCTTCTTTATCAGTACCTAAGATATATTCGTTATATTCACTCATTAATTATTTTTAATTCGAATAATATTTTGCTGTCCGGTAGGCGCCATAGATTTCACCCATATATATTGTGAGCCCTACACCCACAAAAAGGGGAGATAAAACACTTTTATTCTCTATTCCTTTAATACCTGCACTGATGGCAAAAGAGGACATTAAAAAACCATAGACACCATCAAAAGGTCTGCCTCCATAGGCGCGACCCAATCCAGGGACAGCCATTGATAATCCTGCCGCAAGCAAGGGTGAACGTTTATGTTCTCTATTTCGTTTTAGTACAATAGAATCTTTGAGTCGGCCGTCTGTATGAAAAGAACCATTCATCTTTTTATGGGCATCATGAGCAGAGGGGTTGCATCGAACGATACGGTCCGATGTTTGAATGAATCCTTTCAGGACGCCATTATGATATATGGTTTGGGCCCCATAGTTGGAACAGCTTGGATAAAACTGGCAGTTTAAAGCATCATTAGAGTAAGAAATATTCTGCCACTTGGCAATGGGATAAAGAAATAATTTCTGAAATGGTGTCGTATCTGGGGCGCGAAAAAGTGAATCTGCCGGCGTTTGAGCAAAGATTGGAATTGTGAATAAAAATGTTTTGATTAAACTCTTCATTACACTCAATTTTAGGCACGATGGGACAGAAAAAACCAATCCTACTTATCCTATTAACGGCCATATTGTCTACTTTGGCATTATCTCAGGAAACCACTCTCTATATCCTCCATACAAATAATACGAACGGTGCCTTAGAAAATTGTTACTGCCCTGATCATTCATTTGGTGCTGTGGAAAAACGCTCTTTATATATAGACGATTTTATCACAGAAAATTCAAATACAATATTACTAGATGCAGGGGATATTTTTACTTTAACCCATCAATCCCTAAAAGATAGCCTCATGGCCGTAGCCTACAGCAAACTCCCTTACGATGGGATATTATTAGGGGATCATGAAATGACGCTTGAACCTCAATTGAGGAAAAAATATATAGAAATGATGGACATACCTGTTGTGGGATCAAATATTGAAGGCGCACCGAACTCCTCTATAATTATCAATAGAAATGGAATCAACATCGCTGTTTTAGGTATAATGGATTCATATGCCATTAGGTATTATCCAGAATCAATAAGAGAAACGATCAAACTGGAGGATCCAGTAGAATATGTTAAAAAAGAATTAAAAAGATTGAAGAACAAGGCAGATGTGGTGGTATTACTTACCCATCAGGGGGCGGATTTGGATTATGAATTGGCTAAATCCATTGACGGGATTGATGTGATCATCGGCGGCCATAGTCAATCCAACCTGGAATCACCAGAAACGGTAAATGGCACGCTTATTACTCAGGCGGGGAAAGAAGGCTATTATATTGGTGTTATTGAATTAACAATAGATACGGGTGAAGTGGTAGATCGAAGAGGAAGAATTGATACCATGAAATTTGAAATGCCTGATGACCCGGATATCATGAAATTAATTGAAGAATATGAAAAAAAATCTGGTAGAGTCAATCATCAAAAAATGAGAATGAAAGGGGAGAAGCACTAATGGATCAATCCATTGAATTGTTAACCTCTAATCCAGTATACATGGCGGTGGCAGTGGTCTTAGCTCTCCTTATTCTCGTGGGTGTTATTAAGAAGCTGATCAAGTTGGTATTGGTGGTAAGTGCATTACTTGTATTATGGGTGGCCTATATGGTTTGGTCCGGGGAAGATGTGACGGTAGAATCATTGAAAGAAGGATTTCAGTCAGGGATAGAAAATATTAAAGAGAAAACAACCGAATCAGCGGAAAAAGCGAAAGAAACAATCAACAAAAGTATAGAAGAGAAAACGGAGGACAAACTGGATCAGATCCTCCCCAAAAATAAAAATTAAATCATCAACTTAATGCTTACTTGCCCATGAGTTTTTCGTTTGCCACTCGGAGCCGTCCTGTGAGCAGTTTAATGATGCCCTCCATGATATCGCTTTGGCTTCCCATCACTTCATAAAAGCCTTCTTGCTCGATCTTGAATAGGGTAGAATCTTCTGTGACCGTGGCATCGGCAGAACGAGGCTCATCGTCCAACAGTGCCATTTCCCCTAAGCAAGTACCTTTGCCCAGCATGGCCAATTCTTGAGCACCTTTATGGATTTTTACATTTCCATCCACTACGATAAATAATGAATCACCATAATCACCTTCAGCAAAAATGGGGGCGTTGGCTTCATAGGTTACTTCTTCAGTAATCTGCGCCACTCGAGATAGATTTTCTGCAGGGATGGATTTAAATAGATCCACAGATTTAAGAATGATTGTCTTTTCTAAAGTGGAATACATGGATAATTCTTCTCCCTCTAATTTAAATCTTTCTGATGGAATGAAATCAAGATTCGTCCCATTTTTTTGAATGCGTCTTGTAATCAACTCTTGATTTGCTTTTGAAGTGGGGACTTCTTCCCAATCCAGGGATTTAATCACATCCATTTTATCGGATTGGAGCAAATAATCCAGCGCAATGACCGAATGCCATTTATCGGGGGAATAGACCGCATTTTTCAATTCTTGATTAAGGTCATTAGGGAGTTTGCCAAAATGGGAAAGGCCCACTTCACGACGTTCTTCCAGAGATATTTGTTCAATGAGTGGATTAATAATGTCCCGCTCTTCTTTTACAAAGATATTTTCAAAAAATTCCAAGAGGAAAGGTAGTTTTGCCGGATCGCCTGACTTGACCGTATGGATATAGGTTTCAATGGGTGTGTCTGGCACATCGAAGACACCTAGTTTCAATAAGGTGGGAAGGGTATTTTGAATCTCATTATTGAGATGATCGTGCATCAAGAAACGATGCTCATCATCGGGGAGGAGTCGAATATTTTCATTGAGAACATATAATTTTTCAGCTATTGCTCGGATTTCATCGGCAATTTGGTCCTGTTTATCCTCTCCAATCGGATGCAACCTTGCAATCGCCAATAGTGCATCCACCACTTCATTATAGATATCTTGATCATTACGATTTAATTGGGTGAGCAATAAGTCAATGGCCTGATCATTCGGATATTCTCGTAGGGCACGAATGATGCCCAATCGCAATTTTCGGAAGGTGTCTTTTGATTGGAGAAACGAATCAAATTGATCAAGGACGAGTTGGTCAGAAAAATCCCCTAAAGTCTGTCTAGCCTGAAGGCTGGTTTTGGGCAGGGCCAAGTTGGTGATGACTGCCGGAATGAGCCCATCATCCCTCCGCTTGCCTGCAATGGTTAATGCAGCATTGCTAATAATATTCCCCTCATTGACTAAAAATGCATTGAGGGCATCCTGTGGTAAAAATTGTTCATTATAGACGAGCCGCTTCAATGCAGTAGCTTGGGTGATTTCATCGTCGCTATCTAACATCTTTTTAAGATGGGCTTCGGCTTGATCTTTCGGACCACTTTCCATTTGCAAAATGGCGGCTGCAGATGCCGCCCGGATATTCAGATTTTCACTAGATAATAATTTCGATAACTCGTCAGTGATATGATTTAATCCCCGCCGGCCCGCTGTCATAATGGCCTCAGGAGAAACATTATCTTGTTTATGGATGGCTGAAACAATATCATCATTTGAAATGATATCCTCTTCATCCCAAGCCATGCTGAGAATCCGATTTCGCACATCTAGAGACCCGGATTGAAAAAGTTGATTGATGGTCTTTCGCCATGATGAAAGGGGAAGGCCCTCAATAATTTCTAAAACAAAAAGCTGTTTAATGGCATCATCAGATGACAATGTTTCTTCAATGGTATTCACCATGGCCGCATCCTGGACGTCTATGCTTAATTCTTCAAAATTAATCTGACGTTTGGCGATAGCCGTTTGCAATTGTTTGACATAACCGGATTTCACCCTGAATGTAGTTACCATCCATCCGCCAATGGCTGCCAAGGCAACGATACTTAAATAATGGAGTGCAATCACTTTCACCAATAAAAATGTGGCCAAACCGCCAATACCTTCTGCCACCGATTTTACCGTACCGCTCACTTGCGGCTTTATGGTTTTGCGTTGATCTGCCGGAACAGGTAGCCATAATAACTCTAAAGATGAACTATTGATAGTAAACTTAAATGTCTGATCTGCAAATTTGGCAAAACTGGCACTCATCAATACCGGCAGTATTAACAATGTTACAGAGCCGGCAATTAAGAAAAATGGTAGGATTAATAATCCCAACAGGATACCAAATCGAGAAAGAACAGGCCCCGTAATTAAGAATTGCATAATGATGGATGCGGCACCGGCGATGGAATAAAATGTACCAAAGAATGAGACCAGATCACTTTCATTCGGGAATGAAGTCGCCGCAATCATTTTGAATTGGTAGTCCACCAAAATCGTAACAATGGCAGATAGAGCCACAATGGTGGCAATGCGCATTAAAAACGGATCCATTTTACCTTTTTTCATTTCGGTCTTTTTAGCAGGTTTAGGCGGCCCTTTTTTCTTAGGTGTTTTTTTAAAATATTCCATGGCCATATTGCCAAAAGTGAAAGCCAATCCTAAAAACCCTGCGGCAAGAAAAAGCAATTCATCCGTACCAAACGCACTTACGAATGGTTTCAGATTCATACCAATGAGCATGACCGCAAATGAACCGCCTCCTGCAATTATGCCGAATAATCGTTTGGCTTGCTGTGGTTCAAATGAATCGCCGGCATAGGTCCAGAATTGAATGAGCATAATCCCTACGGCCACCTCTACCCAGATATAAGTGAGGGGGACAACAAATCCAGTCATGAGGGGCTGAAGCAGGATGAAAGAGCCAGAAAATATGCCACAGGTAATCATAAACAACGCACGAGGCGCCAGCTTTTTGGACACTTTCGTATAATAAGTGAGAATGGGTGCCATGACCACAGCAATGACCAAAAACATGAGTGGCAAAATTGATTTTTCAAACCGGCTTAAAAAATAAGCATCTCTTGCCGTTTTGGCCACGAGCCCCATGGCTACGGTGAAAAATGAAAATGCAAAAAATGTGAGGACCATTTTGCCCTCACCTGGTTTAATATTGATAATCTTTTTTAAAAATTTCACACTGCGAATGAATCCAATATAGTCCCCATGGCGCTAACAGAATAGTCAAAGCCGCTTTCATTTAAAAAATCCATAATGTAACCAGCAAATAAGCCGAACATTAGCAAGATCAATCCGATGAGAATCAATGTAATGAGCAGCAAAATGCCATTAATGAAAAAATACTGTCTCAGTTGATCTACAGCATTCGAAAAGGATGGACCATCTTTATGTTCCACTGCAAATTGTAAATAGTTGGATGCAGTGGTGAGTTTAGTCCCCATGACAATGGTAATGATACCCATAATAACCGTCGGGATAGATAGAATGATAATCGAGAGGCAATAAATGACACCTGTAATGATATTCATGATTCCCACAAATTTGGTCCATTTGCATAATCGTTCCATGGTAATTATCCCGAACGAATCTAGGGTGTAGTTCAATTGGTTTTCTGAAGAAACTTGGTTGATATCAGACATAAGATTATAAGAGGTTACTGGCCAAATCTGCCAGGTAAGACCGTTCTCCTTTTTCTAAAGTTATGTGGGCAAAAATCTTTTGATTGGTCATGCGGTTGATGAGATAGCTCAACCCATTAGAAAGCTTATCTAAATAGGGCTGGTCAATCTGATGAATGTCGCCGGTAAAGACCACTTTAGTGCCTTCACCTGCTCGGGTAATAATGGTTTTCACCTCATGGGGTGTGAGGTTTTGTGCCTCATCCACAATGAAGAATGCTTTCTGCAAACTTCGGCCACGGATATAAGCCAGCGGTGTAATGACCAATTTTTCTTGTTCTAGCATATCATTGATCTTTAAGGCTTTTGTGTCATTATCATTGAATTGATGACGAATGACACCCAGATTATCCCAGAGGGGCTGCATATAAGGATCAATCTTAGAATGAATATCACCCGGGAGGTATCCAATATCCCGATTGCTTAAGGGGACGATTGGCCGCGCCAAATAAATTTGCCTGAATTGAGATCGGCATTCCAAAGCACCAGCCAATGCCAATAGTGTTTTTCCTGTCCCTGCCTTTCCAGAAAGGGTCACCAATTGTATTTTTGGATTAGTGAGTGCCGCCAGTGCAAATGCCTGTTCAGAGTTGCGGGGTGTTATGCCATAGGCCGGTGTCTTATCTATTTTTCTATACTGATCATCAAAACTGTCATAAGTGGCCAGGGCAGATTTTGTCCCATTTCGCAATATAAAATTTTCGTTGGGTACCGGTGTCTCAATTTCTGGAATATCATCACCCTTTACTTCAAAAGGCTTGCTGAATAAAGTATCAATCGTATCTGTTGTTACATTTTCTACGAGCCGTTGGCCTGTATAAATTTTATCTTCACTCTCCACCTTATCCGTGGTGTAATCCTGTGCCAGTATACCCATGGCTTTGGCTTTCATCCTCAGGTTCGTATCTTTAGTGACGAGAATAACATTCTTCCCGGATTCTATTTTTTGTAGCCGAAGGGCAGTGTTTAAAATGCGAACATCGGGAATATCCTCTTGAAAGACTTCCATCAAATCTTCGTCCCATGATTGATTGACAACTACCCGAATTTTACCATGACCATCACCAAGATAGATTCCCTTTTTAAACAAATTATCCCTGGTAATTTCATCCAAATCTCTTAAAAAATCGCGGGCATGATAATTGATTTGTTCATTCCCCCGTTTAAAATTATCCAATTCTTCGAGTACGGTAATAGGAATGGCCACATCATGTTCTTCAAAATGATGAATACAAGAGGAGTCATGGAGAATGACATTTGTATCCAAAACGAAAAGTTTAGCTTTTTTCTTTCGAGGCATAAAAACCTTTATGGTTGTGGATTTTCTATGATACTACAAAGCATTCTTCGTGTGAAGTTATTGGTGAATGCAAACAATCACAAGTGATGAACCACATTTATATCATAATAAATTCAATAATATTGATCAATTAAAAAGTATTTACTTTATGAGTTGAAAAGGTTTACACTTATAGTAGTCCTTATCCGAGGTAAATGGATGAAAGCTGTCAAAATATATCAATTATTTTCTAGACACGTCCCATGGATGTTTCTATTTACGTTGCTTGTAATATCCTGTGGCGATACAGTCATAGATACATCCAAATCCACTTCGAATAGCAATAATAAATTCAAACTCACCTTAACAGTTTCTGATGATATTGTTCGTTTAAACAGCAGTGTAAAACTTACAGCAATAGTTGAACGAAAGGTGCATAAAGATTCTATTTCAAACTATGTTTCCATGAAAATGATGATGGATGCTGTAGGCGGCTCTATTGATGGCCATAGCTTTACTTCTCCCTCAAGTATCACTGTAGCCATGGATAGTGATCAGGGTGCTACTTTTGAAGCGTTGGCATTCTATAATCCGTCCTCTTCCTACAGTGCATCCCAAGGGTATTATAATTATAAAGAAAATGGCCATGTATCTGCATCCTTTGATGGAATCAATGTGTCAATGCCAATTAAAATGGTAGTGCCAAGATGAATCGTAGATTTATTTCAGTTTTATTTTTAATCGTAACAATTATTGTTGCTCAGCAGCGACCGCCAGCGTCGGTCACTCGGCGTACTCCAGCCAATATTCAGCAACGCCCACCGGCGGTAGGGGGGACGGTATCCTTAAGAGACTTGGATTTTGAAATTATTAAACTAAGCTATATCCAAACAGATAGAGCACTAGCCATATTAAAAACACTGGGATATGCTACTGTGGAATTCAAGCCGGGTAAGGGAGAAATTAGTGGGGAAAATAATTTTACCCCTCAGTTTACAAATCGGGTCAATG
>CEVA01137179.1_pt1 | contig 14539 bp, 16 predicted proteins | sample 361521 | NCBI WGS metagenome assembly CEVA01 (sample SAMEA2622823, study PRJEB7988) | marine metagenome | isolation source: saline water (ENVO:00002010), including
GTCGCGCGATTGATGCAGGGGGCTCTTACGGGTGCCGTGCTGGCACCGGCAACGTGTGCACGTATGCGACAGAATCAGAATGTCCATCTGAGTGCGCCCTGGGGCCTGGGTTGGGGCCTCCGCGATTCGAGGGCCTGGAACTATTTCGGTAACCTGTGTTCGGCCCAGACGTTCGGCCACACGGGCGCGACCGGCACCGTGGCCTGGGCGGATCCCGTGACGCAGACGGTGTGTGTGGTCCTGACGAATCAGATGGTGGGTGAGGGGTGGTTGTTGCGGCGCGTTTCGAACGCGGTGGCGGCCGCAGTGGGCAATGCAAAATGAAAAGTGCAAAAGGCGGCGTGCGCGATGCGATGCCCGAGCTGGAGCGAGATCTGACGTTCCATCCGGTTGTAAACGTAACCCCCAGTGTGTTGTCGTCGGGGCAGATTCGGGATTTCAACGAACGTGGGTTCGTCTTTCCGATCGAGGTTTTTTCGGCCGGCGAAATCGCATACCATCGCCGGGTTTTCGACGAGGTGGCGGATGAAGCGATGGCCAAGGGATGGGGCGCTTACTCGATTAACGGGTGGCACACGCACGTTGGGGCCATCTGGGACCTGGTGACCGAGCCGCGCATTCTCGATGCGGTCGAAGACCTGATCGGGCCCGACATCGTCTGCTGGGGTACGCACTACTTCGCGAAGATGCCGGGGGATGTGAAGCGCGTGTCCTGGCATCAGGATGCATCTTACTGGCCACTGACGCCGAGCAAGACCGTGACCGTGTGGCTGGCGATTGACGATGCCGATGAAGCGAACGGGGCAATGCAGCTGGTACCGCGGTCGCACATTCACGGGCAGATCGATTTCGAACAGAGCGCTCCCGAAGAGCAGAACGTGTTGAATCAGTCTGTCGCCGAACCACGGGCCTACGGGGACGACCCGGTGATGGTTTCGGTGAAGGCGGGCCAGATGTCGTTGCATACCGATCTGTTGCTCCACGGGTCCGAGCCCAACCGGTCTGAACGGCGCCGCTGCGGGCTGACGATGCGGTTCGTCCCGCCGGATGTGCGGGCGTATCGGGGGTGGAACCTGAAACGCGCCGTGGTGTGTCGTGGTCGAGATCGGAGCGGTCACTGGATCCACCATCCGAGACCGACGTTCGATCGCATTCCATCGCCGGATCCAGGATGACGTCGCTGAACGAATCCCACTGGAGGTTTGATTGGTTCGACTTGGATTAATCGGATGTGGAGGCATCAGCCAGAAAGCTCACTTGCCCGGCATCGAGGTTCTGGCGGAGGTCGTCGGTGTCAGCGCGATTGCAGACGTCGTGGAGGAGAACCTGCTGACAGTGGGTGCTTGTCTGGATGTGGGACGAGAAGACCGATACACGGACTACCGGGAAATGCTGGCCAGCGGAAAGGTGGATGCGGCCCTGATCGCGACTCCGCACAATTTACACGCGGAGCAGGCCGTCGAGACGGCGGAAGCCGGCCTGACGATCATCGCTGAGAAGCCAATGGGGCTCACGCTCAAAGAGGCGGATCGGATCGTTGAAGCTGTAGAGAGGAATCGTGTAGCGTATACCATCTGCCACAACTTCCTGTTCACACCAGGAACACGTCGGGCACTCGAACTCCTGGATGACAGTTTCGGTGCGCGTGTTTACGGCCGAACCAAATCGCTTTTCTCAAAATCGCGAGAGCAATCCGATCCCGAGACGGTCTGGCGTAGCCGGGCGTCGGCGGGGGGTGGATGTATCAGCGACACGGCCTACCACGAGATTTACGTGCTCGAGGCGATGATGGGATCTCCCATTCGGTACGTGGAGGGGCGCCTGCGGTCGGGCTTCCTTGAACTCGACGTGGACGACCTCGCTCTCCTGCTGTTCGAGCACGAAAACGGAGCCGTTTCGACGCTGTCGACATCGTGGGGTGCGGCTGCGGTCGGACCGAACGAGACTTCCAATCTGTGTGAGGTACACGGTCGCGAACGAGCCATCCGCGTCGACCGAAGAGGGCGGGGCCTCTACACGCGTGAGCGCGAAGCCGGGGACTGGGTCGAGGTCGACATCCCGGAGTTTGCGGATATGGATCCGCTCGAGCAGGCCCGATCGGGGCACGCAGGCTACTTCGCGGCAGTGTTCGAGGCGGTGGCGACCGGGCGTCCCCTGCCGACTTCGATCGAGGATGCCCGCCGGAACCTTGCCATTATCGAAGCCGCCCGAATGGCGAATGAGTCGCGCAGCACCGTCGATGTCACCACCTTGAGCTGAGTCTTCGGCAGCGAGCGCAGGCCTCTGCCTCCCGGCCTGCGCCAAGGCTCCGGCCCGGCAGGCTGCCAGTTTGTCCACGAAGGATGTGTAACCACCACAAAAGCACTGCCCGTTTTTTAGCAAAGCGTATCCGAAAAAGGAATAACCAATGCGCCCCTACATAGACTGTCACAACCATATCGGCCGAACGATCGACCGCGTGCCGCCTGTCGGGCAAACGACCTCAATGTGTCTTCAGCGGTTTTCGGAGACGAACATCGTTGCCGCAATCAGTGCCCCAACCGCAGTGGGTAGTCCTATTGTGCGGGGAATCGAGGACATTCGCCATCAGAACGAGGTGATCGGCCGGGCCATTAAGGACTTTCCGGATCGATTCCCGATCGGTCTGGCTCTGATCGAGTCGAGGTTCGGCAAACTGGGGATCGAAGAAGCGGAAAAAGCGATGCGGGACTACGGTCTGTGTGGGCTGATGGGCCATCCGCCGATCGGGCCGTGGTGCATCCCGTTTGTCGAAGCGGCCGCAGCCAGGGACGGACTCGTGAACCTGCATATGCACAACCCGTTGATGGTCGAAATCGCCGAGATGTTTCCGACGACGACGTTCATCTGTCACGCGAGTACGTTCGCGGAGGAAAAGCTGGCGAAGTTCGACAACATCTGGTTCGAGGTTGTTCAATATCCGGACGGACAGGGCACGGACTGGGATTTCAAACGTGCGGCCGACAAGCTGGGCAGAGAGAGGCTGATTTTCGGAGCCGATCTTCCTTACTACGACTACCGGGTGCTGCAACACACGATCGAAGAGGCGGACATCGACGACGATCTGAAAAACCGGATCGCGTTCGAGAACATCATCCCGCTGATCCAGAAGTATCGCCCGGGCTGGACGATGCCGGACGCTTTCGTCGAGCCCCATCGTGTCTACGATTCGGAGGAGCTCTGGGAGGTGAACCCGGAGAATCCTGTCCGGCTGGCCGCCTATGCGTGAGGATCGATGAACGTTCGGCGCAACATACCCCCACACGATCCGGACGATCGAGCACACGTGGATTCCGCTCGAGGATGGAACTCGCCTGGCTGCACGGATCTGGCTTCCCGATGATGCGGTCGACGATCCAGTGTCCGCCGTATTGGAGTATCTGCCCTATCGAAAGAACGACGGCACTGTTGTCCGGGACGCGTTGCGTCATCCGTGGTTCGCCGGCCACGGGTATGTATCGGTACGGGTGGATATGCGAGGATGCGGCGACTCGGACGGGTTTCTGGCGGACGAATATCTCCCGCTCGAGCAATCAGACGGGCTCGAAGTATTGTCGTGGATTGCCGCACAAGCCTGGTGCACCGGGAAGGTGGGGATGTCCGGAAAGTCCTGGGGTGGATTCAACTCCCTTCAGATTGTGGCCCACGATCCCCCGGAACTGGGGGGCATCATCACACTCTGCTCGACCGACGATCGATACTCCGACGACGTTCACTACCGGGGTGGATGCGTTCTGGCTGAGAAGATGCTCTACTGGAGTTCGACGATGCTGGCCTACGATGCCCGGCCTCCGGACCCGAAATATGTCGGGGAGAGATGGCGGGATCGGAGCAGGGTTTGATCCGAGTAGCGCGAATGAAATCTTCATTCCCTAGCGGACGGGTGAAATCCGAGCTGGCTCGAAGGAGGTCGTGGGTGAATCGAATCGGAAACCTGTTTGTGTGCCTCGCATTCGTTTCTTTGTAGCCCGGTCCCCGACGATGTCAGCGACCCGCAGAACCTGTGGCTGGGGCGACCCCACTGGCGTTCAGTCGTCAGAACCTTCCAGCGCTCGTCCTGGAGGATGGCATCTTCCTGGTCGGCGGGCTTGCCCGGCCCGCGAGCGAGGTGACCACGCTCAGAGACGTGAGCGTCTATCGTCCGCGGACGGATGTCTGGGAAGTGGGCACGTCGATGCCGAGCCCCCGCTCTTTCGAGGGCGGGGCGGTGGTAGGCCACCGCATCTACATCGTCGGTGGGTTCTCCAGGGGAGACTTCGCGAGTTCCCGGGTGTGGATCTTCGACGGATTGCAGGACGAGTGGTCCCGGGCCCCCCGGCTGCTGCGCTGAACGGGATCATCTATACGTTCGGGGGGAGTCGAGGAGACACGCCTGTCGATGTTGTCGAATTCTACAATCCCGCGACCAACCAGTGGAGGTCGGCGGGCCCGATGCCGCTACCGTTGAGTGCCCAGTCGGCGGTGTCTCTGGGAAATCGCATTTATCTGTTCGATGGGGTGGCATCGGAGGGTGGATTGCTTCGCCCCGACGTCTGGCGTTATCATCCGGGGTCCGACGAATGGAATGCGCTGCCCTCGCCGATGCTCACACCCAGGCAGGGTATGGCGGCAACTGTTTTCGACGGGCGAATCCATTTGATCGGGGGGGCGGAGGGTGGGTTCGACCCAAGCGATGCCAACGAAATCTTCGTGCCATAGGTGAGAACGGATGAATTTACCTGCAACTTCGGATGTGTTGAGTAATGAGGATCTGTCCTTCTGGGAAGCGAACGGCTATGTGATCGTTCCGAACGCCGTGCCCCAGGCCAATCTGGACGCGATGATCCAGACGATCTGGGATTTTCTCGAGGTCGACGGTGACGATCCCGAGCAGTGGTTTCACCACCCGCCACGTGGTCGGGATGGACTTCCGGAATCTCCGATCTCTCTGGCGGGGATGGTGGAAGTCTATCAGCGCCAGGCCCTGTGGGACAACAGACAATATCCACGTGTCTACGAGGCCTTTCGCCAGATCCTCGATGAAGAACATCTGTGGGTAAGTCTGGATCGAGCGAATATGAAACCCCCGGCAAACCCGGATTCACCGGAATGGGACCACCCAGGTATGATTCACTGGGACGTCGACACGTCGCAGGACCCGATTCCGTTCGGCGTTCAGGGCGTGCTTTACCTGACGGATACGAGCGTCGATCAGGGCGGCTTCCAATGCGTGCCGGGATTCCACCGGACGTTCGAAGACTGGGTGAAGACACAACCCGACGATCGCAATCCTCGGCAACCTGATCTGGATGGGCTGACCGTGGAGGCGATTGCGGGCAAGGCGGGCGATCTGCTGATCTGGCATCGTCTTCTCGCACACGGGAACGGTCGCAACACAGCGGATCGCCCTCGTCTGGCTCAGTACATCACGATGAGTCCGGCTAACTACGACGATGAGGCGATGCGCGAAGAACGCGTGACGGCCTGGCGCGAATGTCGCCCAGGGCCTCGATGGCCTGGCGATCCGAGAAGGCGGGAGGAAAGGCAGGGGGAGCGGGCGGAGCTTACGGAGCTGGGGCGGAAGCTTTTGGGAGTGGAGGTGTGGTGAGTAGGTTCGAGAAATGAAAACTGAAAAATGAAAAATGAAAAACGGATCGAAGTCCTTCGGATGAGGTCGTCTATGGATGAAAGAGAAAGATATTTCTGGGATCTAACGGGCTATCTCGTGGTTCGGGATGTGCTCACGAAGGACGAGGTGCAGGAGGCGAACGAGGCGATCGATGACTACTCGAAGCAACTGCTGCGAGAGGGGATGGACAACTCGGACAGGGGGAAGCGCAAGGTTTTTGGGGGAAAGGTCGTCAGGACGGACAATGCGTATCCCGAATTTCTCCGGATTCCAGAACCGTTATCCACGCCCTTTCGAAAGATGCTGGTCCATCCGGCCATCGTCACGCGGCTACGCGAGATGTGCGGCAAGGGGTTCAGGCTCGATCACGGGCCCGAACTGATCGCGCATACCCGGGGCGTCGAGGGGTTGCGGCTGCACGGGTCGGGGAATCGACATAAGCCCTATGTTGCCTATCACCATCAGGGCGGCGATTCTTTCTGTGGCGGAGTCACCGTTTCGTGGCAGTTTGCGATCGCTGGACAGGGTGACGGGGGATTCGCCTACGTGTCGGGGAGCCACAAATCGAAGTTTCATATGCCGGACGATCTGAAGTACTTCCGGGATCACAAGTTCGCTGTCCGGCAGGCGGAGGTCCGGGCGGGTGATGTACTTTTCTTTATGGATGGCGCCCAGACTCACGGTACGTTCCCCTGGAAGGCCGCCCATCAACGGCGCTCGGTGCTCTACAAGTATACGTCCCGTGCATCGTCGCGATCGGGCATCGCGGAAAACCTCGCGCCCCCTGAAACTTACTGGGACGAAACGGTCACGGAGGGGATGACGGACGCGCAGAAGGCTGTGATGTGGGGGCCGTATTCCAACTTTCACGAGGAGTTGCCCTACCTCGACGTGCAGGAGAATGGTGCCGTCGAGTCCGTCGAGTGTACGGACCCCAGGGACATTTGGAGCGACAATCGGGGATAAGCGAGATCTGGAGAAAAAAGAACGGCCGATGCGCGTCTATGCGCATCGGCCGTTCGTGTGACTTCGGGGATGTCCGTCAGGAACCGTCGATTTCCTCGTTTCTGTCGAGCTGATCTTCGAGATCGTCCTTCAACTCTTCCAGCTCAGCCTCGACCTTGGTTTTCTCGGCACTGAGATCCTGGAGTTGCGCTTCCGCACTCTGACGCTGAGCGTAGAGTGCTCCGTGATCGGCTTTCAGTTTGGCGTGGTTCGTTTCGAGCTCGGTAATTTCGAGGCTCAGCTTCTGCTGGTGACGGGCGGTCCACCATTTTGAGAGAAGAACCAGTGCCAGGAGATCGAGAGTGACGACTTCAAGGAACATATCAGGTCGCTACTTATCTCGATTGAATTGCTTCTTGTAACTCTTCATCTCCAGTTGTTCCTCCTCTTTTTCCGCTTGAGAAAGCTGGCGCTCGAAATTGGAGATGTCCATTTTGAGATTCGAAATCGTCACACGAGCCTCTTCACATTGCTCACGAGCGCTCCTGGACAATTTCGTCTCGTTCGAGATTGCCTCGTAGAGCTTGCCGTTCCGCTCCTTGAGCTGCTTGATCTTGGGCTGAGAACCTTCGATGAAGCGACTGTACTTCATCACGATTATAGGTAGATTAAGGAACAGCAAATGACAGCACCAAGCGCCCAAATCATCGGAGCTTCTCCCCGGGTCGTGCGTTTTGAGTGCGGTTGAGTCCTAACTCGCGGTACCTGCGCAAGTCACACTAATTTGGATGGAAAGTCAATCGTGGCGAACTGCAACATCCGAGTCAATGGAGCCTTTTGGAAGGAGCCCTGGAGTGATCAGATCTGGGAGACGAGTTCTGGTTTTCAGTGCCCACGCGGCCGATTTTTGTTCCAGAGCGGGTGGAGCGATCCTCCGTTTCGTGGACGCCGGGTGTGATGTTCAGATTTACGACCTGACCTACGGCGAAAAGTGCGAATCTCCCGCGGTTTGGAACGACCACGCCGAGATCAGCGTGGACGAGGTCAAAGCCATTCGCAGGGAGGAAATTCTGGTTGCTGCGGAGATTCTGGGCGCGCCGATCGACTGTCTGGACTACGATGACAGCCCGCTGCTGCTGGGCCCGGAACGGCGGGCGCAACTTCTGGAGATCATTCGTGGATTCAGACCCGATCTCGTGCTGACCCACTGGATCGACGACTACCTACATCCGGACCACGTGGAGACGGTCCAGGCCGTTCTATGGGCGAGCCGCTACTGCTTCCGGCCCGGGATTCAGACGGACCACCCTCCGTGCGCTGCTCCGGAAGTTGTCTGCTTCGAGCCGATTGCGGGCGCGGCGCCGGTGGTTGGCTACGTGCCCAATCTATATGTGGACGTAACTTCGGTGTTTGAGCGGAAGAAGTCGGCGCTCAGGGCGCTGGCCACACAGCCTGAACTGCCGGAGCGATACGAGATCATCGCAAGGTACAGAGGTCTTGAAGCGCAGATGTCTGCGTGGATGAAGCCTTGTGAGATGGCCGAAGCCTATTGTCGCTTGGGAACGGAGGCGGCTCCTTGAGGGGGATCGGAGGTCAATTCATCCTCTTGGAGACCTCGTCTTCGTCTTCCTGGTTGGCCACGACGCGGATGATCTTTTGCGCTTTGTCCTCATACATATTGGGGACCTTGACGAGAAAGCGCTCCAGCGTCCTCGAAGCAATTTCGTTCTGGTTGGCTTCTGGGTCTTCCTCCCGGACTGAAAAGAGGATGTTGTCGGCCATTCTCAGAAGGCTCTCCTTGGACAGATCGCCCGATCCATTGGAGATGGTCACGCTGGGGTCGGGGTCGAGGGACTCCTCGCTGCGGCCGAGCGCCAGGAGCAGGGTCCGCGCAGTCGTAAGAACGTCCTGAAGCTGGGCCTCAACGATTTCGACGTCTTTCTTGCTTCGTCGGACCTCACGAGCGCGATCGGAAACGTTCCTGCTGATGATGTACAGGATTTCGGCCAGTCGCTGGGCGCCCCGACGCGCCAGGAACTGATAGACGTTGAGCACTGCGAGTGCGAAGCAGACCAAACTGAGCAGTGCGGTTATCCTAAGTGACATTTTGACCTCCTTATCCTTCCAGATCGACGGGATAAAATCGCCGTATTTCGGGGAAGGCACACGGCAAGTTTGCAATCATCCTGCCGATCCGGAAAGCGATCTGGATCACCAAGATGGAAAGAAACGGCCGGATCGGTTTCCAGACTGGAGGGTGAGCTGTGGGTGACCCCGGCATCTTGGCGCGGTTTTTAGGCAGAAACACCGGAGGATCGGATGAAAGTACTAGTGATCGGTGGGACGCGGTATATGGGCAGGTTGGTCGTCGAGCGACTGCTCGACAGAGGGGACGAGGTGACGATCTTTTCACGCGGCCAGACCCAACCTCCGTGGTGGGACCGGGTCGAACACATATCTGGCGACCGGTCGGACCCGGTTTCGTTTCGGGACGGGCTCGGCCGCAGGATGTTCGATGCGGTGTTGGATACTCAGGCGTACCGGAAAGAAGATGTGGAATTGGCTTCGGCGACGTTCGAGGGTCACGTCGGCAGGTATGTGATGGTGAGTACGGGCTCGGTCTATCTGGACGGAAAACTCGACTTCTTCACACACTGCCCCTTCAGGGAATCGGACGTGGATTGGGCTGATCTGGACTATTCCTACCCTCCAGGGGAAGATCCCTACGGGGTGGGAAAACGGCACTGTGAAAAGTGGTTGTTGGAAAACAGCGCTGTTCCGTTTACGGTCGTTCGGATTCCCGCGGTGATGGGTTGGGACGACCCGACGAATCGTATGTGGTGGTGGGTACAGCGGGCGCTGGATGGGCAGGCTGTCGCCTGGCCACTCGAGAATCAAGGCCCCTTCCGGACGCTCTATTCGGACGATGCGGCGAGTAACTTCATAAGGGCGATGGACGCGCCCCGGGCGGCCAACCAGATCTATCACATCGCGATGGGAGAAGTCGTAACCCCCGCCCGTTGGGTGACTCTGCTCTGGAATGCGGCGAGGGCGGAGCCAGCGATCACGTTCGTGCCAAACGCTGTTCTGACACACTCGATCGAAGGGTATGCGCCACCCCTGAGTCGGGTCTTTCCATATATCCACGACCTGTCGAAGGCAGTGGCTGACTTCGGGTTCGAAACGACACCGATCTCGTCTTGGATCCAGGCCACGGTAGATTGGTATCGCGATTATCCGCCCGCCGAGGATTCTGTCGGGTACGACCGCCGGTCGGACGAAATCGACGTGGCCGCCCGATGGGCGAGCGCCCACGGGAACCTGGTTTCAACATTCTGAGGAGACGCATGCCCGATCACTACGACGTAGAGATGCAACTGAATGTGCGGCAGCCGATGCGCGACGGGGTCGAACTTTCGTCAGACATTTACCTTCCCCGGGGGGCAGGTGCGGTGCCGACCGTGCTGATGCGCACGCCTTACAGTAACAACGGCGATCCCCTGATCGAGAAGGCCAGGTCCCTGGCGAATGTCGGGTATGCGTGCGTGCTCCAGGATTGTCGCGGGAGATGGGACTCGGACGGGGAATTCTATCCCTTTCGCGAGGGGGAAGATGGCTTCGATACGCAGGAGTGGATTGGAAAACAGCCGTGGAGCAATGGGAAGATCGGAATGGCGGGCGGATCTTACCTGGGAGCTGTCCAATGGCGCAGCGCTCCGCATCGAAGCCCAAGTCTCACCTGTATCGTCCCTCGTGTGATCTGCACGGACTATTATTCGGGCCTGGTTTACCCGGGTGGGGCGTTGCAACTGAGTGTGCTGATGACGTGGGGGATGCGCACCAACGCACGAACGGGGCAGTCGATCGCGTTCCAAGAGTGGGGGGAGGCGTTCAGGGCACTTCCTCTGAGCGGAATGGACGAAGCGGCAGGTCGCGAATTGAATTTCTGGAAGGACTGGATCGCGCATCCAGCTTACGACAGCTACTGGGAGCTGTTCAACGACGAGGAAAACTTCGGTGAGATGGCGGTGCCGGCGTTCAGTATGGGTGGGTGGTACGACCTCTATGCCCCGCAGACGTTCTCGAATTTCAACGGGCTTCTCGCACAGGGAAAATCGCCGGAGACACGACAGAGCAAGCTGATCGTCGGACCCTGGCCTCACGGGTTGAGCCAGTCATCGCGCACGGGGGAGGTGGATTTCGGGGCCCACTCGATGGTTGACCTGGAAGCGATGGAGATGCGCTGGTTCGACTACTGGCTCAAGGGGATCGACAACGGGATCGTCGACGAGCCTCCGATCCGGCTTTTCATTATGGGAGTAAATCGCTGGCGGGATGAGAATGAATGGCCGCTGGCCCGTACGGACTGGCAGACGTGGTATCTCCACTCCGGTGGGGAGGCCAATACCCTGATCGGGGATGGCCGGCTCTCGACAGAATCCCCCGGCGATGAACCGCTGGACCGATTCGACTACGACCCTCTATACCCCGTGCCGACCAAGGGTGGTAACACGTGCTGCTCGCCAGAGATCGTACCGTGGGGTCCGTACGACCAGCGAGATGTGGAGATGCGAAGCGACGTGCTGTGTTACACGAGCGAACCTCTGGACCGGGATCTGGAGGTGACGGGTCCGATCCGCGTGATCCTGCACGCTTCGACGGATGGTCAGGACACGGACTGGACGGCCAAGCTGGTCGATGTCGGTCCGTCGGGTTATGCGATGAACCTGTGTGACGGGATCCTTCGAGCCCGCTGTCGAGAGGGCTTTTCCGAACCGTCCCTCGTCGAGCCAGGAGAGGTCTATGAATACGAGATCGATGTGGGTGTGACGGGGAACGTCTTCAGGAAGGGACATCGGATCCGGTTGGAAATTTCGTCTTCGAATTTTCCCCGGTTCGATCGCAATCTGAACACGGGCAAGGAGGCGGGGTCAGACACGGAGCCCCGGCGGGCGAGTCAGATGGTGCACCACTCGACGGCACGGCCTTCGCACATCGTGCTTCCGGTCATTCCGGCCTGACGGAGGATCAGTGCGCGAACTCCTGGACGCCCTTCCAGTTCTTCGGCAAGCCCTCGCGCTCGTAATGATCGATCCGTGCCAGGAAAACGTGAGCGGCCGAGTCGTTGGGATCGATTTCGACGACTTCGAGCAATCGGTCCTTTGCTTTCCTGAGCTTGCCGGCCTGGTAGAGGGCGAGGGCGTGAGTGAACATGAAACGGGTCTCTTCCTTCTTCTCGATGGTGTGGCTCTCCAAGCCATCGTAGATTTCGTAGAGCCGAATGCTGTTCTTTCTGCCGCGCACCCGGACTTCATCCAGCGACCGAAGGCGGTAACGGTCCCGGTCTCTGAGGCCGTCCACGGTGCTCTCGCTGGCCACGCAGGAGACGCCGTAGAGTTTGGTGAGACTCTCGATCCTGGAGGCCAGGTTGACGGCATCGGAAATGACCGTCCCCTCGAGACGCTTGTCCTCACCGATGATCCCGAGCATCAGCCTGCCGGTGTGGAGACTGATCCCGATTCGGACCGGATCGTAACCGCAGTTCCCCCGATGCTGGTTGTAGAGCGCGACTTCGATCTGGAGTGCAATGGCAGCCTGCACGGCATCGTCGGGCGACCGGGGGAACAGGGCCATGATTTCGTCGCCGATGTACTTGTCGATGAAGCCGTTATGCTGGCCGATGACGGGACTGACGCGGCTCAGGTAGGAGTTGAGGAAGCGGAAGTTCTCCTGGGGGTTCATGCTTTCCGACAGGGGCGTGAAGTCGCGTATGTCGGCGAACATGATCGTCATCTCGCGCTCTTCGTGGTCGGCGAGCTGGACCTGGGTGATACTCTCTTTGTTCAGGAAGCTCAAGAACTCGTGTGGAACGAAGCGGCCATAGGCATCGTTGACCTTTGAGAGCTCGGACGCTTGCTCGTCGAATCTGGTCTTCAGTTGCGCCTGGAGCTTGCGGATCGTCACGTGCGCTTTGACCCGAGCAGTGACCTCCTGTACGTGAAAGGGCTTGGTTACGTAGTCGACGCCACCTTCTTCGAAGGCCTGTAGCTTCTTGTCGAGGTCGCCCAGGGCGCTGATGAAAATCACCGGGACATCTCTGGTTAGCGGATTCTGTTTGAGGGCTCGACAGACTTGAAATCCGTCCACACCTGGCATATTGACGTCGAGCAATACCAGGTCAGGAACCTCGGATTCGGCCGACTCCAGTGCCTGTGATCCATTGTAGGCCTTACAGAGCTTATAGCCTGCACGCACCAGCATGGCGGCGAGCATGGCGACGCTTTGAGTGTTGTCGTCGACGATCAGGACACTGCCCTTCTCCCCCGGCTCCATTCGTCGCCCTTCCGTTTGGGTGAGTACGTCCAACAAAAGAAATTAAGCGGGAACTGGTGCAACTCGCAACACTTGTCCAACTGTCGATCGCGCGTCCAGGCGATTCACTTCACCCGATTGGGGGTCCGGCGTGGCAACACTGTTTGATGCGATCATCATCGGTACGGGACAGGCCGGCCCTGCGCTGGCCGATCGAATGAACGACGAGGGGTTGCGCACTGCGGTCATCGAGCGACACCTTTTCGGCGGCACCTGCGTCAACGTGGGGTGCATCCCAACAAAGACATTGGTGGCAAGTGCTCGGGCCGCACACGTCGCCAGACGCGGCGGCGATTTCGGGGTGACGATCGATGGAGTGATCCGTGTCGACATGGCCCGGGTCAAAGCACGCAAGGATGCCATCGTGGAACGGTCGACGTCTGGGGTGGAGGGCTGGATGAAGGGTCTGGACAACGTAACGACGTTCGAGGGCCACGGACGGTTTGATGGCCCCAACCGGGTTTCGGTCGATGGGGAAGTGCTGGAATCCGAAAAGATCTTCATCAGCGTGGGCGGCCGGGCGTTCGCACCTTCGATTCCGGGTCTCGACACCGTCGACTTCCTGACGAATTCGAGCATGATGGACGTCGACTTCCTTCCGAATCATCTGATCATCGTGGGAGGTAGCTACATCAGTCTGGAGTTCGCGCAGATGTATCGGCGTTTCGGCAGCGAAGTGACTGTGATCGAACGGGGAGATGCGCTGATCTCGAGGGAGGACGCGGACGTCTCGGCAGCGATTTTGGAAATCCTGGTGAACGAAGGGATCGATGTTCGGCTGAATGCGGGAGTGGATCGGGTTGAAAGACGTGGGGATGGGGTTCTTGTTCAGCTGAGTGTCGACGGAGCGTCGTCGGATGTGGAAGGCTCGCACCTGCTCGTGGCGACCGGTCGGCGTCCCAACACGGATGATCTCGGCCTGGACAAGGCGGGTGTCGAGATGGACGAGCGAGGCTTCATCCGGGTCGATGACGAGCTGAAGACCAACGTCTCCAGAATCTGGGCATTGGGCGACTGCAACGGTCGAGGTGCTTTTACGCATACGTCCTACAACGACTTCGAAATCGTTGCCGCGAATCTGTTCTACGAGGATCCTCGACGTATAAGCGACCGAATCACGTGCTACGGGTTGTTCATCGACCCTCCCCTGGGACCTGTCGAGACGACCGAACAGCAGGTCAGGGAATCGGGGCGCAACGTGCTCGTAGGAAAGCGATTGATGTCAGACGTTGGGCGAGCACGGGAAAGAAGCGAGACGGACGGATTCATGAAGGTCTTCGTAGATGCGGACTCCGAGGAAATCCAAGGTGCGGCCATTCTTGGCATCGAAGGCGATGAGGTGATACACAGCCTGCTCGATGTGATGTATGCGAAGGCGCCCTACAAAGTGATTCAGCGCGCGATGCATATTAATCCGACGGTGTCGGAACTGATTCCCACGATGCTGGGCGAACTGGAACCGTTCGAATGAGCTTCGATGAAGAAAAAGCTCTTCGCCGGAATGATGGGTTTCAACTGATCCACGGACTGCATTTCGGGAATGTGAGGGGAGACATCTATGGTGGCCTGTCCGCCGCCGTGGTTGCCCTGCCACTC
>CEVA01007537.1_pt1 | contig 14528 bp, 11 predicted proteins | sample 361521 | NCBI WGS metagenome assembly CEVA01 (sample SAMEA2622823, study PRJEB7988) | marine metagenome | isolation source: saline water (ENVO:00002010), including
CTCACTTCATAAGCTTTTTCTAAGGACTCCTGCTCCAGCGGAACAAAGGGTTTCGGTTTTTCCGGTTTAATCCTGAGCAAATTCCGGTGAACCTTTTTGAAAGCAGGGTCGTTGAATTCATGAGTAATAAACAATCCATGGATGGAATAGTTCAGGGTTCTGGTTGCTAATCCAGAAATCATTATCGGCCCTAAAAATCCTAGGAGGATCCAGCCTACCTGCATGCCTACCACCTTCTTTTTCGGCAATTTCCTCTTAAAAACCCAGAACAACACCACGAAGGCGAACAGGAATAGAATTACCAGGATGGACTCTTCGCGTGTATAATAAATCAGGGCTACCGTTACCCCAGTTGGAAGGAGTTGGTACCACCGGATGGCGACCAGCCTTTTGTTGGCCAAGGGAATGAGCTGCCCAATCAAAATGAGTATTAGGCATGCATAGAAACCTTCCCTCAAGGTTCTATTCGCCAGCAGTAACCAGCCGGGATTGTGAATGATGAGGATAAAGGTAATTCCTGCCAAGGCGGCATTGATCCCATTTTTGCGAAAACGATTCAAAACGAAAAAAGTACTGCCACAGAGCAGGAGTTCCTGGACTATTTTTAGGGGAATTTCGGAAACGTTGACTAAAGCCAAAAACAATGGCCAAACCGGAGGGCGCAGTAACGTCCAAGCGTTGTATTCGGCCCACCAATACCAGGACTTTGCCATCAATACATAATTCAGATCATCCGCGGGGCGGTAGAAAGGTTCGATCTCTTCTCCAATGACCAGCCAGTACTTAAATAGAAACCCTGCCGCGGCTATGAAGTAGAACGTATTCTTATTTTTCAAAAACTGCCGGAGCGGTTTGAGTATCATGAAAGCAGGATGAGTTGAGGCCTTTCCTTTGCGGAAAGCAGGGTTCGGTCTTTTATGCAGACATAAAATGGACCTGATTCCAATACTTTCTAAAAAGCTTGCCGAAATAGTGGTCAGGCGTGAAATTTTTGGGGTCAAATGTTTTCCATCGCCTCAGAAGCACTCGATTTGAACAGGCTTGCCGAAGAATTCGCACACCCTGCCGCCGGTGCATTTGTTACTTTCGAAGGTCGTGTCCGCAATCACAATGAGGGTGAGCAGGTTGCTTCTCTGGACTACCAAGCTTATGAAGCCTTTGCGGTAGCAGAAGGATCGAAAATCATTGAGGAGGCCATCGAGAAATTTGGGTTGCTGGAGTGCCGCTGCACCCATCGAGTGGGCCACCTGGATATCGGTGATCTCGCTGTGTGGGTAGGCGTAGCAGCTCCCCATCGAGCTGATGCCTTTACTGGGTGTTGCTACGTCATCGATGAGGTAAAAAAGCGAGTGCCTATTTGGAAAAAAGAAATACTTGAGACTGGTAGCTCCCACTGGGTGGCCTGCTACGAGGAAGGCGCACCAAGTGGGAAATAATTTGGTAGCAAGGCGGGCATTTGCGAAGCCGAAGTATGGATTTGAATTGGTTGGCTTCGGCCTTACCTTGTTGAAATCCCTCTGGTTGTTTTCTCCTTCCATTTCAAGCACGATCTAGAATATGCCTGAAGATTCATCTGATATCGGCCTGATCGGCCTCGCAGTGATGGGCCAAAACCTAGCTCTGAATATCGCAGATCACGGCTTCAAAGTTTCCGTCTACAATCGGACAATCTCCAAAATGGTGGAATTTGTCGCTGCAAATCCCGACACCCCGGGTGGTTTGGTGGGCCAAGAGACCCTGGAGGAATTTGTGAATTCTCTTAAAGGTCCGCGCAAAATCATCATAATGGTCCAGGCCGGAGGTCCTACGGATGCGGTTATCGATGGCCTTATTCCACTGCTTGAAGAAGGGGATATCATTATTGATAGCGGTAACTCCAAATGGACGGATACGATCCGCCGTGAAAAGCACCTCAAGGAAAAGAACATTCGTTTTGTGGGGTCCGGCGTATCCGGAGGCGAAGAAGGCGCGCGCTTTGGGCCATCACTGATGCTTGGAGGCGATCCTGAATCGTGGAAACTTTTGCAGCCTATCTGGCAAGCCATTGCTGCGAAGGTGGATGCCGAAACCGGGAAACCGTTGGAAGGTGCAGAACCCGGCAAGCCAGTCGAAGGAGGGCTCCCCTGTTCTGCCTACATTGGTCCGGACGGTGCCGGACATTATGTCAAAATGGTGCACAACGGCATCGAGTACGGCGATATGCAGGAGATCTGTGAAGCTTATTTGCTCATGAAGAGCCTGCTCGGCATGGAGGCGTCTGAAATCGGTCAGGTCTTTGCTCGATGGAATGAGGGCCGTTTGGATTCCTTTCTGATCGAAATTACCGCCGACATTCTGCAGCAAAACGATCCGGTCACGGGAAAAGCCTTTGTTGATATTGTCCTTGATACCGCAGGGCAAAAGGGAACTGGTAAATGGACCTCGGTTAGCGCTCTGGATATGGGCGTTCCAGCTCCGACCATTGCCGAAGCTGTCTTTGCTCGTTGTGTGAGTGCGGTCAAAGAGGAGCGGCTATTTGCCTCCGAGATCCTTAAAGGTCCGGACTCAGATTTTGATGGTGACAAAGAGGTATTTATTGAAGCGATTCACGATGCCCTATACTGCTCCAAAATTTGTTCCTATGCTCAGGGCTTTCAGCTCATGCGGGAAGCTCAAAACGAATACAACTGGATTTTGAATTTTGGCGAGATTGCCCAAATATGGCGCGGCGGATGCATCATCCGAGCCCGCTTCCTGCAAAAAATAACGGAAGCCTACGAGCTCGATTCAAATCTCGCCAATTTGCTTCTGGATCCTTACTTTAACGAAGAGATCCAGTCGTCACAGCTAAATTGGCGCAAGGTGGTTGCAAAAGCAGCTGAACAGGGCATACCCACCCCCACTTTCTCATCTGCTCTCGCCTACTATGATAGTTACCGCCTGGCGCGCCTGCCAGCGAACCTGCTTCAATCGCAGCGCGACTATTTCGGTACACATACCTACGAGCGGGTTGATCAGCCTGGGGGCCATTTTTATCATCTCGATTGGCCAAAAGATCCACGTCCACAATACGACGTTTAGCCGAACCGATTGCTGAGGGTATTTACTTACAAGAAAGCCTCGGCTGCCCGACAGCCAGGGCTTATTGATTGGCCCTATTGCTACCTAGCCAGAGCAGTTTAAATATTCCCAGCCAATGTAACAAAAAATAATTAAACTGCTCTGGCCCAAGCCCGATCTCATTTTTCAATATCAATAAGCCCATCTTGTGTGCGTATTTATGCACTCCCCCGAAATATTCATAGTGCCAGGGAGTAACTTTAGCACGGGTTGGTTTTAGGATTACGGAGTTTGTGTGACAATGCCGTGAACAAAATCGCAATAATCGGGTGGAATGGCCGACGCACATTCTGCTATGATGCATCAAGTGAACCAATACCAGCAAATAGAGTCTATCATCCAGCACCTGGGAGACCATTTTCAGGATCAGCCCAATTTGGATGAACTTGCCCGAAAGGCGGGACTGAGCCCTTATCATTTTCAGCGGGCCTTCAAACGGTGGGCTGGAATTTCTCGAAAACAGTTTCTCAAGTGTTTAACTCTTGAATACGCAAAGTCCCGTTTAGCCGACGACGAATCTGTGTTGGAAGTCTTTATAAACAGTGGGTTATCCGGTCCGAGCCGGTTGAAGGCAATAAGTGCATAGTTGTCTCTTGATTTGTCCTGTTACCGATTGTCGAAGCTACGTAAATACCACTACGGGTTAGTTGACAGTGACTTGATTCCTGCAGGAACCGGTGGTCTCAAATTCTGAAATGTTTGCCAGAATTGTATTCGCGATATTGTTTAAGGCTTTTTAGTAAAGAAAGCTTGGTGCCGGTTATAAATACATTTGGAAAGGTGGTCAGCCTCATGACAGTTCGTCATTTATGATTTGGGTAGACAGGTCTTCGAAAAATAATTTTTCCACCTCCTCATAAACCTCAATTCCAAGGTGTCCCAGCTTGCTTGACTTGAGGGCTCTTTATATTGCAGCCGTATCCACCAATGCACAAACGGCTTCAAAGCAGGAAAACTAATGGCCAAGCTTTGCGTTGGCCCAATCAAAGAGTTCCCGGTCATATTTGCGGTTGCTGGAGACTGCAATTTTCATGGTTTCCCCTGGTTCCAATGCAAAAGGGCTTGGTTTTTAGAATCGGCAACATTAACTTAAACCTTTTACCAGAGAAAACCGGTATGACCAAAAGAATAATCATCCTTCACTTTGCTTTAATTATTTTGTTGGCCGGACCTGGGAACGTTTTGGCTAATCCTGATTGGACTGATATTGCTGAAGCAGATCTGAACCTCATGGGCAATTATGTGGGCGAATGGTACAATGCGCCGGAAAAGTCTTACCAGCTGATCAACCCTGCACTTTCCGCTCAGGTTATTAATGTGGACGTGGGTGTTTACGATGTGCGTTTTCTGCAAAACCTCGACCGCAGGGCGGAAGATTATTATTCTGCTCGAGGCGTGCTTCTCGAAAATGGCAAGCTAGTCCATGAAACTGCTGGCTGGATTTTTGAGGTCGATGATGAGGGGCTTTACGGAATTGGATCCATTTACGGAAAGCAAGCAAAGTTCAAACTCAAGCGAGTGAGTTTAGAATCGCCTACTTTGGGCAAAAAAGCGCCCGAGGGAGCAACGGTGCTGTTCGATGGTTCCAGCTTCGATGCCTGGGTTCACGCAGATGGTCGGCCACTCACTTGGACGCTGACTGAAGAAGGCTACATGGAAGTGAATCCCAGCAAGTACCATAAAGATGCCAAACCACCCGTTGGTGGACCTATCATGACCAAAGAGTCCTTCAAGGACGTGCGGTACCACATGGAGTTTCGCTATCCGGTAGAACCTGGATTAGCCGGGCAGGCGCGTGGTAATAGCGGGGTCTTTTTCCAGGGAAGTGATGTATCCATCGCCTTTGAGGTACAGATTCTGAATAGCTATGGACTTGAAGGCTATTGGAATGAATGCGGCGCGCTCTACCGTATGGTGGGCCCTAAGGTAAACGCCGCACGACCACCTATACAGTGGCAAACCTACGATGTGGAATACAAAGCTGCGCGCTTCAAGGCTGGGGAGCTGGTTAAACGCCCGCGCATAACCGTATGGCACAACGGTGTGCTTATCCACCACGACCAGGAAATTTTCCATGGCACACAGCATTACCAGGCTAATCGGAGCAATCTTCCGCCGCAGGAGCCCGGTCCAATTTCCCTTCAGGACCACAGCAATCGTATACAATTTCGCAATATTTGGATCGAACGATTGGACTAATTCCCTAAACCCTTTCGCCTTCCACTTATTGGATGGGAGGCTTTTTTGTGTATAATCTATCGTGTAGCAGCTTTCTTTTAAGCTAAAAAATGAGTATTATTTAGTTGCAAAAGAAAATATTGGGCTTTGATTGAGGTCTTGTGAGTTCGGAAGTAATCAGCATGCCCTCCTTTGATTTCAGTATCTTACGCGAAATTAGAAAGCGATCGGGAATGACCTTGAACGACCTTTCTGAGAAAAGCGGTGTTTCCCTAGGGGGAATTTCCAAATTGGAACGGAATCAAAGCCAGGCGGAGGTGAATACGCTCTTCAAAATTGGCCGGGTGTTTGGAATGAGGGCCACAGACATTCTCACCTTAGCCGAAGCTCCGCTTTCCAGCAAAAAGCGATCCAACGAATATTATTCTGATGGATTTCAGCTTCAATCAGTTCGTTACGCCAAGGCCAAGTGTATTATGGCCAGCACGAAATCGGGAGCCAGAATTTCCAAACCCGATGTACACCACGATGACCATGAGATCTGCTGGGTGTTAAAGGGCGCAATCCGACTGATCCTGCCCAAAGAATCTCACGACCTAAAGGCCGGGGAAAGCATTCAATTTGATGCGATCCAAGAACACTCCTATGAGGCTCTCAAAGACAGTGAGATGATGATCGTGCACTTGCTGAAAGACAAACGCTTTTAAAATGAACGGTCCGCCAGATTCAATGAAATGGCTTTAAAAATTAAACAGGAAAGTAGAATGATCAGCGAAGAAGCCGCCTGTTGGCATTTGAATTTCATTCAATCCTGTCGCCCACAAGCGCGACTAGCTGCGTTGAATCTTTGGAAATCTTTCGGTTATGCACAAACATGCACTCTATCCCGATTTTAGGCTTCGCCTTGCTCCTCATCACTTCTGGGCTTCTTGGACCGTCCATTTAAACACCGAGTATGAAAATTAATACAGCAATATTACCTGAGGATCTATCTTCCGCCCTCTCGCGCTTCTGGGCGTTATCGGGCCAAAAAATTGAGTCTATAGAAAACAATTACGACTTCGGAAGCGGGTCTCCTGTATTTACCCGAGATGGAAATTATACGGCAATGGGGTGGACGGAGTGGACTGAAGGGTTTGTTTACGGGTCTTATTTTTTGCAGTTCGATGCTACAGGCGATGATAAGTTTCTTGAGATTGGAAAGAAACACACCGTCGGCCGTATGGCCAGCCATGTAAGCCATATTGGAGTTCATGATCATGGCTTTAATAATTTAAGCTGCTATGGTAATTGGTTGCGTATGATTCGAGAAGGCAAAATTGAAGGAACAAAGGGGGATATCGATTTCTGCGAACTTGCCTTAAAGGTCAGTGGAGCCGTGCAGGCATCCCGTTGGTCAAAAACGCATGAGGGGGGTGGATACATTTATTCCTTCAATGGTCCGCATAGTTTGTTTGTGGATACGATTCGCAGTTGTCGGATTCTCATGGTGGCTCACTTCCTTGGACATTCCCTAATGGGAGAAAACGATTCCCCCGTAAGCTTACTCCAGCGAGCGGTTCAACATATCACTTCAACCGCTAAATATAACATATTTTATGGTGAAGGACGGGACAGCTACGACGAGTGGGGACGTACCGCACATGAAGCAGTGTTTAACACCAACGATGGTCGATTTCGGTGCCCCAATGCCCAGCAGGGATTTAGTGGACTCACTACTTGGACTCGCGGTTTAAGTTGGGCCATGGTGGGATTTTCTGAAGAACTCGAATTCATAGAAACACTTGAAGACAAATCCTTTGCCGACTTGGGTGGCAAGGAAGCTTTCAAGCAAATTTGCTTGAAGGGCGCAAAGGCAACTTGTGATTGGTTCATAAAAAACACGGCCACTGATGGCATCACTTACTGGGATGGTGGAGCACCTAATTTGCATCGATTAGGCGATTGGAGAAACGAAATTTCCAACCCATTCAATGGCTGGGAACCTATCGACAGTACGGCCGCTGCAATTGGGGCTCAGGGGCTCCTGCGTTTTGGTCGTTATTTGGGCTTAGATTCCGAGGACGGGCAAAAATATTGGCAGGCTGGATTGACATCCATGCAGTCTCTTTTGACGACACCTTATTTGAGTGAAGATGAAAATCATCAAGGCCTTTTGCTGCATTCCATTTATCATCAGCCAAATGGTTGGGATAATATTCCGGAAGGCCAGAAAATTGCTTGTTGCGAATCCAGCCTTTGGGGCGATTACCATATCCGTGAAGCGGCTCTTTATTTACAGCGAATTATCAATGACGAACCTTACTACACTTTCTTTGGATGCCTGTAAGTCTCGATAAGTTGTGTATTCACACAATAACTACTAAGTCATGGAATTTGGAAACGGCTACTAAAAAATATTCTGCCTCGGGTGTAAAAGGAATTTCCATTTGGTTGGACTCTGCACATGCCTATAAAGGCGGCATCAAAGCAGCCGGAGAAATGGTGCGCAGTGAAGGTTTGGATATTGTGTCTTATGTGCGCGGTGGTTTCTTCCCGGCCTTGGAGTTATCCGATCGGCAGAAGGCCATTGATGAGAACAAAATCGTTATTGACGAGGCTGCGGAGTTGAATGCACCGCTAATCGTTTTGGTTGTAGGGGCAACACCAGGGCAGTCCTTATGTGAGTCGAGAAGACAAATTGCCGATGGAATTGCCGCAGTATTACCGCATGCTGAGGCGGCTGGGGTTAAGCTCGGCATTGAACCGCTGCATCCTATGCATGCTGATAGCCGAAGTGCAGTCTCTACGATGGCCCAAGCCAATACTATGTGCGATTCAATTGACCATTCTCACCTCGGAATCGTTTTGGATGTTTACCATGTTTGGTGGGATGATCAGCTGGAGGAGCAAATACGAATTGCCGGTGAGAAAGGTCGGCTGTTTGCATTCCACATTTGTGATTGGAAAAACCAACCGGAACACCCTTTGAACGATCGTGGGCTTATGGGAGAAGGTGTTATCGACATCCCTCAAATTCGTTCATGGGCCAACGAGTCCGGATTTTCCGGATTCGAAGAGGTAGAAATATTTTCCAACAAGTATTGGGCCATGGATCAGGACGAGTACCTGGAACTCATTAAACAATCTTTCCTACAAACAGTTTAAAAAGGGAATCACATCTATGAAAACACACACAGTAGGAATCATTATGAACGGTGTTACTGGCCGTATGGGCACGAACCAGCACCTGATGCGCTCAATCGTCGAAATTATAAAACAAAGCGGCGTTCAGGTTAGCTCGACGGAATCCATCATGCCGAATCCCGTTTTGATAGGTCGCAATGAGGTGAAGCTGAAGAAGCTTTCCGAAATGTCCGGAGTCGAAAAATGGTCAACCGATCTGGAAAAATATATGAATGATCCTGAGTATCCGATCTATTTTGATGCACAAAGCACCTTGCGTAGAGCGGATGCGGTAAAAGCTGCGGCATCTGCTGGAAAACATATATACTGCGAAAAACCTACCGCCGTAGACACTGCAACCGCTATTGAGTTGCACAAATTTTGTGAGGACAAAGGAGTAAAGAGTGGAGTTGTCCAAGACAAACTTTGGCTACCAGGATTGGTTAAGTTCCAGAGAGCGGCCTCCAATGGATTTTTAGGGCGCATTTTTGCGGTAACAGGGGAGTTTGGCTATTGGGTCTATGAAGGAACCACTATTTCATCCCAAAGACCTTCCTGGAATTACCGAAAGGAAGATGGTGGAGGCATGATGATCGATATGCTCTGTCACTGGCGTTACGTTTTGGACAATCTGTTCGGCCCAGTAAAATCAGTTCAGTGTCGTGGTGCTACTCATATTCCTGAGCGGGTGGACGAGTATGGAACGACTTATAAAGCAACCGCCGATGATGCCGCGTATTCCATGTTCGAAATCGATGGTCCGGATGGGGAAATTATTGTGAACTTTAATTCATCTTGGGTGACGCGAGTGCGACGCGATGATTTGTTGACCTTACATGTAGATGGCACCAAAGGTTCGGCTGTAGTTACTTTGCGCGATTGCTACATACAACATTACAGTAACACGCCTAAGCCGATTTGGAATCCCGATATCGAGCAGCCCGTCAATTTCTTTGATGACTGGGCCAAAATCCCAGAACAGGAATTGTACGACAATGCATTTAAAGTGCAGTGGGAACTCTTCCTTCGACACGTCGTGCTTGATGAGCCGTTCCGGTGGACGTTACTCGAAGGAGCCAAAGGCGTGCAGCTAGCAGAGCTTGGGCTCAAAAGCTGGAAAGAGCGTAAATGGCTCGAAGTGGAGGACCTTGTGAAATGAAAACTGCGGTTGTAACAGGAGGTTCCCGGGGAATTGGCTTTGGAATAGCGTCTAAATTGGCGGACGAAGGCTGGAATGTGGTCGTCAACGGAATGCGGCCCGAGGAAGGGGTTGCGGATGCCATGGAAACCTTGCGATCAAAGGATGTCCAGGTTGCGTATGCCAGAGGCGATGTAGGCTCGGTCGAAGGCAGAGGAAATATCCTTGAGGTTGCCCGTGAACTCGCTGGAGGCTCCGTCAACCTTCTGGTCAATAACGCTGGAATTACTTCTCCTGGTCGAATGGATATCCTTGATACAATTGAGGAAAATTTCGATTGGGTTATTGCTACCAATTTGAAAGGAGCCTTTTTTCTCAGCCAGGCTGTCGCAAGGGATATGGTTGAAACCAAAAGAAAAGACGACTCCTTCCAAGGGAGCCTCGTGAACATTACTTCCATATCATCAGCTGTAGTGTCCACGAATCGGCCTGATTATTGTATTGCAAAAGCCGGTCTCAGTATGATGAGCCAGCTTTTTGCAGCAAGGTTGGGAGAATACCATATCCCAGTTTACGAGGTTCGGCCGGGTATTATCAAATCGGACATGACGGTGGGCGTAACTGACAAATATGACAAGCTGATCGAGGAAGGCCTATGTGTCACCAAACGATGGGGCATTCCTGATGATGTGGGCAAAGCAGTAGCAGCACTCGCTCGCGGCGATTTCCCCTACTCGACTGGTCAGGTGATCATGGTTGATGGCGCTTTGACGATGCCACGTTTGTGACTTGGCGCTGAGAGCTGATATAGGCAAGAGCTTCGAGCTCTGACGGGGTCTTTTTTCCAGACGGCATTGCGAAGACCTAATAGCCCTACCATTAATGTAGTATCTTTAGTTGCCTGTCACTTCCCACCACCCGTTTGGTGGAGCCCAGTCTGGTTCCAGAACGGCAGCATGCTGGTGTTCTAGCGCCGGTTTATCGATAAGTCTTATTTTCTTCCTGTCCGCTACAAACTGCCGACTGCTGAAATTCGGATTGGGAACGGGAAACCTGGCGTCGACCTCTTTCAGCCAAGCTTGCAGTTTCTCAAACATCGACTGTTCAAGGTCCGAGTAGTTCCCTGCCAAATCTGTGCGTTCACCAGGATCGGCTACCAGGTTATAGAGCTCAATTCGATGATCTTCATAGTAGTAAATCAATTTCCAGTCTCCTTGCCGAATGATCGAAGATGGATCCCCTCTTTGATTGCTGTAGTGTGGGTAATGCCAGAATAGTGGCCTTTCAGCGATCGATTCGCCCATCAGTAAGGGTTTCAGGCTAACTCCGTCCATGTGTTGATCTGGCATAAGCGGAATGCCTGCTAAGTCTAAGAGGGTTGGGAAAAAGTCAGTCCCGGTAACAGGGGTATCCACCAGGCGGCCGTTTATGGGGCTTTTCGGCCACTTTATGTAATAGGGTTCACGAATACCGCCTTCCCATTGTCGTCCTTTTCCTCCACGGAACGGTAAATTGGAGGTGGCCTTTCCGTCTCCAGCCGAAACTCCGCCATTGTCTGAAGTAAAGACCACAATGGTTTTTTTGGTGAGACCCAGCTCATCGAGTGCATTCAGCACTTGTCCGATCGCACTATCCATGGCCTCGACCATACCACCATAAATCGGATGATCTTGAACTTGGCGAACCGGGGAAGTGCGATCGATCAGAAAGCGTTCCGTTGGTTTGGGCTGCGTCGCAGCCTTGGCGCGGTATTTTTCCCATAAGGCCCGGGTGGTTTGCAGCGGTCCGTGCACCATATAAAAGGACAAGTAGGCAAAGAAAGTTTCGTCCTTGTGCTTTCGAATGAATTTTTCCGCCTCATTGGCCAGTCTCATTGGTAGATACTCTCCTGCCGGTCCGCTTTCCATCCGAGGATTCGTGTAGGGCGAAAAATATCCTCCGGGAGGTGAGCCCCTGTGGTGCCCCCCAATGTTAATGTCAAAACCGTGGTCGTCCGGATGGGATCCTTCACTACCCAAATGCCATTTCCCGGCGAAGAATGTGGTATAACCAGCTGCCTGAAATGCCTCTGCCACAGTAGTATCTTCATGGGAGATTTGATGGTTATAGATTGCTGGTAGCAATGGTGTGTTTCGTTGCCACTCCTCACCCATTTTTGCCCCGATCCAGTCGGTAATATCGATCCGCGCCGGATATTTCCCGAGCATGATGCTGGCACGCGACGGGCTGCATACTTGGCAAGTTGCATAACCGTTTGTGAATCGAACGCCCTCGTTGGCAATTCGGTCGATGTTAGGGCTTTCATAGAAGATACTGCCTTCCACGCTAAGGTCCCGCCAACCTAGATCATCAGCCAGAATAAATAATACATTTGGCCGATCCGATTTTTGGCCGGCCGCAACATTTAGTATCCATAGAAAAAGAAATAAAAAGAGTGTCTGTTTCATAGGGCGAGAAAGAGTCAACCGCCTATTGGGCGGTGATACAAGTTGGATTTCCACAGAGCTTTCAAGTACCCTAATTCACCGGAGGAGCTACTTTAGCTGCGAAAAATTTCCTGACAAAAATCGCAGCTAAAGCAGCTCCTACTTTTTCAAATCGAAAGACCACTTGCCAGCGGAGGAATCATTTCTATTTTGATCCGTCCATGCTAAAGAAACTGCTTACCCTGTTCTTTTTTGTTTTCATAGTCGCCGGAGCCAACGCGGCTGATTCCCAGCCCAACATCGTCGTAATCATGACCGACGATCAGGGTTGGGGAGACCTTAGTGTACACGGAAATATCAACTTAAGCACGCCAAACATCGACAAGCTGTCGACGCAGGGAGCGTCTTTCGATCGTTTTTACGTCTGTCCCGTATGCTCGCCGACACGAGCTGAGTTTTTAACCGGCCGCTACCATCCTCGGAGCGGAGTCTATGCAACGAGTGCGGGAGGCGAGCGCATGGATTTAGATGAGGAAACGATCGCTGAGGTGTTTAAGGCCGGAGGTTATTCAACAGGAATGTTTGGGAAGTGGCACAATGGTATGCAGCATCCCTACCATCCCAACAGCCGCGGATTCGATGAATTTTATGGCTTCTGTTCCGGTCACTGGGGGCACTACTTTGATTTCCCCTTGGAGCACAACGGTGAGATTGTGCGCGGCGATGGATTTATCATCGATGACCTAACGACCAAAGCCATGGACTATATCGAGGCCCAGTTCAAAGCAGGAAAACCGTTCTTCACTTACTTGGCTTATAACACTCCTCACTCTCCGATGCAGGTACCAGAGAAATATTGGGAAAAGTTTGATAGTTTCGATTATCCCATGAAAAACGTCGATCTGGAAAAGGAGAATCCACAGCATATTCGTGCAGCGTTAGCGATGTGCGAAAACATCGATTGGAATGTGGGGCGTCTGGTCAGCAAGCTCGATGAATTGGGAGTATCGGAAAATACAATCTTCATCTATTTTTGTGACAATGGCCCAAACGGTGTGCGCTGGAATGGAGGTATGAAGGGCCGTAAAGGTTCCACGGATGAAGGTGGAGTGCGTTCGCCCCTGTTTGTGAAATGGCCTGCCAAAATCGCCGCCGGTAAGCAGGTGCGCTCGATCAGTTCAGTAACCGATTTGTTACCCACCTTGGCAGATATGGTCGGGATTAAATATATCCCAGCTAAACCCTTGGACGGTATGAGTATAAAATCAGCTCTTTTGGAGGATTATGCGCCTGCTCCGGACCGGATGATTTTTACCCACTGGCGGGATAAAGTAAGTGTGCGCACGCAGCGATTCCGTCTCGATAATAATGGTGAGCTTTTCGATATTGTGAAGGATCCAGAACAGCGTTCGCCCGTTACTACTGAGCATTCGGAAATAACAAATACGCTTCGGAAGGCGGTTGATGAGTGGCGTGCCGATGTGGTCTCCCAAATTCAGGAAGAAAAACGTCCCTTTGTGATTTGTCATTCGGATGCACCGATGACCCAACTGCCGGCTCGGGACGGCGTTGCACATGGCACAATCATACGATCTAACCGGTATCCAAATAGCTCATACTTTCTCAATTGGACAGACGAAGGGGATTCAATAACTTGGGATGTGCAAGTCGCAAACGCCGGAAGCTATGAAGTTACTCTTTACTACGCATGTCCTGCCAAAGATGTAGGCTCAACCATTGAGCTGCGATTTGGGAGCTCTGTTCTTGAAGCCAAGATAACAGAAGCTCACGATCCACCCATTGTAGGGGCGGCGGAAGATAAAGTCGTACGCCAGGAGTCGTACGAGAAAGACTTCAAGCCCATCAATATCGGCAAGATTCACTTGACCGAAGGTGATGGCGTAGTCATCCTAACTGCTCCAAAAATTCCTGGCGATCAGGCCCTAGAGCTTAGGCTGCTGACCCTGCGACCTGTTGATTCTTGATCGTATCACTCGGCAATTCGAGGCGCCGGCAAAATCTGTCAGCGACTCCTTGTTAGTTGGGCAATTCACGACCGGAATTACTTGACCCTGACCAACTTCATGATTCGTCCGTCGATATTCCAATCCTGAATGTAGAGGTTCCCATTCTTGTCCCAGTATGAGCCATGTGTGCCGTGGAAGATACCTTCTTTCCAATCCTCCTGTTTAATCCGATACCAGCCGCCCACGTCCTCACCTGGATCGGCGTTGTAACCTAAAACAGATACAACGGCATTGCGTTTATCCAGTATACTCAGCCTGCCTTCCAGGCTCGGTACGGAAACATAGTCGCCCTGAATCGCGACTGATGTTGGCCAGCTGAGGTTGGAAGCGGCAACCTGAATGAAATTGCCTTCCAGATCATAGTGTAAGAGGCGTCCTATGGGTTGGTGATTGCGATCACAAATCAACAAACGGTGCGAATCGTAACGAGTATCCAAAGTCATACCGTGTGGCGTATGGAATTCTTTGAGCCCATCCCCGGGGCCTCCAAAGTGC
>CEVA01063228.1_pt1 | contig 14526 bp, 8 predicted proteins | sample 361521 | NCBI WGS metagenome assembly CEVA01 (sample SAMEA2622823, study PRJEB7988) | marine metagenome | isolation source: saline water (ENVO:00002010), including
AGTCTGTGATGTTGCTGAACCGATGGCGGCCTGGAAGTGAGGGCCAAACGTGGAGAATTCGACTCCCAGGCGTTCGGCCGGTGGGCGGCCGTCAAGTGCGGCGGAGAGGACGCGACTGGATTCTCGCGGTTGTTCCTGCCTGAGCGTGGCGTGCCACTGGGCCTCGAAGGTGACAACAGTGTCAGCCGCCACGTTGTCGGGAGCCGCGTTGGGGGCGGCGAGGGTGCAGTGGCCGTCCGCGTCGAGCGCGACGGCGGTCCTGAGCAGGGTGTGTGGTGTCCGGAAGCCGGTCAGGTACTGGACGTGTTCGGGTTGGACGAGGAGAACGCGTTCGAGATCACGCCGGACCATCACGGCGATGAGCCGTCGTTGACGTTCTCGGCAAAGTGCCGGATCCAGTTGCAGGTGGTCGGCAGCTGCCGGGCTGTCGGGCCGATCAGTCACACCAGTTCCTTGATCAGTTCGCGGCGTTCCAGCAGGTGTCGTGGCCGTCCACTGAAGTCGTCGAAGGTCATGCCCGGGTCGATGCCCAAGTGCCGATAGATCATCGCCAGGACGTTTTCGGGTCGGTAAGCGTTGGCCGCAGGGACCTCGCCCCGGGAATTCGATGCGCCGAGGACCCCCGTCTGCAGGCCGCCACCGGACAGCATGACGCTCATTACCGCTCCCCAGTGGTCGCGCCCCGCGTTCTTGTTGACTCGGGGAGTTCTGCCGAATTCTCCCATTGAGACGACCAGGACATCGTCGGCGAGTCCCCGGTCGTGGAGGTCGCTGACCAGTGCGGCGGCTCCCTGGTCGTAACTGGGGGCCTTCGTTTTCAGACGGTCGGCGATCTTGCTGTGGTCGTCCCAACCAGTGACGCGGACCGTGACACACGTGACTCCGTGTTCGACCAATCGCCTGGCCAACAACAGGCTCTGTCCGTTGGATGTTCGGCCGTAAGCGTCGCGGATGGAGTCCGGTTCGGCATCAATGTCGAACGCCACGCGGGCGGCATCTCCGGTGATCAGGTCGAACGCCTGGTAGGTGAAGTCGTCGACGGCTTCAGAAGCTCCCTGCAGGTCGGCGAGCCGCCGCTGGGCATCGAGTGCTCCGAGAAGGCTTTTCCGGTCGCTGAGGCGTTGACGGTTGAGAGTCTTGTTGAGGGCCAGGTTCTGGACCTTGAAGCCCTTCTTGGAGGGGTCGGTGACGGTTTCGAACGGGTTGAAACTCTTGCCCAGGTGAGCTGGCCCGCCGTTACGCATGATGCGAGGGACGGCGACATAGGGAGGCAACGTCGGGGCATTGGGTCCTCGAACCTTGGCCACCACGCACCCGAATGCGGGCATCTGGTTGATGCCTCCCTTCGGTCCCCGTTTGTAGTAACCGGTCTGGGTCAGGTGACTCGAGGGGTCGTGGCTGTTGCTGGGGTGGTGAATCGATCGCACGATCGCCAATTTGTCAGCCAGCTTGGCTTGCCGCGGCATCCATTCACTGAAGATCACGCCCGGTAGACTGGTCTGCACGGTTCCGAATGCGCCACGGTACTCCTTGGGAGCATGAGGTTTGGGGTCGTAGGTCTCGAATTGGGTTGGGCCGCCGGCCAGTTCGATGAAGATGACCGAGGTGTTTTTTCGGGACGCAATTGGCTGGGTGTTCCGGGCACGAAGGACCCGGTCAAGACCCAGGCCGCCAAAACCGGCCATGCCGAGGCTGCCGATCTGGATTGCGTTGCGGCGAGAGATGCCGTCACAAAATGTTGCTGAGCGTCCGGAGAAGGTCAACATGGGAATGTCCTTGTCGCTGGGGACAGCGTGGGGTGCGGTGTGTGGGTCAGGCAAGAATGTCGTGAACGATCTCACCATGAATATCGGTCAATCGGAAGTCACGACCAGAATAACGATAGGTGAGCCGGGTGTGGTCGAGTCCGAGCAGATGCAGCATCGTGGCGTGAAGGTCGTGGAAGTGAACCTTGTTCTCCACCGAATAATAGCCGTATTCGTCTGTGGCGCCGTGGCTGATTCCCGGTTTGACGCCACCTCCAGCCAAGAACATTGTCAGGGCGTGGGGGTTGTGGTCTCGGCCGTCATTGCCCTGTGCGACCGGGGTGCGGCCGAATTCTCCGCCCCAGAGCACCAGTGTGTCTTCCAGAAGACCACGTTGCTTGAGGTCACTGATCAGGCCATGAATCGGCTGGTCGACTTCCAGGGCATTCTGCGGGAGCGATTTTTTCAGTCCGCCGTGCTGGTCCCACTTGTAGCTGTGGGAGACTTGGACGAAGCGGACGCCGCGTTCGGAGAATCGTCTTGCCATCAGGCACTGGCGGCCAAAGTCCTTGGTGGCGTCGTTGTCGAGCCCGTAGAGTTTGTGGATCGACTTGGGTTCATCGCTGATGTCCTGCAGTTGCGGTGCTTCGCTCTGCATGCGGAAAGCCAGTTCAAAGGATGCGATTCGGCTTTCGAGGTCCGAGTCGGGTCCGGTCTCCTTGAATCGCTGCCGGTTGATGCGGTTCAGCAGATCCAGTTCCATGCGTTGTAGCGAGCGACGTCGGACCTTTGACTTGCCGCCGATGAAGGGGAACCGGGCCCGTTCGGCCGGAGTGGCGGCGTCGCCCATGGGGGTGCCCTGGTAGACGGCGGGCAGGAAGGCCGAACTCCAGTTGTTGACGCCGCCATGGGTCAGGCTCGGGCAGATCGTGATGTAGCCGGGCAGGTTCTGGTTCTCAGTTCCCAGTCCGTAGTTGATCCACGATCCCATGCTGGGGCGGATGAACGTGTCGCTTCCGGTGTGCAGTTCCAGCAGGGCGCCGCCGTGACGTGAGTTCGAGCCGTACATCGATTTGATGAAGCAGAGATCGTCGGTGATCTCGGCGATCTTGGGGAAAACCGAACTGACCCAGGCGCCGCTCTCGCCGTGTTGCTTGAACGGCCACGGCGACTTCAGCAGGTTGCCGGTGGCTCCGGATACGATCCGCGGTTTGGGGAATGGCAGAGGTTTGCCGTGGTCTTTGTCCAATTGCGGCTTGTGATCGAAGGTGTCGACGTGTGACGGGCCACCATGCATGAACAGAAAGATCACGCGTTTGGCTTTTGGCGTGAAGTGGGGGTCACGAGGGGCCAGTGGGTTGTTCTGTTGCGAGGGCGTCTCGGCGGTCGCCTGTTTGCTCAACAGGTCGGCAAGCGCCAGCATGCCGAATCCCGTGGCCGAAGACGTCAGCATGTCCCGGCGGTTGGTTACCGGGGTGAACTGGTTGCAACAGTGTGAGTTGTTGGGCATGGGGACTTCTTGAAGGTGGCGTGGCTTTACTCGGCGTAGACGAACTCGGTGCTGGACAACAGGACGCGGCACAGGGCCCGCCACGCACGAATTGTCGGCGAGGCCAGCTTCGCTTTGTCCTTCACATCGTTGTTGGTTTTATCGTCCTCGGTGGCCGCCCGACGGTACTCGGATAGGAATGATGCGGCCTGCCCGGTCTCGACGGTGTCGGGGCCCCTTCCCAGCAGGGACTGGTAGAGGGTTTTCAGGCGGAATGCCTCGTCGCCCTCCAGTGCCAGAACACGTTCGGCAATGGCCGATGACTGGTTGTCCACCAGGACGCTGTTCATCAGGAACAGGGCCTGTGGAGCGATCGTGGTTGTGACCCGGTCACCGTTGGGCAGGCTGGGGTCGGCAAAATCAAAGGCCTGGAAGACATCGAAGAGCGCGCTGCGGACGACCGGCTGGTAAATGCTCCGACGGGTGTTTTCGTAGACATCGGTCTTCATGTTGTGTCCGGTGCCGGTCACGTAGGCCCGGTTGTTGACCGTCATCAGCGATCCCCCGATTCGTCGATCCATCATTCCGCCGACGAACAGCATCGCGTCACGGACTTCTTCAGCCGACAGACGGCGACGGTCCATTCGCCACTGCAGGCGGTTCTCCGGATCAGCAGTCGCCGCACGCTGGTTGAAACGGGTGCTCATGGCGAATGTGGAGGAGAGCAGGATTTCGCGATGGAGCGATTTCATTGACCAGTCGCGTCGGATCAGTTCGGAAGCGAGCCAGTCGAGCAGGCCAGGGTGCGTCGGGCGTTCTCCGAGAGTGCCGAAATTGTCGGTTGAGCGGACCAGGCCGTGGCCAAAGTGCCATCGCCAAACCCGGTTGGCCATGACGCGTGGGGTCAAGGGGTTGTCGGGACGTGTCATCCAGTGGGCCAGATGCAGGCGGCCACTGGTTTTCTTGGGCAGTGGAGCCTGGTTCTCGCCGGCGAGGATTTTCGGGAAGCCTCGCGGTGCGGGGGCACCGAGCGTCAGGTAGCTGCCGCGGATGTGGATCTTGAGGTCTTCGACCGCTCCGTCGGCAACGGCCATCGCCAGCGGCAGTTTTGGTTTGGCGGACTCCAGCGACTTCAGTGACTTGCGTTGTGCGGCCAACTGCTCCTTGGTCGCTTTGTCGAAGGCGGACTCCAGTTCTTTGCTGAGCTTGTAGGGCCCGGTGGCTCCGTAAAGTATCCCACGCAATGCCTCGTGTTCGGGGTCGGCGAGGGGCTTGTCTTTGCCGTCGGCCGTCTGTTTCAGCCAGAGATCGTCGACCTCGTTGAAAAGTGCCGTGTAGCCGGCGGCGAGTTGAGGAAGTGGCTGCTTGGCGTACTTGGCCAGGTGAGGGCCGGTTGTCGGCGGAGCGGTTGCAGCACCGGAAGCTGCGTGGTGCCAGAGAGAGAGCGGCGATGTCTTGTTGGCCGAAGTGGCCTTGAGGTGTGCTACCCATTGCTGCAGCACTGCGGGGTACAGGCCGCTGGGGTTGTCCACCTTTCGCGCCAGTTCTGACAGTGTGGCCAGTTGGCCAGACGCGTTCCCGGACATCGGGACAATCAGAAACTTGTCGATGTGGGGGAATGGGCCCTGGCGATCGATCCGGATCGTGTTTTTTCCGGTCTTGAGTTCGGCAAGGACTTCGACAGACCATTTCTGGGTGTCCGGATACCAGCTGCCCGTAGTGCGGCCCAGGGCGGCCGCTTCCACGACGCCTCCGTTGACAAGGATGCGACAGGGGCGGCTCTGGACGGCAGCCAAGCGGAACTCCAGTCGGAAAGTTCCGGCGTCCTTGATCGTCACGTCGAATTCAGCCGTGCTGAGCCCGGAGCTGCTGGCGATGACTCCGATACCCTTCCCGTAACCCGTGGTGAGCCGGGCGGCATTGCCCCGGTCATAGGACTCGGCCTCGCGAAGAATGACGCCGGGCTGCTTGTCGGCCTGCGGTGTCCCGCCGAGCGGTTTTTGTCCGATCAGCAGTCGAGATCTGAGCCACGTGGCGGTGGCGACCAGCAGATAGTCACCGGCGCGGCGGCGGGCGGACTTCAGCAGACGCTCCTTGGCGTGTCGGATGTCGTCTGCGATCTTTTTCTTCGATTCTGCGATCTTTTTCTTGTGACGGATCTGGCTGGCAATGACGTCCCTGTCTGCCAGTTGGGTCTCGTTCCATTTGGCGACGACGCGGAAATTTTCCATCGTCTTTGTGCTCTTGAGGATGCCCGCCAGCGCGTAGTAATCGGAGGTGGGGATCGGGTCAAACTTGTGATCGTGGCACCGTGCACAGCCAAACGTGAGGCCCAGGAAGGTCTTGCCAATGGTGTCGATCTGTTCGTCGATGATGTCCATTTGCATCTTCCGGGGGTCATCCTCGGCGAGCATCTTGGGGCCGAGCACCAGGAAACCGGTCGCGATGATTCGTCTCAGCCGAGTTTCGGTGTTGTCGTCATCTGTCATCAGGTCCCCGGCCAGTTGTTCCCTGGTGAACTGGTCGTAGGGCAGGTCCGCATTGAAAGCGTCGACGACATAGTCGCGGTAGCGGTAGGCGTTGCCGTAGCAGAGATTTTCGTCGAGCCCGTTCGAGTCGGCGTAGCGGGCGACGTCCAGCCAGTGTCGGCCCCACCGCTCGCCATAGGCAGGGCTGGCCAGCAACCGGTCGATGACTCGTGAGCGTGCTTCGGTGGAAGTGTTGCCCAGGAAACTCTCGATTTCGCCGGGAGTCGGGGGCAGGCCTGTGACGTCGAAGGTGACTCGTCGGAGCCATGCAAGGGGTGAGGCCGGAGGTGCTGGCTGGAGTCCGGCGGCCTCGAGCCGAGCCAGGATGTACCGGTCGATAGGGCTGTTGACCCGGTTTTCGGCCTTCACCGAGGGCGGCGTTGCGGTCGCCAGCGGACGGAAGGCCCAATACTGCTTTTGAGCCTGAGAGAACAGCGGCCCGCCCGGAGTCTTGGGTTTGCTGGAGGGTTTTGGAGTGGCTTTGGCGTTCGGCCACGGGGCTCCACGTTTGACCCAGCTGGTCAGGATGGCCCGTTCGGTTGTCGGGAGTTTCCGCTTCGGTGGCATCTTCAGTTCTTCGTTGTGACGAATCGCTGTCACCAGCAGGCTCTGGTCGGGCTTGCCGGGGACAAGTGCCGGTCCTCGCAGGCCACCGGTCAGGAGACCGCCGAGGGACTCCATGCTCAGTTGTCCCTCGGGCTCGTCACCGGAATGGCACTCCAGGCAGTGAGTGACCATCAGCGGGCGGACCTTCTTCTCGAAGAACTCGAGATCCTTCGGCGTGGGAGCTACCGCCTGTGCTGTGGAATGCGTCGGCAGCGCAACAAAAGCTGCGACGAGAAAAATGCAGAACGTGATCAGGGGGCGTGCCATCAGGGGATATTATAACAGGTCTGCAAGGGGCTCAACGGGGACTGGCTGGCCGTTCTTGGTCACGGCGTTGCGGACCGATGGTCCGACGGCTGGCAGCGCAAAGGCTCATCTGGCACAGTGGTCTCACGATGTCCGATGAACACGCCGATTTGCCCGCTGCGGTCCCGGATGCGTCCGGTGCGGTGATCTATCCCGAACTGCCTGAACGGATGAGGGGCCGTGGACCCGGCCGCCTGTTCCGAATGATGGGGCCCGGGCTGATCATCGCCTCGGTGACCATCGGCAGCGGTGAGCTTGTGATCGCCTCACGAGGCGGCGCGATTTTTTCTTACGCCATGCTGTGGTGTTTCTTTTACGGCGGGGCCTTCAAGGCGGTTCAGGTTTATACGGCCAGCCGTCATTTCACGTTGACCGGTGAGCATCCGCTGGAGAGCTGGAGGCAGCTGCCGGGGCCGCCGATGTGGTTTCCACTGCTGGTCGTGTTGCCTGCAGTGGGGCTGATGCCAATTGCGTTTTCGGCAATCCCGGAGACGCTGGCCGGATACATCCATCGCCTGTCGGGCTTGTCGACGTCGGGTGATGACGTAGGACCGTGGGGCTGGTTCGAGTTCTGTTCCAATGGCTGGGCAACCCTGGTGCTGGTCGTCTGCCTGCTGCTGGCTGTGGCGTCCAACTACGACATTGTCGAAAAGGCTTCGATTGTCGTCCTGGGCGTGCTGGTTGGGCTGGTGGTGATCGCGGTGGTCGTGCTGGGGCCGGATCTCCGCGAGGCCATTGTCGGGCTGGTGATTCCGCGAGTGGGGGACTACCCGGAGTGGGTGTATGAGACCCCCGAATTGAAGGAGCGGTTTGCCGGTCGCAGCCCGTGGCTGGAAGTGTCGTTGTACCTGACCGCGGTCGGCGGCGGTGCTTATGACTACATCGGGTACATCGGGATGTCTCGAGAGAAAGGCTGGGGCCTGGCCGGACGTGGGGCGGTGTCGCGAGAGGAACTGGCGAGCGGCACCCGGGATGAAAACACGATGGAACGGGCCAGGGCCTGGAGCCGTGTTCCCCTTGTCGACGCGGTCGGGTCGTTTGCGTGTGTCATCCTGGTCACGCTGCTGTTTGCGATGCTCGGCGCGATGGTGTTGCATTCCAAGCACGCGATCCCGGTGGATAAGGAACTGCTGATTCACCAGGAGGACTTTCTGACCGCTTTGCATCCGCAATTGAAGTGGGTTTTCCGTGGTGGGGTGTTCCTGGCGTTCATTGGCACGCTGTACGGTGCCTTCGAGGTCTACCGTCACACCTGCCGTGAAGCTGGTGCGGTGTTAGCCCCCACGACAACCGGCCGGCTGTCGGATCGAGGGATGAAGATGCTGGTGATAGGCTACTGCACGCTGGGCGGCATGACACTGACGTGGTTGCCTCAGTCTGTGGCCGGCGACATCATTGGGCGGCTGACGTTGGGGAGCTTGGTCAGCGGGGCGGCCACCTGTGGTCTTTGGTGTTTCGCCATGCTCTGGGTGGATCATTTTCGGATGCCGGACGCGTTGCGGATGAGCCGGCGGCTGAAGATCGTGACTGTCGTTGCGGGAGTCTCGATGACCGCCTTGGGAGCGACGAGCATCTACAAGTACTTCGTGCCGTGAGATCGAACCGGGAGAGGTTGTTCCGATGAAGATTGTTGATTTCGAGATCCACCGTTGTCGTATTCCGCTGGATCGCCCCATCGGCGATTCGCAGGTGATCTTCACCGAGCACTTCATGACGGTACTCGAATTGAAGACCGACGACGGACAAACCGGCGTCGGTTTCGAGTTGCAGCAGGGGATGCCCATTCCCGCCTTGTCCCAACTCGAGGCTCAGTACCGGTACAACGGCTGGTCAGCCGTCGAGGGACAGTCGCCGCTGGGGATGGCGATGCGGATCGGGCGTCCGCGAGGTGGGAACGTCGGCGCGACCGCGTTGGGCCTGGCGACCGAAACAGCGATGTGGGACCTGGCGGCCAAGCAGGCCGAATTGCCCTTGTACCGGCTGTTCGGTGGTACCAATCCGCGGGTTCGGGCCTACGGCAGTACGCTCGATTTTCATCTCGATGAGACCGAGTTTCGGTCGTGGATGGGGCATTTCACTGAGATGGGTATGCGGGCCATCAAGATTAAGGTCGGGCACCCGGACATCGAATGGGATCTCAGCCGCCTGTCGATGGTGCATGACGTGCTGGGTGAAGATGTCGACGTGATGATTGATGCCAACGAGGCCTGGTCGCCGAAGGAGGCGATTGAGCGAATGAAACGGTACGACGACGCGGGGTTCGAAATCTTCTGGATCGAAGACCCGATCACTCGTGAGGACTATCCAGGCTACGCGATGCTGGCGGCCGAGATTGGTACTGCGAGGATCAACACTGGCGAATACCTGGGCTTCCACGGGAAACGTCGATTATTGGAGAGCGGTGGTGTGGACGTGTTGAATATTCACGGCCAGTTCCAGGCTTCGCGTGCCGCGGCGTACCTTGCCGGGGACTACGGGGTGCCGGTCTCGCTGGGGAACACGTTGCTGGAGTTGGGGGTCCACCTGGCGACGAGCCTGCCGGAATGCCTGTACCTGGAGTTCAGCGACCTGGCCTGGAACCGCCTGGCCGCGGATCCGGTGAAGTTTGAGGACGGGCATGCGATCGCACCGGATCGGCCCGGTCACGGCGTCACGCTCGATCGAGACGCCCTTGCGGAATATTCCGAACCGGCGTGACCTCTCCCCTACTGGTCTGCCTCGTCGAGCAGTTTCTCGTACTCGGCTACCAGAGGCCGGTAGGCGAAATTGGCCAGCGTGGCGATCAGTCCGCGGTCGCTCTGGCCCTGGGCAACGTCAGCCAGGCTGGTGATGGCCCCGTTGAGTTGGTCCATCGCGGTTTCCATCTGTTCGATCGCCGTATCCAGGTCCTTGGCCTTGCGAGCGGTCGCGGCGGCCTTCAGCGCCTTGACCGCTGCCAGGTACGCCACGTTGAATTCACTTCGCTTGGCGTAATAGAACAGCAGTTGTTTTCCGCCGTTTCGGTGAATCGGAGCTCCCTGGACGCGGTACAACTCGATCATCCACTGCGTGTAGTGGTCGTTGACATCGGTGAACCACTTCGGAGTTTCGCCGGGGTTGTTGTGTTTCAGGAACATGCCCGGCACGGGGAATCCGAAGCCGATGGCATTCTTGTCGAGGGTGTGGGTGGCATCCTCAAGATGGTTCCACCCGATCAAAAGTCTCTCGCTGCCGGCGCGGTTTCCGAGGATTCCCTCCCAGAGATCATGGTGAGCCGACACCCGAGTGGTCTTCGGTTCCCACGAGGCGCGTGAGAGGTAGTGGACCGTCGAGTCGAGTTCGCCGGGAATCCAGTATCGAGTCGAAAATCCGTCCCAGCCCAGCTTGCGGATCTCTTGGACCAGGGTGTCGATGTGCTGGGTGGTGGACTGTGCCAGGACGCCGACGTTGTCGTCGGCCAGTGTCATGATCAGGCTGGCCTTGACCTTTTTGGCGGGCAGCTGTGCCAGAAGTTCCTTGCTCTCGGTGATTCGCCTCGCCGTGTAGTCAACGAAATTCAGCGTGGCGGCTCCGTTGGGCAGCACACGGTCCAGGATCGGGAAAAGGGCCGGGTCGGGTTGCCGGATGACCAGTTCCGCCTTCGATCCGTCTGGCCGTCTCAGCAGTTTGCCGTCGTCGAACAGTCGGCAGAAAAATGCCATGCCGACGACATTGCCCCGGATGGAGGCCTCACCGCGGTCACCCTTGGCGATCAGTTTGCGGTTTCGTGCCGAGGCGACGAGTTTTTCGAGCGTCGTGTCACCGAGGCTCCGGCGTCGATTGAGTTCCGTCCATGCGGTCTCGGCATGAGCATTCCATTCGGGAAACTCGGGGACGGAAACATACAGGGCATCGAGTCCGGGATAGGTCTTCAGGAACGCGCGGATGCGTGTGGAGATCAACCGGCCCAGGATCGGGTCGTCCGGTTTGTGATTGGGCCCGGGGCCGATGGTGAGGCTCTTGAGTTGGTGTACCTTGGCCGAGCCGGGCAAGGCGGCAGCGAACTCCTTCGGGAATTCGAGTACGGAGGTCGAGAGCCCGACCGTCATGCCCAGCGAGTGTGAGACATCGATCACGCCGGTCATCAATTTCTTTCCCGCGGCCACTTTCTGCCTGTAGGTGGTCAGGCCCACGAAGTCGGGGTTCTCGAAGATCTTGGCGCCTTTGAATACGGCGCGGCCGGGGGTGTCTCCGTCGACTTTCAGCACGTCGCCGAACCAGTGCAACGCCGTTTGCCGCTGAACGCCGCGGAACTTGTAATCGACGAATGGTTGCCAGGCGTAGACGCTGATCAGGATGCGGTTGAACTTCATCTTGGCCAACTGCCTGATGAACGCCCTGTGCTCGGCCAGGCCCCACGATTCCGGACCGATCGCAAAGTCGTTGATGGTTCGCCACATCCGGGATCTCAGCTCGGGTTCTTCAACGATGTTGAATTCAGGGAACTGGAATGGCCGGGTCGGCGGAAAAAAGTCTTGGCGGAAGGTGTAGCGGACGCCGAGACGGTGTCCGAGTTCGCAGACGGCCCAGAAGGTGGCGGCGGGGCTTCCACCACCGACGACCAGGGTTCGTGCGCCGCTGGGGGTTTTGAGGCTCCGGATCACCAGGCCCTGGTCTGTGATGTTTGGCCAGGTCTTGCCGATGGCATTGGCAACAGCTGGGTTGGTGGTGGGGCTGCCGACGAGGACGGCGACGCCGGTGTCGGGAGCTTTGTCCCGGACGATGCCGGCTGTGACACCGAAAACCTTTTTCCATTGCGAGGTGAGTTCGCCGGCTGCATCGAGTTCCAGCGACGGGGCTTTGCTGCCAACGACAACCGACACGGTTGGGGCGGCGGCGAGGCTGGTGGGCAGAAACAGCAGCGAGACTGCGAGGGCGTGACGGATCATGGTGTCGACTCCTGCCGCGGTCCGGATGTCGGCCGAGGGACGAGGGAAAAGGGGCCAGGCGGTCGGGACTACTTCCGGTTTTTCTGCTCAGCTGATTTGTTGGCAAAGCAGTACAGGGTGTTGATGGTCCGGACATAGATCCGGTTTTCAGCGATTGCCGGGGTGGCGACACAACTCTCGCCGATGTCGTTCTTGGCCAGGAATTTCAGTTTCGATCCCTGCTGCAGGACGACGATGAAGCCGTTTTCGCCGGTGACATAGATCTTGCCGTCACCGTAAACGGGGGATGCGTAGTAGTGGCCCAGGTTGCGAATGCGGCGACGTGGCCACTGCGTCTTGCCATCGGCGGCCGAGAATGCGGCCGAGATGCCACCTTCCTTGACGACGAACACCTGGTCGTTGACGACCAGCGGGGAAGCGATGTTGGAGGGAGCCTTGGTGTCCAGGTTCCATTCCATGTGTGTTTTGGTCACGTCACCGGTGCCGCCGCCGCGGATCATCTGGATGATGTTCCCGCCGCCGACGCGGTTGGTCTTCGCCTGAAACGCGTCGTCGATTTCGTCGCCCACCAGGAACCCGTCCTTGTTGGCGTCGCCCTTGTCGAACTTCTTCCAGAAAGCCTTGCCCAGTTCGGTTTTGTCGAGCTTCTTGTCCTGGTTGGTGTCCCGCCATTGCAGCAGGGCAAATTTCAGGGTGCGAGCGGTGTCACCGTAGCTCTGGACCGAGACGTAGATCTTGTCGCCGACGACCGCCGGGGTGGTCATAATGGTCCGTAGAAGCGAGTTGCAGTTCCAGCGAACCTTGCCCGTCTCGGGGTTGTAGCCCTTCAGTTTGCCACTGCCCGCCATCACGATGTCGGTCTGTTTGCCAGAGGTGACGACCACGGGAACGGAGTAGCCACCGAGCATTTCCGGCCGCTTGGTCAGCCATTTCTGTTTGCCTGAGTACTTGTCCAACGCCACCAGGTAACTGTCCAGGTCGTCGTCCAGGCAGAAGAACAGCTTGTCCTCGTGCAGGATCGGGGAATTGGCCGCCCCCCAGCCGAGCAGGTAAAACGGCATCGGGGTCTTGTGGGTCCAGAGATGTTTGCCGTTGCCGGCATCCAGGCACAGTAGGCCGATGGTGCTGAAGTGCACGTAGACGCGCTCTCCGTCGGAACAGGGGGTGCAGGATGCGTGTTGGTTGGGCCATGTGATTTCGGGGAGCTTGCCGGCCGGAAACGAGGTTTTCCAGAGGTCTTTGCCGGTCAACGCATCAAAGGCGGAGACAACAAACTGCTCCTGACCCTTCTTGCCGGTGACAGCCGTCTCGATACAGCGGCCTCCGGAGATGATCGGACAGGCAATGCCTGTGCCCAGGGTCTTCTTCCAGACGACATTCTCCGTGGTGGAGAAGTTGACTGGCAGGTTCTTGCTGTCCGCCGAGACTCCCGTGGCGTTGGGGCCACGAAACTGGTCCCAGTCGGCTGCTCGCGATGGCAGCGACAGGGTGATCAGGCCGGCGATGGTCAGCAGCAATGTCAGTGAGTGGCGATGCATGACGTCGGTGTCCTTTTGGGCCGAGGGCCGGAGCGATGCACGGGGGGCAGATGGTCCCGCGTGGGAACGAAGATACCGCAGTCTAATCTCCCAGTTCAACCGGCTCGGGTCTGTCACAGGGTAGCTGCGCTGCCCTGTCCCGCCTGATACGGTTTTTTTCCCTTTCAGTCGTGACAGCATCTTTCCGAAAGACATATAATAACCGCGTGACGAAAAGCAGACAGACAGGGTTCCGGATTGTGATGGCGATCCATCGTGACGGCAAGCGGCTTCGAGGCGCGGTTGCGGCCGTGTTGTCTCTAGCATTGTCGGCGGTGTTGATGGTTCCGGGTTGGGTGTGGGCCGACTGCTGTTGCCTGAAGGAAGCATCAGCCCAGGCTGAGTTGCCGGGCAAAATGTCCTGCTGTCAGAAGACGAAGCCTCCCAATTCTGAGTCGCCGCAGCAGTCGCAGTGGCAGAAGGAATGCGGTTGTGACGCCCGTGTTGCCGATTGGCAGGCGACGCGGCCGGTTCGGACGGTTGTTCCCGACCTGTCCGGTGCCGTTGTTGATGTTGTCGAGCGGATTGCTTTGCAGGGTGTCACGTGCGAAAACCAACTGGCGATCTGGGTTCAGGAGAACCCTCCGTCCGGCACGGACCGTGTGTCGTTGTGCCGTTGGTTGGCCTGAGCTGAGCCCGCCGGCAGTTGCCAATTCTCCCCGTTCGTGGTTTGCACGTGGGTCCCGGGGTGGAGAGGCGGGCAACTGTGGGTGCGGTGGGGCGGGTTTCCCGTAACGTCTACGGGAGTCGCATTGTCCATCGGCCAGGCGGATGAGTTGCCGGGGCCTCCTTTGACTCGAATGTTTTGAACGACCAATTTCTTGAAAGTGTGAGGACTGGAAGATGACTCGTAGAATTTTGCTTGCTGCTTCGCTGTGCGTGGCTGTTCTGATGACCGTGTCGGTCACCGACGCTGCGAAGGAAAAGAACCCGTTGAAGGGTGTCAAGTGTTTCCTGAAGAAGACCAAGGACGGAAAGGGAATTCCCGTCAAGAAGGCGCTCGCTGTGGACTACAAGGGCGGGAAGGTCTACTTCTGCTGCGGCGGATGCAAGAACAAGTTCTCGAAGGACGCCAAATGTCGTGAAGCCAACGCCCACAAGGCCAACCATCAGTTGGCCGCCACGGGCCAGGCCACGCTCAAGAAGTGCGTGTTCAGTGGTGGAAAACTGAACCCGGCGACCAAGATCAAGGTCAACGGCGTCACGATCTGCTTCTGCTGCAACATGTGCAAGGGCAAGGTCCTGAAAGCCAAGGACAAAGTTGCGTTGGCATTCAGTGACAAGGCCTTCGCCAAGGGCTACGTGGTAGCCAAGAAGAAGTGAGGCCGTCGCTCAGGCGACGATGATGCGGATTCGACGGGGCACTCC
>CEVA01204980.1_pt1 | contig 14491 bp, 13 predicted proteins | sample 361521 | NCBI WGS metagenome assembly CEVA01 (sample SAMEA2622823, study PRJEB7988) | marine metagenome | isolation source: saline water (ENVO:00002010), including
TACAACCTCAGCATCACCTGCTTCCCATTGTCTTAACATTTCTTGGGCCTCTAAAAGAATTGGTGCATTTTTTTTAGCATCCTCTTCATTTTGACCTTGTACTACCAGTTCTGCAATTTCCGTTTTATAGGCTTTATCAAATTCCACATAATAATTCCCAACAAGTTTATCACCTTTTAATCCAGTAGACTCTGGTGTTTCGCCATTACCAAATCGTTGCCAAGCCAACATACTTTTACAAATATGAATACCTCTGTCATTTATAATTTGCGTTTTATAAACTTTCTTCCCTGAAGCTTTTAAAATTTCAGAAACCGAATAGCCCAAAAGTACATTTCTAACATGGCCTAAATGCAGTGGTTTGTTAGTGTTTGGCGAAGAATACTCTACCATTACGGCTTTATCGTCTTTTAAGCTTGCAAAACCATAATTGCTTTGATTTTTTATTGTGTTGAAGAAATCTACATAATACGAATCATCTATTTCTATGTTTAAAAAGCCTTTTACAACATTAAATCCTTTAACCAGAGTTACATTATCCTGAAGATATTGTCCTATCTGCTCGCCAATAACCACAGGATTTCCTTTTACCACGCGCAACATAGGAAAAACAACAACAGTGATGTCTCCAGTAAACTCTTTGCGAGTTGCCTGAAATTCTACAGATTCTAAATCTGACCGAAACAATTCCTTTACAGCTGCTTTAACGTGTAATTCTAAAGTATCCTGAAGCTTCATATTAATTTTAATTTAGGCTTATAAAAACGCTTGCAAAGATAGCAGTTTTATTATTCTATTAAGACAATAGCGCATCATAATTCCCTATTTTTAAAGACATATAAAAACATCAATTAAAAATGGAACGAAAATCGCACCTCCTAAAAGGTATTCCTGTTTTAGCTTCTTTAAATATTAAAAAGACTGTAGAGTTCTATAAAACTAAACTTGGCTTTAATAAAGTTGGTTATCTCGACGACAATTATGCAGTAATTGCACGTGATAATTTTGTGGTTCATTTTTGGAAATGTAACGACAAAATTCATCCAGAAAACACAAGTTGTTATGTAGATGTTGAGGATATCGACACACTCTATGAAGAGTTAAAAACTTTTGGTGTAATTCACCCAAATGGCACCTTAAAAAATCACCCTTATGGCATGCGAGAATTTGCCATTTTAGATCTCGATGGAAATATGATTAAATTTGGTCAGGAAATTTCATGAAAATAGTTTTTAAACTTAATAAGTTACAATTACACATTTAAGAAAATCAGAATGAAAAAGTATTGGATTATTAGCCTAATCATTTTAGCATCTTGTTCTAGTGTTGATGACTCAAATAGAGAAACTGCAAATCAATTTTACAAAGGCATGGATTTGTCTTTTCAAAACGAGTTAGAAAACTACAATATAGACTACAAGGATGAAGATGGCAACTCGGTTGAATTATTAGATTTTGTAAGATCTAAAGGTACCAACTTAGTACGTTTAAAACTCTGGCACACTCCTCAAGATGGACAAAACCGGCTTGAAGATGTAAAGGCTTATGCACAAAAGATTAAAGCCCAAAATATGGACTTTTTGCTCAATTTTCATTACAGTGATTATTGGGCAGATCCTAGTACGCAAACTCCGCCAGCTGCTTGGCAAAATATGAATATTGACCAATTAAAAGTGGCAATTTATAACTATACAAAAGATGTTGTACAACAGTTAAAATATCAAAATACATTACCAGACATTGTACAAATTGGCAATGAAACAGACAGTGGATTTTTATGGGATTTTGGCAGAGTTTGGGGTAGTTTTAACAATAATTGGGGTAATTACACTCACTTAGTATCTGAAGCTATACGTGCCGTAAGAGATGTTGACACTGAAGGTAAAATAAGAATAATGCTGCACCACTCTAGCGTAGAAAATGCCATATATTTCTTTAATGAATTAGAACCTTATAATATTGATTTTGACATTATTGGCTTATCTTATTATCCTCAATTTCAAATCAAAGATTTAGATCTTGTTGCTTCTAAATTAAATGAACTCGCCAACAACTTCAGCAAAGATATTTTAATGGTAGAAGTAGCTTACCCTTTTACTTTACAGTGGAATGATAACCAAACAAATTATATTGGTAGCTTGGACCAAACATTGGTAGAATTTCCCCCTACACCTCAAGGACAAAAATCATACTTTGAATGGTTGATACAAACCATAAAAAACATACCTAACGACCATGGCATTGGTTTTTGTTATTGGGCACCAGATTGGGTAGCATTTGACGGAAATGAATCAACCTCTACAAATGGCACATCCTGGGAAAATCAATGTCTTTTTGATTTCGAGCTAAAAGCATTGCCAGCGTTAGAAACATACAACACTAATTGACTAAATATCAATACATTATAATTTATGTGCATTTCATCGATAAAACGGTCGTTTTCCTATGATTTTTGCCGTTAATCGATACATCATTTTTTTTGTGAATTTCATCTGTCATTTCATCTAATTTATTAGCATTAAGTCCCAATAATTAGCGTATTTAAGTGCATTATGGCATTTTTGGTAGGCTATTAACAAATGTCCCAAACATTAAATGAGGCTTTATAATCGAACATTAACCGTGTTGTTATTGTTTAGTGTTGACTTACTTTTTACACCTCACTATAAAAGTTACGTAAACCAAAACATAACACTTCGTCTATCAACCGCTAAATGATGAAGCAGTTAATGACATTAACTGTTTGTCTGCTAACTTTCATTGGGTTTTCTCAAAATGAAAGAATAGATGACCTTACAGTAAAGTTAGCGTATCAAGAAGCTGACTCTACAAAGGTTGACCTCTCGTTAATGCTCATTGATGAACTTTATGCAATTGAAGATTATGAAAAAGCTTTGCTGTATGTAAACCAAACAGCTAAACTTTCTGAAAAATTAGAATACACCAAAGGACTCGCAGAAAGCACCTTCTACAGAGCTCAGATATATTCACAACGAAATGATTATTTTAATGCTATAGACAATTACGATAAGTCTAGAAAGTATTATCTGCAAATTAGTGACACACTTGGTGTTGCCAAAGTAAGCAACAGTATTGGGCTTATAGAAATAAAACGAGGCAACTATAGTGTTGGGCTTCAGAATTCTTTATCTGCCATTGACATTTTTGAAAAACAAAATCTTTTTGATGAGCTCAGTACGGCTTATAACAATTTGGCAGAAGCATACTTTAAAACCAACCAAATCGATAAAGCCATAGACTTTAACTTTAAAGCACTTGATGTAAGGAAAAAAATAAATGATCGTCCTGGGATTATCGCTTCTACAAAAAACATTGCGGAACTTTATGCTTTAAGAAAAGAACATCGTAAAGCTATTGAGTATTACGAAAACGTCTTGGAGATGTTAAATCCCACCAAAGATCAAAATCTACGTGGTGAAATACTTCCTAAACTAGGTAGCCAGTATTTAGAATTTAAGGAATACGTGAAAGCTTCTGAGTATTTGGTTGAAGGCTTAAAATATAACCGTAAACAGAATAACGATGAAGGTATTTTACTAGCCCTTAATGCCATTGGCAATCTAAACCTTCAAAAACGAAAAGTTAAGTTAGCAGAAATTCAACTTAATGAAGCTTACAACATTGCTCAAAAGATTAACAATAAACCAGCACTTTTAGAAAATTACAAGCTTCACATTGCCTTAGACTCTACTCGAGGTTATTTTCAGAATGCGTTTTTCTGGCAAAACAAATATTACGATTTAAAGGATGAATTGTCAAAAATAGACCAACCAGTTTTTCCTGTTGATACTGAACCTCTTGATCTTATTAACTCTAATCCAATCGAAAAAGAAATAGACAATTTTGAAGGAGAAGAAAACAACAATAAAACCATAAAAACATGGTTAACCAATCCTTTAGTTGTCTATGGTGCTCTTGCTGCTACTGCTATTCTACTTACCTTATTATTACTCAATTACTTAAAAAACAAAAAGTATAGAGAAACCATTGTAGAACAGAGAGAAAAACTAAAACAAGAGCAAATACGAAGTGAAGCTATCTTAGAGCAAACCCATCATCTCGAAGAGGTTAACCAAGTTAAAGACAAATTATTCTCAATAGTCTCGCACGATTTAAAAGATTCCATTTCATCCATAAAAGCTTTTTTAGATTTATTGAAAGAAGACAGTATATCTAAAGAAGAATTTAGAGAGTTAATACCTGAATTAAGTGAAAATGCAAATAATGCGTCTTCACTTTTGTTTAATTTACTAAACTGGTCTAAATCTCAAATGCAGAATTTAGAGCCAAATCCAGAACTATTTAATATTCAGGAAGTATTTCATACCAAAATGGCATTAGTAGAACAAAAGGTTGAAGATAAACGCATAGTTCTTATTGATGAGTCTCAACGAGACTTTATTTATGCCGATAAAAGCATGGTAGAAATTGTTATCCAAAATTTAATTACCAATGCTGTTAAATTCAGTAGAACTGGCGATGTTATTACAGTATCTAATCAAGATGTTAATGGAAATGCTTTAATCTGTGTAGAAGATACAGGTGTTGGTATTTCTGAAGAAAATATCAACAAACTCTTTAATGCCAATAAAAACTTTACTACAATTGGCACCAAAAACGAAAAAGGCACTGGTCTTGGACTGACTATTGCTAAAGACTTAGTTGAGCTAAACAAGGGACGCATTTGGGTAGAAAGTACTGTAAATGTTGGAAGTAAATTCTTTATAGAACTTCCTAAGTCAGCCCCAAAAAATTCATAGAAATTAGTCTTGGACGTATTAAGCTTTTGGTAAAAAGACCTCAGCCATCATACAACGAGCGCTACCTCCACCACATGTCTCAATAGTTTCTAAAGAACTTGAAATTATAGGACAGTGCTTTTCAATTTTATTTATTTGGTCTTTTGTTAAGCTATTATGAGCTGCTTCACTCATAATTAAATAACGCTGATTATCCTTACCTCTAAGCTGTAACATATTACCAGCAAACTGGTGCATCTGCGCTTCAGAAATTGATATAATTTCTTTATCATCTTCTTTTAAATGCTTAATTACATTTTTGCGCTCTTTTTTGTCATCAATTGTTTCTAAACAAATTACTGCAAACGTTTCTGCCAAGCACATCATCACATTGGTATGGTAGATTGGTAAACGCTTTCTTTCTACGGTTTGATTAGCCACAAAAACTACTGGAGTATATTCAAAATCTTCACAAAACTCTATAAATAAATCTTCATCTGCTCTTGGTGACAATGCACAGTAAGCCTTTCGATTAACACGATCTAAAATAAGACTACCTGTACCTTCTAAAAACACACCTTCGTCCTCAGCAGAAGTATAGTCTATAATATTTTCAATCTTAAAACCCTCTTTTTCTAGTCTAATAAATACTTCATCTCTTCGCTCTTTACGTCTATTTTCTGCAAACATTGGGTACAAAGCTATATCACCATTACTATGAAAGCTTACCCAATTGTTTGGAAAAACAGAATCTGGAGTATCCATTAATTCATCATCATTTTCTACCACAACATTAATACCAACAGCTTTCAACTTATCTACAAAGGCATCAAATTCTTCTTGTGCTTTGGCATTAACCTCTGCATTTTTTAAATTAATATCTTCCTGAAAATAATTGTTTACAGCTGTCTGTTCATTCATCCTAAAGTTTACAGGACGAATCATTAAAATAGTATTTGTAGTTTGTTGCATTTAGTAACTTAATAGAGATAAAACATGTGCAAATTTATCTTATTTTTAAGTTGAAAACAACTCAAAAATCTAAAGTACTTTTAACCAATTGAGTGCGTCTTCTCTTTTCTGAAATAATTTAATATTCCAATTTTTATCCTGATTCATGGTAATCAAAACACTAGTAGACATTTCGGTAATTGCGGTATGTGTAACAACTGCCATAGCTTTTATTTCATTTAAGCTTGCAATCATTCGTTGTGCTTCAAAAGTATAGGTGTATGAGTTCTTTTTATTAACCAATAGCGAAAATGGTGCCTTAAGATAAGCTAGCAAAAATTCATGATACTCATCAATCATCTCTACATCCATTACAACTTCGTCATCAATTATAACTTCTGCCAAGTCAGGTTCGATAATATTTATCTGACCAAAGCTTAATCTATAAACTTTCATAATTATAAATTATAAGTAAATTTAGCTAAAATTAGCTAACATGAAAAAACTCATCCTCCTAACTACAATATCTATCTTACTTACAAATTGTTATGATAAACCTGAAAAATCAAAAACTGATAAAGAAAAAGATTTTACCACAGTTTTTGAAAAAAGTAATGGAACCGAAACAGCAACCTACCAAGAGACAATTCAGTTTTATTCAAATTTAGCAGATAATTACAGAGAAATTTCAATCCGAGAAATGGGTGAGACAGATTCTGGTAAACCTCTGCATATTGTGATATACAATCCTACTGAGATTCATAATGACTTTGATCTTTTAAGAAAAAACCACAGAATCTTACTTATTAATAATGGTATTCATCCAGGTGAATCTGATGGTATTGATGCTACAATGATGCTCTACAGAGACATGGCACAAGGCAAAATTGAAGCCCCAAAACAAACAGTTTTAGTAACAATACCTATTTATAATATAGGAGGAAGTCTTAATAGAAATTCTGGTACACGCACCAACCAAAATGGACCCAAAGAATATGGCTTTAGAGGCAATGCTCGCAATTATGATTTAAATAGAGATTTTATAAAATGTGATACCGAAAATGCTAAGGCGTTTGCTGAAATATTTCATACTGTAAAGCCAGATCTTTTTATAGACAACCATGTAAGTAATGGCGCAGATTACCAATATACTCTAACACATTTATTTACGCAACACAACAAGTTAGGTGGCAATTTGGGTGCTTATCTTCACTTAGAGATGATGCCAAAACTTGAACAAAAATTAGCAGAAAAAAAATGGGACATAACACCTTATGTTAATGTCTTTAACCGTACTCCTGAGTCTGGTTTTTCTCAATTTTTTGATTCTCCTCGTTATTCTACAGGCTATACAACACTATTTAATACCCTTGGTATGATGGTAGAAACGCATATGCTAAAACCATACAAGCAACGTGTTGAAGGCACATACGAGTTAATAAAAAGCATGATAGAAATTACCGAAGCAGATGCTGATAAAATAGCCGAATTAAGGAGTGCTCAACAAAACAAATGGAAACCTGGTAACGACTATCCTATTTCATGGACAGTGGACACAACACAATCAACAACTTTGCAGTTTAAAGGTTATGAAGGCGAAATGATAAAAAGTGATTTAACAGGAGCCCAACGCTTAAAATACGATAGATCTCAACCTTTTACGAAGCCTGTTGAGTACCAAAACTTTTTTATTCCTTCTGGTAACATAACTATACCTACAGCCTACATTATACCTCAAGGTTGGCACAATGTTATAGAACTACTTAAGTTAAATAAAGTAGAATTAATTCCTTTTGAAAAAGACACCACTTTAACTGTAGAATCTTATAGAATTGAGGATTACAAAACAAGAACTTCGCCTTACGAAGGGCATTATCCGCACTACAACATCAAAGTAAAAGGGTTTAAGCAGAATATTACTTTTAGGCAAGGAGATTATCTGGTAAAAACAGATCAAAATGCCATTAGATACATTATTGAAACTTTAGAACCTGCGGCTCCAGATTCGTTTTTTAACTGGAATTTCTTTGATACCATTTTACAACAAAAGGAAGGATTTTCACCTTACGTATGGGAAGACAGAGCCAAACAGCTTTTAAGAGAAAATCCGAAGTTGCAAATTGAGTATAATATAAAAATCAGTTATGATGAAGAGTTTGCCAATAACTGGTATGCGCAACTAGATTGGTTACACAAAAAGAGTAAGCATTATGAAAAAGCACATTTGCAGTATCCTATATACAGACTCAAAAAATGATCAATATTGGTGTTGCTTCAATAGTAATAATTATAATAAACTTTATAGTTTCCATAAAAGGTTTTAAGAATTACAACTTTTTTGAAGGATACAAATTTCATGTAGATAAAATCTTAATTCAAAAAGATTACATAAGATTAATAAGCTCAGGATTTTTACATGCAGACTGGCGACACCTAGCTTTCAACATGATAAGCCTCTACATATTCAGTAATTTATTGGAACATAAAATTGGTTCTATTTTATTTATACTAATTTATATATCTAGTCTTATTGGAGGAAACCTCTTTGCGCTATACGTACACAGGAGTCATGGAGACTATTCTGCAATAGGTGCTTCTGGCGCTGTATCTGGAATCATATTTGCCTGTATAGCACTTTATCCTGGGCTTGATATTGGCCTCTTACTACTTCCGATTTTTATTCCAAGTTGGATTTATGGAGTTTTATTTGTCTTAATTTCTATATATGGTATAAAGACAAAAAGAGACAACATTGGCCATGAGGCACATTTAGGCGGTGCTATTATTGGATTACTTGTCGCTATTATTATTCAACCAAATGCTATCACCAAAAACTATATTACAATTCTTTTAATTTTAATTCCAACATTAGCATTTATCTACTTAATTATATCAAAACCTCATTTTCTTCTAACAGATAAAATAAACTTCAAAAAAGAGAGTGCACCTTTATCCTTTGAACAAAAATACAATTCTGAAAAAGTAGACAAACAAAAAGAGCTCGATAAACTCTTAGATAAAATAAGCAAAAAAGGAATTGATAAATTATCTAAAAAAGAAAAAGAAAGGTTAAAAAACCTTTCTAAATAGTTACACCAACAACTTAATATTAGCATAGCTATTTTCTAAAGCTTTTTGTGCAGATTTTTCGTCTAACCACTCTACTCTAGTAATACCTTCCTTTTCTTGAGGATAGAGCTTACCATCATACTTGGTCTTCATTTCAAACCAATAAGTAATCTTAATTTTGTGCTTACCGTTACGCTTAAAAATATGATACGTAGTTGGTAAAGGCTTTGTAATTTTCAGACCCTCAACTCCTGTCTCTTCTTCTACTTCTCTAATGGCAGTTTCTTCAATAGATTCTTTGCCCTCAATTTTGCCTTTTGGCAAATCCCATTTATCATTTCTGTAGATAAATAATATTTCGTTATTGGTATTATAGGCCTTACCTCCACCAGCAATAACGTTTGGTAAAAGTTTTAGAAAATGTTTTAAAAGCTTATCAGGATTATTATGTATTAAATGTACAGCCTTAAGATCTGTATTATTAAGCAATTTGATAACCTTACCTATATTAACAGACTTAAGAAGAAACGATTTAAAATCGGTCTCCTTTTCAACTTTTGTAGTTAAAATTATAGGCTTATCGCCTACATAAATAGTGTACATAGATTGGGTTAGTTATAACTTATCAATTGTAAAAGTATTATTTTTTATTAAACCACTTTTAAACTTAGAATTAAATTAGTTTAAAATTTAAAAACTTATAAAATTCATTAATTTTGCAACTATGATTTTTAACAAAGAAACCGCAAAAAAAACCGCAGAAGTTTTATTGCAAATTAATGCTATAAAACTACAACCAAAAGAACCATTTACATGGGCTTCTGGATGGAAATCACCAATATACTGCGACAACAGAATTGTACTTTCTTACCCACTTATAAGAAACTACATTAGAGAAACCATGGCAAAACACATAGAAGACCACTATGGCAAACCAGATGTTATTGCCGGAGTTGCAACCGGAGCCATTGGTATCGGAGCTTTGGTAGCCGAATATTTAAATCTTCCATTTGTTTATGTAAGACCAGAAGCAAAAAAGCACGGTCGTCAAAATCAAATTGAAGGACATATAGAAAAAGGGCAAACCGTAGTTGTAGTAGAAGACTTAATAAGTACCGGAAAAAGTAGTCTCAACGCTGTTGCAGCTTTAAAAGAAGCCGAAGTAAATGTAAAAGGTATGGTTGCCATTTTTTCTTACGGATTTGATGTTGCAGAAAAGAACTTTAACGATGCCAACATAGAGTTGCACACCCTGGGTAACTATGAGAATCTTTTAGAGCAAGCCTTAGACACTAATTATATTACCAAAGCAGAACAAGACATTTTAGCACAATGGAATGCTAATCCTAGTGAATGGAACGCTAATTGATATATTATCGTTGAGTCGTTTAGTTGTTGATTCGTTCAAACCCATTAAAATAAAACGACATCAACTTAACGCATAAACAAATAAACAACTTAACATTACTAAACAATGAATTTAGAATCACCAAAGGTTACTTTAGATAAATCTGCAGAAGAAACGTTCAATTTCTTGTCAGACGTTAAAAATTTCGAAACTCTAATGCCAGAAAACATCAGCAAGTTTGAAGTTCTAGACAATGATAAATTTCTTTTTGCTTTAAAAGGAATGCCAGAAATAGTACTTAAGAAAAAAGAAGAAATACCACATAGCAAAATTGTTTTAGGTGCAGCTGGCGGAAAGTTAGATTTCTCACTTATCGGTCATATTTCAGAAATTGAAGCTAATAAAAGTGAAGTACAACTAGTATTTAGCGGAGAGTTCAATGCCATGATGGCTATGATGATAAAAGGGCCTATCAATAAATTTATTGAAACCTTAGTAACCAATATGAAAACTGCGATCTAATAAAGCAAGGTCACTTGTTTTAAATCAAAAGTTTTTATTACATCATCTTCGGTCCAAACGTTAAGTTTGCCAGTTTCAGTTATACCCTTTATAATTCCAGAAAAGGTAATACCATCTTCATTTTTAAATGTTGAAGGTTTATCTTTTCTGAATAAAAGGGATTCGTATTCTACTTTTAATTTCTCATAGTCTTTAGACTTTAAAATTGCAAAATAATATTGTAGCTGTTTTAAAATATGAGATAAAACTTCATCCTTATTATACACAACTCCTGTGAGTAAACTCATTGATGAAGCTTTAGGCAAACTATCAAAGTTTTTTTGGTTTACATTCAGTCCAAAACCAATAACCGAACCTTTTAGTTTATTCTGTTTTATAACATTTTCAATAAGAGTTCCACAAATTTTTTTGTTTGCTGACAAAATGTCGTTAGGCCATTTTACAGATAATTGTGAGATTTTTAAACCTTCAAGAGCCTTACAAATAGATAAAGCTACAGCCATACTTATGTAAAATTGTTTTTCAACACTAACAAACTCAAGTGACTTAAACACACTAGCAGTAAGGTTTTTACCATATTCAGTTTGCCAAACTGTACCCATTTGCCCTCTTCCTTGTGTTTGATGATCAGCAACTACAACCGTAAAATCTTTTGGCAAATTAACCGCAGACATAGCCTTTAGGTAGCTGTTTGTTGACTCAATGGCATCAAGTTTGATAATGTACATACAAATAAAGGTCTATTTTTATGGTTTTCTTATGACATTTAGGGTCTACAAGAACTAAAAAAATAATAACTTTGCATAAATTTAATTCAAATTAATGACGAAAGAAAAAACTAGTGCAGACCAACTCATTACAACAATCATTGCTGGAATAGAAGAGGTTAAAGGAAAAGAAATTACAATTTTAGATTTAAGAGATATTGAAAATACGGTTTGCGATTATTTTATAGTTTGTGAAGGTACTTCTAATACACAAGTTAACGCAATCGTCAACTCCATACAAAAGTTAGTAAGCAAAACCACTAAAGACAAACCTTGGCACGTAGAAGGAACTGACAATGCAGAGTGGGTTTTAATGGATTATGTAAACGTAGTTGTACACGTTTTCCAAAAGCACATCAGAGAATATTACGACATAGAAAGTCTTTGGGGAGACGCTAAAATGACGCAAATAGAAACAAGTTACTAAAAAGAGAAAAGGCTTATAATGGCAAAAGACAATAAAAATTTAAATAAAAAACCTAAAGTAAATCCGTATTGGATTTACGGCGTAATCATTGCTATATTCTTATCAATTCAGTTATTTTCTGGAGGATTTGGTGGATCTACTGGTATGCAGATTAACCCTTCTCAATTTATTGATTACTTAGATAAAGGTGATGTTGCTAAAGTAGAAATAGTTAATAAGCGTGAAGCTAGAGTTTATTTAACAAAAGAGGCTCAACAACAAGAAATACACAAAAAATCGAAACCGAATACTATTTTGCCTTCGGTAACTCCAATTCCTAATTATAAGTTTGAATTTGGTGATCTTCAAAATTTTGAAAAAGACATAAGAAAAAGTATAGAAGACAACAATCTTGATACTGTAGTAGAATATGAAACTGAACAAAATGTTTGGGGAGATTTCTTACTTACACTTTTACCGTTCATACTTATCATAGGTGTTTGGATTTTTATAATGAGACGTATGTCATCTGGTGGTGGTGGCGGAGCTGGAGGGCAGATTTTCAATATAGGAAAATCTAAAGCCAAGCTTTTTGATGAGAAATCAGACACTAAAACATCTTTTAAAGATGTAGCTGGTTTAGAAGGAGCTAAAGAAGAAGTACAAGAAATAGTAGACTTTTTAAAATTCCCAGAAAAATACACCTCACTAGGAGGTAAAATTCCTAAAGGAGCATTACTTGTAGGACCTCCAGGAACTGGTAAAACATTATTAGCAAAAGCCGTTGCAGGCGAAGCCAAAGTACCTTTCTTTTCCTTATCAGGATCAGACTTCGTAGAAATGTTTGTAGGCGTAGGTGCCTCTCGTGTAAGAGACTTGTTTAAACAAGCTAAGGAAAAATCACCATCAATTATTTTTATTGATGAGATTGATGCCATTGGTAGAGCAAGAGGAAAAAACAACTTCTCTGGCTCTAATGATGAAAGAGAAAACACATTGAACCAGTTATTAACTGAAATGGATGGTTTTGGCACTAATACAAATGTTATAGTACTTGCTGCAACCAACAGAGCAGACGTTTTAGATAGTGCTTTAATGCGTGCAGGTCGTTTTGATCGCCAGATTTATGTAGATCTTCCAGATGTTAGAGAGCGTAAAGAAATTTTTGAAGTACACCTTCGTCCACTTAAAAAAGAAGAAACTCTAGATGTAGATTTCTTAGCAAAACAAACTCCTGGCTTCTCTGGTGCTGATATAGCTAACGTTTGTAATGAAGCTGCATTAATCGCTGCCAGAAAAGGCAAAAAGGCCGTAAACAAGCAAGATTTCTTAGATGCAGTAGATAGAATTATTGGAGGTTTAGAAAAGAAAAATAAAATTATAACTCCAGATGAAAAACGTGCAGTCGCTTTTCATGAGGCTGGTCATGCTACAATAAGCTGGATGCTAGAGCATGCTGCTCCTTTAGTAAAAGTTACTATTGTACCTAGAGGTCGTTCTCTTGGCGCTGCTTGGTATTTACCAGAAGAACGTCTTATTGTAAGGCCAGAGCAAATGCTAGACGAAATGTGTGCTGCCTTAGGTGGGAGAGCTGCAGAGCAAGTAATTTTTGGGAAAATTTCCACTGGTGCCTTAAGTGATTTAGAGAAGGTTACGAAGCAAGCAAGAGCTATGGTTACCATTTACGGACTTAGTGATAAAGTAGGAAATCTAACCTATTACGATTCTTCTGGACAGTCTGAATATGGATTTACTAAACCATATAGCGAGCAAACAGCTGAGCTTATCGATAAAGAAATTTCGGATATCATTGAAAAGCAATATGATAGAGCAGTAAAATTACTGGAAGAAAATAAAGACAAACTTACCGAACTTGCTGAAGTCTTATTAGATAAAGAGGTGATTTTCAAGGATAACCTTGAAAAAATATTTGGAAAGCGTGCTTTCGAAAAAGAAGAAATTGCTGTAGAGGAAGAAGAATAAACCTCGCAGTAGTCATATAAAAAACTTAAATTGACTTCTTGTTAATTTAAGTTTTTTTATATTTGAGAAAATGCACTAACCTAGGATTAATAGTAGCAGTTGAATGAGCTTATTTCGTAAACTCTTCGGAAAAAAAACAGATCAGTCCGAAGAACAAATACCAAATCAAGAGCGTGGCAAGTATATGCCTGAAATTAAGTTGCCTGCCGATGAACGTTTTACCATAAACTTCAAGGCAAATGGAGGCAAGTTCTTGTATTGCGAAAATATGAATGAAGTAAAGGAAAGTTTTGATGCTATTTTAAAAGAAAATAAGTGGCACAACGATAAAGTCTTTGTTATTGATGAACGTCTACTAGACTTATTTAAAGATTTTAAACTAAATAGCACTAATAAAGCATCTGAAAGTAAGTACTTCTTGTCAACTTGTGAATATTTAATATCTGATGATGGTTCTCTCCTAATTTCATCTAATCAAATAGCTGAGAAGAAGCTTAAAGAGCTACCAGAACATTTTATAATCTATGCCACTACAAGTCAATTTGCAGAAAATATAGGTGATGGTTTAAAAGGAATTAAAGCTAAGAGTAAATCTAAAATCCCAACAAATATTACTACTATAAAGCACTTTAAAACTGCTGACGACAAAGATTTTCTTACCTATGGAAGTAGTGCAAAAAATCTA
>CEVA01137741.1_pt1 | contig 14482 bp, 9 predicted proteins | sample 361521 | NCBI WGS metagenome assembly CEVA01 (sample SAMEA2622823, study PRJEB7988) | marine metagenome | isolation source: saline water (ENVO:00002010), including
ACTCCTGGTCTCGCTTAAGTTCTTTCAAAACCGCGAAAGGGTTTTTTCGCTCTTGTTCCGGTTCAATCTTTCCGAACGACATATCATCTCGTTTCACTGCACACGCCGACTCTGCATGAAGGGGCACAATGGGTAAAGATAACAATAGCTCGTCTTCAAAAATCTGAAGCAGACTAACTTCTCCGTGGTCGTTGACCTCTACCGGTTCGTAAGCCTCGGGAATGATGTCTTCACTCTCTTGCTCTCCTCCCTGCACTGGAGTAAAACAAAAGTCCACGTCAAGTGAGTAGTCAAGTTCACCATTACACCTTTGACAGATAAGTGTTACCTGCGTGCCTAAGTGGCCGTGAAATATAGTAAGACCCTGCGCGTCTTTTTCGAACTGTACCTCAACATCCACATCGTCACTGCATCGGACAACTGCCTCGCTCAATCGTTCCATATCTTTAGACGCCATGATGCCCCGATAATCGGAACGTTTCATAGCACTTTTAGTCGGTTCAACCGAATGAGGGAGTTTCACTTTCTGCATAGGGCGCGCATGATATAGTGTGAACCAAGCAGTGTCAAAGCTTTTATCAGCTTTACTGTCGATAAAACGCCCCTTTCGCAAGTGCCATTTCTAATCGTATTCAAACCTTACCCTACTCAACCTGGCACCCAATGTCATAATTATACTTTCGTTGGCGAAAAATGTTCTACAATAAATGTAGGGCTTCGGCTCGAACCTATTTGTTTTCGTACATTTGTGTATCAGTATGACTTGGTTACAGTGAGGCCGTAGTATGACTCAATCAAATATGCCACAACTTGTGCTTGCATCTTCTTCCGCCTACCGCAAGCAACTGCTCGCGAATATCGGTATTCACGTAGAAACCTGCGCACCGGATATTGATGAAACCCCCGAAGATGGTGAATCCCCCATAAATCTAGCAAAACGACTTGCTGCGGAAAAAGCGAAAAAAGTGGCGAGGCTAAACCCAAACAAAATCATTATTGGCAGCGACCAGGTTGCCCTCGTTGATACCGGGGACGGTAAAAAAATACTGGGTAAACCGCATACGGTTGAAAATGCCCTTGCACAACTTACCCTCTGCCAAGGAAAAACCGTTTCTTTTTATACAGCGTTAAGTTTGTGCCAACACTTTGGTGATGGGACGGCCAAACAAAGCCCCAAAGATAAAGAAGAAACTTGTGTCACCCGGGTAGAAGAAACATGCGTTTTCTTTCGCCGCCATAGTCAAGCCCAACTACAAGCCTATATTGATGCCGAACAACCCCTCGATTGTGCAGGTAGCTTCAAATGTGAGGGGATGGGTGTTTTACTCTTTGAGCGTATTACCAGTCGCGACCCCAATACGCTCATTGGCCTACCCACCATGTTGCTTCACAATATGCTAGATAGACACTTTAATATTGACTTGCTCGACTTAGCAACTCAACAACTCTGGGCTTGTCAGTAATAGCGGCTGTAGTTCGCTTACAGAATGCACAACAGCTTTAGGCTGCAGTGCTTCTAAATGAACCTGAGCATGGACTCCGTAAGACACGCCTATCCTGTCCATGCCAATGGACTTTGCCATTTGCATGTCGTAGGTTGTATCGCCAATCATCACCGCATCGCTGGCTTGAATATCGAGTTCATCAAGAATTTGCAGCAGCATATCGGGTGACGGTTTAGACTCAGCATCATCAGCACACCGTGAAGTGGTAAAATAGTGCCCTGTATTGGTTTGCTGCCAAGCACGAGATAACCCTCTGCGAGCTTTACCTGTGGCTACAGCCAGAATTGCGCCGCTTTCTTTAAGCGATGCTAGTAAAGATTCAACCCCATCAAATAATGGGCAAGGGGTGGTATCTTGCGACACAAATGCCTCTTTATAGGCTAAGACCAGCCTTTCGGCCAAAGCTTCATCATCGGTATTAAACAGTTGTTTGATGGCAGGCTTTAAGCTGATACCTATGATATGCCCCACCTCTTCAGCACTGGGCACGGTAACACCGCATTGCTCGGCGGCCAGTTGCATACAGTTTATGATTTTGGCAGCGGAATCCATTAGCGTGCCATCCCAATCAAAGATAACGAGTTTGTAACGACTTTCTCTCATGAACGACATCAGGCCTTAGGAGTGATTAAGCATGCTTACTAAGCGCATTTAACGTAGCGCTTAATGTGGTATCCAATGGCGCAGTAAACTTCACCCGCTCCTCAGTACCAGGATGGATAAGAGAAATGCTGTGCGCGTGAAGAAATAACCGGCTCAGGCCAATTTTACGCATTTGGTTATCAAATTCAGCATCGCCGTATTTAGGATCGCCGCCAATGGGATGGCCCGCATGTAAACAATGCACGCGGATTTGGTGAGTTCGCCCGGTAATCGGCGACGCCTCAACAAGGGTAGCCCCTTCAAATTGCTGCAAAATGCGGTAGCGGGTTTCAGAAGGCTTACCATCGTCGCCCACACTCACCATGCGCTCACCTGATTGTAGTGTATTTTTACGTAGAGGCGCTTTCACTTTAAACCGTGTTGAAGGCCACTCCCCTGCGACTAAGGCTTGATAGCGCTTATCCATTTTGCCGGTACGTAATTGTTCATGCATGTGTCGCAATGCCGACCGCTTTTTCGCGATCAGAATACAGCCTGAGGTTTCCCTATCCAGGCGGTGCACGAGTTCCATAAACTTCGCATCAGGACGCAATGCCCTTAACCCTTCAATTAAACCAAAGCTTAATCCGCTGCCACCGTGCACCGCAATGCCAGAAGGTTTATTCATAACCAATATACGATCATCTTCAAATAAAATATGGCTCTCAAGGGAGGCGATTTTATCTAATTTTGGCGAAGGCGCAGGTGCACCCTCAGACACCCTCACCGGAGGGATCCGCACCACATCGCCGTCAGCCAATTTGTATTCGGGTTTAATTCTACCTTTATTCACGCGAACTTCGCCTTTACGCAAAATTCGGTAAATCATGCTTTTGGGCACACCCTTAAGTTGAGTGCGCAGAAAATTGTCAATTCGTTGGCCGGCCACATCTGCGTCTACGGTTACAAATTGTACTTTTTGGGGAGTCTGTTCTTTCATGAGGGGGAGTATACCGCATTGCAAAAGGTCTCTGGAACATAAAACACCCATGGCATGAAAAAAATCCGCCATTTGCCTGCAAAAAAATTAGCTTATGGTTGAACATTTAGCGTTGCTTGCAATTAATCATGCTTTATTTCCCTACAAACCTTGCGTAAATACGCCCTTTGGTGCGATAATGAAGGGTGTTTTTTATTCAGTAATTAATTGATAAAAAATAACATCTCGCAGGGTTGGACACACCATACGGTTTAAGAATACCGCTAATACTCCTCTCTGCGAATAAAGGAGTACTGTTCGTTTTCGGTTTGCATTATTCGATGAATAAGCCCCTTGAAGGGCAGTTTTACACCGAAACAACGAATTATAGAGGCAACGACTACACTGCCGTTAGATAATTCAGATAGTACTCGCGAGCACATAATAAGTTCGCCATTTAGCAAACAGAATTGAATTGACGAAATAAGCAGTGCGCACAAAGGCTGCTTATTTACCTGTAAGAAAGAAATAAGGGCGTGTCGCTCCCGACATCCTTTAAAACAGACAATGCGCAATAAGTTGTAATCCAGCCAAATGAATCGGCACAGGCTTATTGCGTTAAGTTTTAAGATCATGTTTTAGGATAATGCGACGTTACAACAAAGTCCCCGTCCAGCCGTGAGGTTGCGCGGTGAGGGTTTGCACATGTACTTTAATTTTGTGTCTTAACGGCTGTACGAAAACAGAGTTAGATACAATGAAAAGAATGTTAATTAATGCAACTCAACAAGAAGAGTTGCGAGTTGCCCTCGTTGATGGGCAACGTTTGTATGATTTAGATATTGAAAGCCCAGGACACGAGCAGAAAAAAGCCAACATTTACAAGGGTAAAATTACTCGCGTAGAACCTAGCTTAGAAGCCGCTTTTGTTGATTATGGTGCTGAGCGCCATGGCTTTCTCCCCCTCAAAGAAATTGCCCGCACTTACTTCCCTAAAGGTTACAGATTCGAAGGTCGTCCTAACATCAAGGACGTTATCAAAGAAGGCCAAGAAGTTATTGTCCAAATTGACAAAGAAGAACGTGGCCAGAAAGGGGCTGCATTAACCACCTTCTTGTCGTTAGCGGGCAGCTACCTAGTATTAATGCCAAATAACCCGAGAGCAGGCGGTATTTCTCGTCGTATCGAAGGTGATGAGCGTACAGAGCTTAAAGAATCATTAAGCAAACTTGATCTTCCTGATGGCATGGGCTTAATCGTTCGTACTGCGGGTGTAGGCAAGTCTTTTGAAGAACTTGAATGGGATCTTAAAGTGCTATTGAAGCACTGGGATGCCATTTCTGGTGTGGCAGCTGAGCGTGAAGCTCCCTTCCTTATTCACCAAGAAAGTAATGTTATTGTCCGTGCTATTCGTGACTACTTACGTCGCGACATTGGCGAAATCCTTATCGACAAAACCAGCATATATGAACAAGCATTACAGCACATTCAATTGGTACGTCCTGACTTCGCAAACCGCGTAAAACTTTACCGTGGCGAAGTACCATTGTTCAGCCACTACCAAATTGAAAGCCAAATAGAATCGGCATTTCAACGTGAAGTTCGCTTACCGTCAGGTGGCTCAATTGTTATTGATCCTACCGAAGCACTCACCTCAATTGATATCAACTCTGCCCGCGCCACAAAAGGCGGAGATATTGAAGAAACTGCGCTGAATACCAACTTAGAAGCAGCAGACGAAATTGCACGTCAGCTACGCCTACGTGATTTAGGTGGCTTGGTGGTTATCGACTTTATCGATATGACACCGGTAAGACACCAGCGTGAAGTTGAGAACCGGATGAAAGATGCAGTACGAAGTGACCGTGCTCGTGTTCAATTAGGCCGTATCTCTCGCTTTGGCTTATTAGAAATGTCACGCCAACGCTTACGTCCTTCATTGGGCGAGTCGGCACACCATGTGTGTCCTCGTTGCTCAGGTCACGGCACTATTCGTGGTACTGAATCTCTTGCGCTTTCTATCCTACGTATTCTTGAAGAAGAAAGCATCAAAGAAAACACGGGGCAAATTGAAGCGCAGCTTCCGGTCCCTGTTGCCACGTACCTGCTAAACGAAAAGCGTAAGTCTATCCAGTTACTAGAGAAGCGCCACGGTGTAGATTTATTACTTATCCCTAACGCAAATCTAGACACGCCACACTATCAAGTTCAGCGCCGTCGCCCTGATGACGTGGTGTCAGAAGCGAGCTACGAAGTTGATCTTATGCCTGCGGTAGAAGCAGAAACAGAGACCACAACAGCCGCCCCAGTTAAACGAGAAGAGCCTGCCCTTAAAGGTTTAGTTGCCCCCACCGCGGCACCTGTTGTTGCGCCTAAAGAGGCACCATCGAAGCCTGCAGATGTACCTTCTTTGTTCTCTCGTATTGGTAAATGGTTAAGCGACCTCTTTGGTAGCGAAGAAAGCAAAGAGAAAGAAACCAAGGAACAGCAAAAACCGGCAAGCAAAGGGCACCAGTCACGTCAGCGTAATAACGATGACAGACGTCGTAAGCCTCGGAAAAATAACCGTCGTCATGGTCAGCAACCACAAAACAAAGAAGGTGGTGATCAGGAACAACGTAAGCCACGTCAAGATCAAGACGAGAACCGTAACAACCGCAATCGCAAACCGCGTAAGGCGCAGCAGCCCCGTGATGAGCAACAGACCACTAAGCCGGTAGATAAAGCACAAAGCCAAGACAACAGCCAAGAACCGCAAGCGCAGAAAAAGCGTGAAGTTGCTGAACGTCGTAAGCGTCGTGATACACGCCGCAGTGTTCGAGTGAATAAAGACGAAGATACTCAAGTTCAAGCTAAGAACAAGGTGCCCGCTAAAGCGAAGCCTGTGAAAGCAATGGCGGCTGAGGAAGGCAACGAAAAAGCGCCTAAAACAACCAAGCCAAAAGCGAATGAGTCAACCCCTAAGCAAGAACAGACTCAAGCGCCTAAGAAGCCGAAAATAGATGAGACCGACGTTATTGAATCTAAGGCGCAAGAAGAGGTAACGCCTTCTACACCTAGCACACAAGACGAAAATGCTAACCAGACTCAGGATGATAATGGTCAGAAACGAGAAGGCAGAGGCCGCTCACGTCGTTCACCTCGTCATGTTCGTGCAGCAGGACAACGTCGTAAGAAGGATGCGCAAAACGCATCAGAAGACGGCGCCAATGTAGAGTCTAACGATACCGCGCAAACCCAAGCAGCAATGCCCGGTAAGTTAGAATCAGAGGTCCAGTCTTCAGAAACAGACGCGCCCGTTGAGCCGCAAGTCGCTGTTGAGTCTACGCCAAGCAATGAACAAAGCGAAGCGCAACCTCAAGCCGCTGAAACGCCAGCAGAAGCTACGTCGCCAGCGCCAGAAGCGAAAGACGTAAGCCAAGCGCCAAGTGAAGAAGACTCGACGCAGGCAGATAAGCCCGGTTTGCTAGAGCCAGCAAGTGAAGAAGCCGCTGATGTTGTGCAAGACGAACTTCAGTTCGATCTTACTTCTCCAGATGCTGATGCCAATGCTAAGCCAGCGAAGCCTCGGGTTAAAGTGCCTGTAGAAGCGCAAGCAACGCCACCTAAGCAAGTTGAAATAGATTTGAATCACGATGGCGATAGCGCTGAAGCACCAAGCGCGCAAGAAAGCAGTGCTGATGTGGCCCCAGAGGTGGTTGTGGAAGAAAAAGCTCAAAGCAGTGATGCTGACGTTGCCGACGAAAAGCCGGTAGCCCCTAAGTCGGTGAAGACATCGGTTATCAACACGAGTTTGGCGGCAAGTAGCTTAGGTAAACGTAGGGCATCTCACCCTATGACATTACCGGCTTCGGTTGATGATGCATTTACTGATGTGGCACTAGTGGCAAAAGCAGATGATACACGTCCTGCCATCACGGTATGTGGCAAACAAGCGCTAATGCGTGATGTTGTTGGAAAGGCATCTGCCCCTACCACGTTGCCGGCAAGCGTAGACGTAGCCTCTCAACATGTTGAGTCAGCAGTTGAAAGTGACGAAGAGACTGAGTCTCAAGCCGCTAACAGCTAATTCCGCTGGCCATTCTTTGGCAAAGTGAAATAAAGACAAAAGCCGCTTAATCAGCGGCTTTTTTGTCACTTCTTTCTTAACACCATTGCTAGCCCTCTTGCGGGTATCAGTAAGGCGCTTTAAAGAATAAGGCTGATGATAAAATGGTTGATGAAGTTAACCCTGAATTTATAAAGTGGCTCGCACAGGCTACCCAATGTGAAGTTAAACACGCCACGCTTATACAACCACTTTGGAGTGAGCAAGGAGCTTGTTTTAGAGCCACCTTATCCCCTGTCGGAACAAGTGCGACAAAACGTGTGGTAGCCAAATGTGCACAACCTAGGCTGGGTAGCCATCATCCTAAAGGCTGGAGCGGCAATACCAGCTTTCAACGAAAATGCCGCTCATTCAAGGTAGAAGCCTACTTTTACACTCACCTTCAACCCTTCACAACGCAAGATTGCAAAACCCCAAAGACCATTGCGCTTCTCCCCTCGCCTGCCGGGCAAAACCAAGAGGAACAACACTCAAACGACACGCTTATTGTGATGGAGGATCTTGCAAATCTTGGCTATGAGAAAACCACCATGGAATTATCGCCCGATGATGCCGTTGTTGTACTTAAATGGTTGGCGGCATTTCATGGGCAGTTTATGGAGGTTAGCGATAAAAACCTATGGCAAGAAGGGACTTATTGGCACCTTGGCACACGGCTAGATGAATTTAACGCCATGAAAGCGAGCCCCCTTAAAGATGCAGCTCATGGCCTATCTACCCGCCTGAATAAGGCAAAATACCATACCGTGCTGCATGGTGATGCCAAAGTCGCTAACTTTTGCTTCACCAGTCACTTATCGCACTGCGCCGCTATCGATTTTCAATATACGGGCCATGGCGTTGGGGTAAAGGACGTCGCCTATTTTTTAGGAAGTACATTAAGTGAATCTGATCAACTTGCCCACAACCAAGACTTACTAGAGGTGTATTTACAAGCCCTGAAACAAGCACTCAATAATAAGGTGACTATAAAGAGGCATTCTGATCGTGAAATTAATGAAATATTGCAAGAATGGCGAAGCCTCTACCCCTTTGCCTGCGCAGACTTCCATCGTTTTTTAGCCGGATGGTCACCAGATCATTGGAAAATAAATGCGGAGTTAACCAAGCAAACACAACTTGCACTGAACGCGCTGGGATAACCACAGCAGTTCGTCGTACCAGTATGTCGATTGAACGAGGGTGAGTTGGCAGGTAAACCAAAGCCACCTAAATTGAACACTCGTTCAAACTACACGATAGTTTTTTTATGAAACGGTTGCTGCTTATACTTTGCTGTTTAGTTTCTCTCCCCTCCCTAGCGCATAATCACGAAACCCATGCCGCTTCTGCTGACATGCTCCCTGCCCCCAAAGTGATATTTTTCGACGTCAATGAAACCCTACTAGACTTAACTGCCATGCGCAGTTCTGTGGGCGAAGCGTTAGGCGGACGCAATGATTTACTACCACTATGGTTTTCTACTATGTTGCATCACTCGTTGGTTGACTCTACAACTCAACGGTTTCATACCTTTGGTGAAATTGGCGTAGCGTCTTTACTTATGGTGGCAGAAATAGAAGGTATAACGCTATCAAAAGAAGACGCCAAAAAGGCAATAGTCACGCCACTGAGAAGCCTTCCTCCTCACGGTGATGTGGTTGAAGGGCTTAAAGCACTGAAAGCGAAAGGCTACACTTTGGTAAGTTTAACTAACTCGTCGAACAAAGGGGTTTACACCCAATTCAAAAATGCCGACTTGCTGTCCTATTTTGATAAACGTTTAAGTGTAGAGGACATTAATTTATACAAACCTGACTTGCGCGCGTATGCATGGGCAGCTGAACAAATGCAAATTAAAGCCGAAGACGCCATGTTAGTCGCCGCTCACGGTTGGGATATTGCGGGCGCAAAGCAAGCGGGTTGGCAAGCTGCATTTATCGCTCGCCCCGGTAAAGTGCTTTATCCTCTTGCGTTAAAGCCAGACACCGTGGTTTCCGGATTAAATGAACTTGTCGCACAATTGCCTGACGTGAAGTAGCAGCTAGCGAAATCAGTCCTCCCCGTTAAACACAAGCACCGCCCCTTACTGGGGCGTTCTTTTCATATCCACATGAGGTATGCCATCTTCCAAATACATGTCTGAGGTAGGCACAAAGCCGAAACTTTCATAAAACGACAACAGATAGGTTTGTGCGCCAATTTCTATTTCGCTGTTTGGCCAGTAAGATTCACAATACTTGATGGCAGTTTCAATGAGCCGCTTACCCCTGCCGTTTCCGCGATAGTCTTGATGTGTGACAACCCTACCTATGCTGGCCGAAGGGTAGCTAACACCGGGGGGTAACAACCTTGCGTAAGCAACCAGTTTGTCCTGCTCAAATCCCATGAGATGGCGCATGTCGCAATGCCTGTCCTTTTCATCTAGATCAGGATATGGGCAATTTTGCTCTACCACGAAGACATCCACACGAAGTTTTAGTAATTCGAATAGTTGATGCGTCGTTAACGCGTCAAATCCAAGGCTTTTCCAATTTATCATTATTATCTGGGGCGTTTTATAGACGTTTAAGATGGTGCTAAGTTTACCCCAATTCTACTGCAATCAGAACCAACCCCTGATAGCCCACCAGGTTAGTTCATTGCCCTTGCCCTATTATGATGCAGCCATGGGACAAAAATTTCGCAAAATGCTCGCTGAGTTCGGGATTGTCCGCTGATTTTCACGCTTTTAACCCAAGTTATCTTAGGCGCAGTTCTTGTATAAATTAAGAGTGAAAGTGAAGCCAAAGACAAAACGTTAAAGGCGAGACCACTAGCAAGGGTTAGCACCGCCGTAACTGTCGTGGCTCAACAAAAACAACTCCAAATAATAAAACCAATGGTGAACAGGCAAATGAAAACATTTATTGAAAACATGCCTAAAGCAGAACTTCATGTTCATATAGAAGGCACACTCGAACCTGAACTAAGCTTTGCTTTGGCACAAAAAAATGGCGTCACCCTTAACGCGAAAACCCCAGAAGAAATGATTGCGGCCTACAACTTTCACGACCTTCCTTCGTTTTTAGACATTTATTACGCAGGTATGAGCGTATTAATAGACGAAGAAGATTTTTACCAGCTTACCATGGCTTATCTCACACGCGCCGCTCAGCAGAATATCGTGTATGTCGAACTTTTCTTCGACCCGCAAGCTCATACCTCAAGGGGCGTAAGTTTCCACACCGTGATAAGTGGAATAGACAGAGCCAGAACTGACGCGGTCACGCAGCTTAACGTAGAATGCCAGCTAATTCTGTGCTTTTTACGTGATATGTCTGCAGAGTCAGCCATGCAGCATTTAATGATGGCTGAGCCTTACATAGATAAACTTGTGGGCGTGGGGTTAGATTCAGATGAGAAAAACAATCCACCAGAGAAATTCAGTGCGGTGTTTGCCAAAGCCAGAGACATGGGGTTAAAACTCACCATGCATTGCGACGTCAATCAAGACAACACTTTAGAACATATACGCCAAGTCATTGAAGAAATTAAGGTTGACCGAATAGACCACGGCGTCAATATACTGGCCTCTACGGAATTATGCGACCTTGCCAAAGCAAAGAAACTGGGGTTAACCGTTTGCCCAGTATCAAATAAGTTTGTGGTTCAATCCCTGACGTCCAAAGAGATAAAAGACATGCTAGCGTTGGGCCTCACCCCTTGCATTAACTCTGATGATCCCTCTTATTTTCGTGCCTATTTGAACGAAAACTTAGTCGCGCTGCAGGAAGAAGGCGGGTTTAGCAAACAAGAATTAGTGACATTGGTAGAAAATAGCTTTAAAGCAAGTTGGTTGTCTGAGGAAGGGAAAGCACATTATTTGGCGCAGTTAGACCATTACGTTGCGGCAAAGTCAGCGGCGTAAGCAGCCACTTCACCGTAAGCAAAAAGGCGGGTATCGGCATTAACATATTGCGATACCCAGCCGCCCTTACTATCCTTTACCACGTTAAATCATCAGGAATTTCATACTCAGCGTACCAATCTTCTTCTTGCTCGTCTTTGCCATCATTGCCACGGGTATCTAAGTCGGCACGATAGACGATATAGCTCTCATCACGCTGGGCGATTTTATCAGCTACCGGGGTGGGTACTAGCTCGTAAGCGTCATCAAGGAGCACCACGGTTAAGCGACCTTTAGTGACTTGCTTGTGAATGTCATTACTGACATACATACGCTTGACCACATTTTCATGGGTGAAATTAAGGACAATATCCCCTTTACGTTCTTGTTTATTTGTGGTGATAAGCTGTTTAACTTGCGCGGCAATTGAACGTTTCTCTCGTTCTTGCTGTTGCTGTTGGTTCAAGGCGCGATCTCGCGCTTTCTTTTCCTCTGCCGCTTTTTGCGCCGCCAGTGCTGTTTCATCAACTGTCGGTTGTTTCTGCTTGTTTTGCTGCTTTTGCTTTTTTCGTTTATCTGCTCGAGCTTGTTTGGCGGAGGCTTTATCCGCTAGCCCAGCTTTTAATAACTGATCTTGTAGTGAAGCCATGATTTCTTCTCTATCTCTTGTCGATATATTCAATCGCAAACAGGCTTAGTTTGAGCCAATTTAGCGTGTAATCGAGTAATGTACATCACATAAATAAGCCCGACAAAATGCGGGCTTATTTGACCTAAACGTTGCGCGCATTAAGCACTATTTTTTCTTAGCTTTCGCTTTAGCAGCTGGCTTTTTCGCAGCCTGCTCTTGCCATTTTCCGTCGTCATACCACGCCGACCAGCCTGTGGCCTTTCCAGCTTCATTTTCCGACATCACATACTGCTGCTTTGTCTTACGGCTGTAACGAACAATGGCCGGATTACCTTCAGGATCCTTTTGTGGCGCATCTGCAAGATAATAGAATTTCGGCGAAATTCTATCCCTAAAGCGAGCCAACTCTTCCACTTTCGGCGCACGTGTCTCTCGCGACTTAGGGAAGTTATGCGCCGCTAAAAAGATACCTGACGCCCCGTCCCGTAACATAAAGTGGGCATCTGATTTCTCGCAAGGAAGCTCAGGTAAATCCACTGGATCTTCCTTCGGTGGCGCAGCTTCGCCATTTCGCAACAGCTTGCGAGTATTTTTACACTCTTCGTTGGTACAGCCAAAATACTTGCCAAACCGGCCGTTTTTAAGCTCCATGTCGCTACCACATTTATCGCACTCGATAATAGGGCCGTCATAGCCTTTAATCTTGAAGGTGCCACTCTCTACCAAGGTGCCATCACAGGTCGGGGTATTACCGCACACGTGAAGTTTACGAGATTCATCAACGAGGTAGCTGTCCATGGCAGTGCCACATTTTGGACAACGCTTTTTCGAGCGTAGCGCTTCTGTCTCAAGTTCTTCTTCGTCATCAACCTTCACCACTTCATCACCAGCGGTAAGGTTCATGGTGTTTGTACAGCGCTCTTTCGGCGGTAAGTTGTAACCAGAGCATCCAAGGAAAACCCCGGTAGAGGCGGTACGTACGTTCATTTCGCGGCCACATTTATCACATTCAATGCCCGCTGGAACCGCTTGATTAAGGCGCATACCGCCTTCTTCTGGGTCCTTCTCAGCGTTCAGTAACTTGCCGTAAAAACCACTGTAGAAGTCGTTGAGCACGTCTTTCCAGTTTTTATTACCCTCAGCAATATCATCTAATTGCTGCTCCATGTTTGCGGTAAAGTCGTAATTCATTAAATCGTCAAAGTTTTCCATGAGACGATCATTCACAATTTCACCCATTTTCTCGGCATAAAAACGTTTGTTTTCTAAACGCACATAGCCGCGATCTTGAATGGTTGAAATAATACTCGCATAGGTAGATGGGCGACCAATACCACGTTTTTCGAGCTCTTTAACCAGTGATGCTTCATTAAAACGCGCAACAGGCTTGGTAAAGTGCTGCTTAGGATCTAACGCTTTTAACTCGAGTACGTCACCTTTTTGAACGTCTGGCAACATGAGCTCTTCGTCGCCTTTCTTACGCAATTGAGGCTGAACACGGGTCCAACCATCAAACTTAAGTACGCGGCCCTTCGCTGTTAGTTCATAGTCGCCAGCAGACACTCGAATGGTGGTCGCATCGTATTTCGCTGGGGTCATTTGGCAGGCCACAAATTGACGCCAAATTAATTCGTAAAGACGCTGAGCATCACGCTCCATATCGCCTAGGCTGGCAGCTCCTATGCTAACGTTAGAAGGACGGATAGCTTCGTGCGCTTCTTGCGCACCTTCTTTACTGCCATAGCGAATAGGCGAGTCAGGTAAATACTTGTTACCAAAATTATCGGAAATATACGCCCGTGCACTATCAAGGGCTTCTTGGCTCAAATTGGTTGAGTCGGTACGCATATAGGTGATGTAACCCGCTTCATATAAACGCTGGGCCATCATCATGGTTTTCTTCACGCCAAACCCTAAGCGTGTGCTTGCCGCTTGCTGTAATGTAGAAGTTATAAAGGGCGCAGAAGGTCGGCTTTGTGTCGGTTTCGACTCACGGCTTTCAACTTGGTAATTTGCGCCATCTAACTCGGCCAACGCTTTGTCTGTTTCGGCTTTATTTTTGGGCTTAAACGCATTGCCCTGATGTTTTGCCACCAACATGCGCAATGCGGCTTGTTGTTGGCTGGTTAAGTCGGCGTGCACATCCCAAAACTCTTCGGGCACAAAGGCTTTAATTTCACGTTCACGCTCAACAACTAAGCGTACAGCTACCGATTGAACTCGTCCTGCGGACAGGCCACGAGCAATTTTTTTCCATAACAGTGGCGACACCATAAAACCAACAACACGGTCGAGGAATCGACGTGCTTGCTGTGCATTCACCCGGGAAATATTAAGTTCGCCCGGATCAGAAAACGCATCTTGAATCGCGTTTTTAGTAATTTCGTTGAACACGACGCGCTGGTAAGTTTTACCTTTGCTTCCTAGCAACTCTTGCAAGTGCCACGCGATGGCCTCCCCTTCACGGTCCAAATCCGTTGCGAGATAAATCGTATCAGCGTCTTTGGCTAACTTTTTGAGTTCGTTAACCACTTTTTCTTTGCCTTGCAACACTTGATAGTGCGCTTGCCAATCTTTTTCTGGGTCAACACCCATGCGATCGACAAGTTTCAAATATTCGTGACGACGAAGATATTCTAGTCGCTCTTCATCGCTTAAAGTTTTGAGTTCTTTTGCCGGTTTTTTAGGCTCAACTTTGCCTAATGCCTTCGTTGGAAGATCTCGCACGTGGCCAACCGAACTTTTTACGATAAAATCTTTACCGAGATATTTATTTATCGTTTTTGCTTTGGCTGGTGACTCGACTATG